>Ga0310124_10000590_pt1 | contig 25203 bp, 22 predicted proteins | sample CB11b_AW_Bot5_MG_FD_203507 | JGI IMG/M metagenome (GOLD analysis project Ga0310124, IMG submission 203507) | Marine microbial communities from Western Arctic Ocean, Canada - CB11b_AW_Bot5 | ecosystem: Environmental > Aquatic > Marine > Oceanic | place: Canada: Western Arctic Ocean | collected...
GGGGTGGTTGCGAGACTGAACTCATCCGTCCACACGGTATGCGCGGGGCGTTCGTTCTGGCGGCCCCCGTCGTCGCCCATGCGGAAAGCGCCTGCAGGGATCTGCACCAGACGCGGTTCGGCGAGCGTGGTCACAGGATCAGCTCAGGCGCTGTTCAAGCATTTGGCAGAAAGCAGACCTTCAGCGCCTGCTGCGAAGCCAGCAACTCCACACCCGCCGCGTAATCACTGAGCGGCAGTTCGTGGGTGACGACGCAACTCAAGTCGAGACGACCGTCCTCGATGAGGGCGAGGGCGCGTTCCGCGGCGTCGCGATTGTGGGAGCCGTAGCCGAGGATATCGACCTTGCTGCGCCACTGCTGCCAACCGTAGGCGACGTCATCACGCAATACGCCGAACAAGGCGACGGCGCCACGGGTGTGACCCATAAGAAACTCGACGGAATCCTTGGCGCCCGCACAATCCACGGCCACATCGACGGGTCCACCTGCGGCCTCGGCGAAGGGACCGTCCTTCGGCTCCACGGCGACATCGACGCCCAGCTGCAAGGCGCGTTCGCGGCGGTCCGCCACGGGATCGACGGCGATGACGAAGTCGGCGCCCCAGGCGCGTGCCAGCTGTACGGCGATCAGTCCGGCAGGACCCATACCCCCCACGGCGATGCGCTTGCCTTTGAGCAGATCGAATTGTCGCAAACGATCGAAGGTAACCTGCACACACATGGCCAGCTCCAACGAGGCGATCGACTGTGGCGCCAGGTCGGTGTTCACTTCGAGCAACGAATCGACAGCGAATGGCACAAACTGGGCATAACCCCCGAGGCGGACGTTGGCACCCCGATCGCGCCAGGCTGCGACGCGGGCCCCGACATAGAGGTCCTCCACACCGGAGCCGACCTCGACGACATTGCCAACGATTTCGTGTCCCGGTTGCCCCGGCGTCAGCGGATAGTCGACGCGGGCACCGGGAAACATGGGCTCACCGGACATCATGTGCAGGTCCCAATGAGGACAGGTGGTAACGGCATCAACTTTGATCAGCACCTCACCGAGACCGGGTTGAGGCATGTCGACATCCTGCCATTCAACCGTATTGGCAGCAATTATCTGGAGTTGTTTCACGGGATCTGTGGTCTCCTACCAGTCGAGGACGACGCCCATGACGGGCTCGGACTTGCTCTCGATGAGCCGCCAGGCGTCGGCGGCACGATCGACGGGGAAGTGGTGGGTGATGAGGGGCAGTGTCTGCAGATGGCCCTCGGCGATCAATTCAAGGGTTCGCTCCATGCGCTCTCGCACCAGCCCGGAGACGAGGTACACGGTCAGTTCGTAGTCGCGCGCAGGTTGCAGGGCAAAGCGGTCCTGTGTGCCGTAGAAACCAGCGGAGACGAAATGTCCGAAGCGGATCATCAATGGCAGCAGTGACTCAACGGCCGGCAATGAACCGACCGTGTCGACGAGGATTCTAACACCCTCGGGGAACAGCCGACGGACGTTGCCCACCCACTCCGGGTCCTGCGCATCGAGAGTGAAACGAGACTCATCATCTGGCTCGAAGCGCGACATCCGGTCCGGGTGGCGGCCGAGCAGGGCGACGCGGGCGCCACGCCAGCGCAGAGCCTGGGCCGCCCAGTGGCCGACGAGGCCATCGCCGATGACGACGGCAGTGTCACCCTTGGTTACATCCGGTCGGGCACCACAGTTGTAGCCGACCTGGGTCAGAACGAGTCCAGACGCCGCCAGTGGGTCGAGACCGGCGGGTAGTTTGTAGATCCCACTCTGTGCGGAGATGGAGGGCGAGATATGCCCACCCCGTGGCTGATACATGCCCTGCACATGTCCCTGGACACAGAACACGGTTTCACCGACGGCCAGATCGTCGATGTCGGCACCCACCTGTTCGACGACCCCCACCTTCTGATATCCGGCGACGATGGGGAAAGGCCAGGGATTTCCGACACGATAGGGGGTATCGCCGGCGGTTCGTTCACCGCGAAGAAAGGATCCTTCCGTGCCATTGCTGATCCACGAATGGGTGACGCGGATGACGGCGTCTCCCGGTCCCGGATCCGGGGTCTGAACCTGCTGCACTTCGACGGTGTGCGGAGCGATGAAGACGACAGCCTTGGCCTGCATTTCTAGCCTTTGTCCGGGAGGTTGTCACCCTCGGCGCGTTCCACGTGCTGCCAATATCCGGATGGATCGGTGCCCCGGCAGAGGATCCCTGGCGCCTGCTCAGGCTCACGGCGACGGACATCTGGTGGATGGTAACGCAAGGTCAAGCCACATCGTCGTCGTTGTGATCGATTCGGCTCGGAACCGTGCAGCAACAGGTCGGTGTGCAGTGACACCTGTCCTGCGCGCATGGTTACAGCCGCCGGCGTACCACCCCAGTTTTCAGGATCACGCACCGACTGATTGAGCACATTGTTGTCCTGTTCCGTGCTCCTGTCGAAGGGGATCTGACCATGCACGTGCGATCCGGGGATAAACATCATTGGTCCGTTGTCGTCGTCGATGTCGTCGATGGCGAGCCACACGGTGACGACCTTGCTTGGTGTCAGTGGCCAGTAGGACGCGTCCTGGTGCCAGGAAACCTGCTTCGTATCCCCCGGCATCTTGGCGAAGTAGTGGGTCATGGTGCAGACCAGGTCCGGGCCGAGCAGGTCTTCCACCAGATCGAGGATGCGTGGCTCCACAGCCAGATCCCAGATGCCACCACACAGATGGTGCCAGCAGTTGATCGAATACTGGTTGTGCCCTTTGGCGGCGGACAACGCCATAAGGTGTTCGAAGTAAATCCGGTTGGTCTCGGCCTCTGCCGGAGTGAATACATTCAGCGGAAAGACATATCCCTTGTCATTGAACTGTGAGACCTGCTCCCGTGTCAGATGTCTGGGGCCTGTCGTGGTGGGAGCCGGGAAGAAGCGCAGTTCGCGCTGCATGTCGGGTAATGCATTGGTTTGCGTCATGATTTCTGGCTCTTTTGTGGACCTCAGCCTGCGGGCAAATCGACCCCCCCTGGCAGGGATCTGATGACTGGATTTTTGCGGTCTGCTAGGGTAGGGCAGGTGGTCCACGGTGGCAAGGTGGCCCCCACCTGGCCTTCGAAATCGTCCGATTCTTCATCATTTGAGGTCGCTGATCCTGTGTCGTATAGTCCCTGCAAGTGTCCCAAAAAAAGGGTGGTGTCCGTGCCTATCTCGTTCAAGATCCATGCTGTTGAAGGTCATTTCATAAGCACATGGGAAGGTGCGGTGCTCGATTCCGAACTCAAGCCGGCGTACGAACAACTGCTGGAGGCCGAGGGGTACAAGCCCGGGTTTTACGAGCTTTCGGATATGAGGAGCGCAGACATGACCGCGGTTTCGGCTGACGCAAGGGTGAGTCTTTTTCTGATGGTTCAGCGGCACCTCGATGAGACAGAGTGCCCGCCATTCAAGACGGCGATCATCGTCCCTGAGGATCTGCCCTTCGGGTGGCCCGTCTGTACCAGACGCACAGCGCAGAGTCGGACCGCTTCCTGGCACAACTCCTTGCCCGCATCACTGCCCCAGGTGGCAGCAACTTCAGGTGCCAGACGCACCGCATTTCCCTGACCCCGCAAGGCGTCGAGACCGCGATTGCGCGCTACCGAAGAGGCGGGTCAGCGGCGATCACGGGATTCGTGACGGAAGAAGCCATCGACGAGTTGGTGGACGACCCCTGGTTCGGTCACTCAGTCGTCGCCATCCGCGCTCGGCAGCGTCATGTCCATCACGGGTCGGACTTCCACGTGCCCACCCGTTTCCAGAATGGGACAGTCCTTGGCGTGTTGTGTCGCCTCGTCCATGCTGGCTGCCGACAGCATCACGTAGCCGCGCACAAGCTCTTTCGATTCGGCAAAGGGTCTGTCCTTCACGCTCTGGTCCGCGCACCGTGCGCGCCTCCTTTTCCAGCGGATCGCCACCCTTGAAGATGCCGGCATCGCGCAGACTCGTGATCCAGACACTCCACTTCATCATGACTTTCTGCATCTCTTCCGGGGACAGATCATTGTCCTCCGATCCACCGCCGTGAAACAGCAGCAAGTAGTCGTTCATCTCCTATCTCCTCTACAGCTGAAGGCCGCGGCGGTTGCCTCGGCCCGAATCGTCTACGACTTCGACATCGGCTGATAGAGCCCCATGCGTGCGCCCGCGGGGTCGTTGAAAACACCTATCCAACCCATCTCCGGGATCTCGGTCTTCTCAACCAGGACCTTGGCACCCAGTTCAGCGGCCGTCTTCAGAGCCGCGTCGATGTCCTCGACCAGAACATAAGAGAGCAGCTCGAGGTCCCATCGGGAGACTGGCTCTGCGTGATGCCGCCGTGGACGTCGTCGTCGCTGTCGGTGGTCTTGAACATGGTACAGGTCTCGTCGCCCATGGGCATGTCCTGCATGCCCCAGCCGAAGAGCTTACCATAGAAGTCCTTGGAGCCGTCTGGCAGATCTCCGCGCAAGGGAGGGGTGGCGGTGCTGTACAGTGCACCGTGGATATGAAGAAGACGATCCAAAGACCTAATCTGGGAGACAGAAGAAAAAGAAAGTGCCAGACACCGCAGGATGGTAGGGTTGCAGGGCTAAACAATGGACCGCCAGATCCGAGGAGAATCAACGTGAAGCCTACCTTTCGAATTTCTTCCCTGCTGCTCGCCATATGTCTGGCGACACCGGTGACAGCGCAGCACTCGGTGGCGCGCCAGTGGAACGACGTCCTGCTGGAGGCGATCCGGGTCGATTTCGCCCGGCCCACCGTGCACTCCCGCAATCTGTTCCACACGGCGGTGGCCTTATACGACGCTTGGGCCGCATACGGTGACGGTACGGTGGAGACATTTCTGCTGGGCAAGACCGTGGCGGGGTATACCTGCGGCTTTGACGGCGTCACACAACCAGCTGATCTGCAGGCGGCGCGCGAAGAAGCGATGAGCTATGCGGTGTATCAGTTGTTGCTCTATCGTTTTGTCGCTTCTCCCGGAGCACCGGAATCGTACGCCGGTTTTCGCTCGCTGTTCCGCACGCTGGGACATGACATCGGTTTTATCGAGCGGGGGACCTCCGGCAGTTCGCCTGCTCGTCTGGGCAACCACCTGGCGAATTGTATCATCGAGTTCGGACTGCAGGACGGCTCACAGGAGGCTGGCGGATATCAGTCGTTCTTCTACGAACCCGTCAACATGCCCCTGGCGCCGGCGCTACCGGATCCACCCCAGCTGGTGGATCCCAACCGCTGGCAGCCGCTCACCCTGGAGTCCTTCATCGATCAGGGAGGCAACCAACTCGACGGCAACACGCCTGGCTTTCTCGGGCCGGAGTGGGGGAGGGTCGTACCCTTCGCACTGTCGGCAGCGGACCACCAGGTCTTTGAGCGCGACGGCAATCCATACACTGTCTACCACGATCCCGGCGCGCCACCACACCTGAACACCGAGGACTACAAGTGGAACTTCGCTCTCGTCGCCGCATGGTCTTCGCACCTGCACCCGGCGGACGGCGTGTTCATCGATATTTCACCGGCGTCGATTGGCAACATCCGTGTAGAGGATCTGCCGACTACGTCACGACAGTATCGCGAGTTCTACAATCTGACGGACGGGGGTGACGCCAGCCGTGGCTGGGAGTTGAACCCTTACACGGGGCAACCGTATGAGCCGCAGATCGTGCCACGGGCTGACTACGCACGGGTGCTGGCCGAATTCTGGGCGGACGGTCCGGATTCGGAGACGCCACCCGGGCACTGGTTCAAAATTCTCAACTATGTGAACGACCACGCCCTGTTCGAACGCCGCTATCGTGGTGGCGGTCCTGTGCTGGATCCGTTGGAATGGGATGTGAAGGCCTATCTGGCACTGGGTGGGGCCATGCATGACGCTGCGGTCACCGCTTGGGGGATCAAGGGTTGGTATGACTACATCCGGCCGATCTCGGCGCTGCGCTATATGGCCGATCTCGGGCAGAGCAGTGACGCCGAGGCTCAATCATATCATCCAGACGGTATCTCGTTGGTGCCCGGGTTCATTGAGGTCGTGCAGCAGGGGGATCCGCTGGCTGCCCTTTCCGCTAATAATGTTGGGCGCATAAAGTTCAAAGCCTGGCGTGGCCCACAGGCGATCTCAGATCCCGACTTCGATGAAGCCGGCGTCGACTGGATCCTGGCACAGAACTGGTGGCCATATCAGCGACCGTCCTTCGTGACGCCACCCTTTGCCGGTTATATCTCCGGCCATTCCACATTCTCTCGTGCCGCCGCCGAGGTGATGACGCTGCTCACGGGGGACGAATATTTCCCCGGCGGGATGGGGGAATTCCGCGCTTCGGCAGACGAATTTCTGGTGTTCGAAGACGGACCCAGTATGGACGTGACCCTGCAGTGGGCGACGTATCGAGATGCGTCCGACCAGACCAGCCTGTCACGCATCTGGGGTGGTATTCATCCGCCGGTGGATGACATCCCCGGGCGGCTCATCGGCATACAAGTCGGCACGGATGCCTTCGCCAAAGCGGATCGCATGTTTCGGGGCCTGACGTCGACGGCGATAGCCGAAGTGGCCGAGACGGGCGTGACCACCGGTCTGGTATCGGTGACGGTCTGGCCAAATCCGCTGCGTCAAGGCACGGGGCTACGCGTCAATCTTGGTGTTTCGACGACTGGGCAACTGGAACTGTTCAATGTCCTGGGACAACGTATCGTGCGACGCATTTTGCACGGCGAGCGTCTGCTGCAATTCTGGACGGGCAAGATGGCGTCGGGTCTGTATCTACTGCGGGTGACGGCTGCCGATGGCCGTCGACGGGGGACACCCCGAATCCTGCTGGTCGAGTGAGTAGCGTAGCAGCTCAGTTCCGCATGGCGACGTAGACCCCACGAAATGTGGCGCAACGCCGATCACCATCGTACAACTCGACAGCCAACTCGAGGCGGGCTTTGCCCGCGGCCAGCGCCGCATCGAACTCAGCGAGACTGTCCTCATCAGGGGACTGGCACCAGGCTTCGAAATCACCATCTATGGGATGGTCGAACTGCATCTGGTTGCGACGGATGACGAGCCCCGTCTTGAAGGGCAGGTCGGCGATACGGGCGTGGACCAGTGCCCAGCCGCACAGCATTGCTACCGCCGAGGCGCTGCCGCCGAATACGGTACCCCGGTGATTGATGTTGGGCGCCAGGGGCGCATATAGACGCACCCCCAGCTCATCACAGGCGCTGACGCGCACCCCCATGAGACGGGACAGAGGAATGCGGTCGTGCAGGTAGGCCTCGACGGCGGCGGCGTCGAGCATGTCAGTCGCGCCGGCAGCCGGGGAAGTCGCCGCGGAACCAGGCATCGAGGCTGAGGCAGCCGGTCTTGTGATGCAACAGGTGAAAGCAGACACCCAGCAGACACAGATTCTTGACGAAGTTGGATCGTTGCGGGATATCCCACATCCAGCGGCTGTCTACAGCCAGTTCAGCGGGGTAGGCGAACATGGCTGGCCCGTGTACGGTGGCGGTGACGACGAAGGCACCCAGAGCGACGGCGGCCAGACGCAAGCGATAACCGAGCAGGATCAGCGTCCCCCAACAGACCAACCACAGACCGACCAGAATCGACACCGCACGGGGCCAAGGTAGCCACGCCGGCATGAGCAGCCGAATGAGATCATCCTGAAACAGATGTTCCCCGCCGAGGCCGAGAAAGATCACGCAGAACAGACCGCGAAATGCCAGTTCCGCCAGATCGTCGCGTTTCATCCTCTGGGTCCCCATGTTCCGGTAGTGACAATGGTACGGATCTTCCGGGTCGGCCTCAGCCTGTGCTGCCAGACTTGTGTAGTGCGTGTTCTGGAAAGAAGAGGAATTGATGAAACCGGGCTCGATCAGTGTCGCCCGGATGCCGAATGGTTTTGACCTCGTAGTAGAGGGCCTCCGTCGCCCCTTCCAGGGCGAACTTGCTGGCACTGTACAGGGGCATCGTCGGCATGGCCACCATGCCACCAACGGAGGAGACGTTGAGGATGCGTCCCGACCCCCTGGCTCGCATCCGAGGTGGCACCAGTCGCACGAGTTCCATCGGTCCACGGAATTGATCCCCATCTGGTCAATACGCTCCGCGTCGGTCACGTGTTCGACGACGGCGACACGCTGGTCATGGTCGGTGACATCGAGGGGGCGCAACCGTACACGGTCGGTCTCGAAAATGCCTTCGGCGGCAAATCGAGGCAGGGACATGGGTTGTGCCGTGAGAACGAGGCGGTACTGCTCCAGAGGGAGCAGCAACCGTGATAATGCGAGCCGACGCCAGTGGAGGCACCGGTGAGTAGTACCGTGTCAGGCAGCGGTTGTACCCTTGAAGCTCGGGTCGATCCCGGTGTACCCCTCGGTGTAGGTCTTGAAGCGCTCCGGGAGTGCTAAGATAAATTTCCGCGAGGATTCGGGTAGCTGCCACGGCGCGTCGATGGTGTGAGACTTGGGACGGAAACCGACGGCACAGGACAATCGCTGATGTGATTCGTTGTTGGGAAAGGCGCCGTGAAATGTGCGGTGGGCGAAGACGATACAATCCCCCGGTTCGGTGAACAGTGGCACGAGGCCGGGGATGTCGAACCCATTGTAGCGCTTCTCTGCTTCGTCCTGAACAGGGTAGAAGGACCGACGATCCTTCGTCAATCTGAAGCCCACGGGACCCTCCCAGTTTTCGATGTGGGAGTCTTCGATGAGGCAGAGACCGCCATGCGAAGGACGTGAACCGGTGATGTAGAACCACTTCCCTGAAGGCCACAGACCCCGATTGAGGACATCCCCCGTGTTCTGTGGAGGCCCGTCGGTCTGGCCGCACCAATCCGTATGCCAGCCCACGGGGGCGGACCCCGGGTTGCGAATGATCGCCGCGGAGCGATGGAAACAGACATCGTCGGTGCCGAGCATGGCATGGTGCAGATTCATGAAGGGCGCATGTCCGAGCCAGGGCTCCCAGGCCTCGGTGGCCCCCTCGATGAAGGACAGGTGGGTGCGACTCTCGCCCGGACCGAGCGTGCTGTCGGGGTCGACGACCCGTCGCACTTCGCTCTGCAGGAGTTCGACCAGGTCGTCCGGCAACAGCCCGCGGACGATGCTGAAACCGTGGGCGGCGGTGCAGCCGACGATGTCGGCTAGTTCGTCGGGGGCGAATTCGTAGCGATAGTCGAGAGAGGGTGGCTGGACATGGCTGTAATCGGTGCTCACGCCGCGACTCCTGGTTGGGTGTGCTCGCTCGTGGAAATGGTCAAGGCAAGTCTCCAGAGTGCCGCTGAATATAGTATCATCAGAAGGTTGGATTACAGGCCACCGAGTATATGTCTGTGAACACGGGATCGGAGATCGTCCATGAGTGGAACCTGGAAAGGGAGCGTGTGACCACACACGACAGCGAACAAAGTTTACAGGACGTCAAGATTCTCGTCGTCGATGACGTGCCTTCGAATATTGACGTACTCTATCAACTGCTCGATGCACAGGGCGTTAACGTGCTGGTTTCCACCAGCGGGGAGCCGGCCCTGGAGGTCGAGATGAATCGTCCCGATCTCGTGCTACTCGACGTGCGCATGCCGGGGATCGATGGCGTGGAGACGTGCAGACGTATCAAAAAATTGGCAGGCATGGCGGATCTGCCCGTCATCTTCCTAACCGCTGAGGATGACAGCGACAAGATCACCGAGGGGTTTGCCGCAGGTGGGGTCGACTACGTGCCAAACCGGTGGACAGGGACAGGCTCTTGAAGCGTGTACGACGTGGGGTGGCGCCCATTTTCGGCATTTTTACCGCATCCAGGTCGATGTCACCGATGCGGGCCAAATTGGCGCCGACAGTGACATCGTCAATGCGTGCCAGGCTATGCCTGCTGAACCGGCCATGTACGTCTATTCCTCGTTGATTCGTATCTCGTCGGCAAAGATCCAGGCCGGCTCACCGGCGCCGGGATGCCACTCAGGGCAGATCCCCATCGATCGGGCCCGTACGCGGACGTAACGGGCGAGGTCCGTAGGGGCACGTACCATCATCTCCTCAATCAAGAGATTTCCATCCCGTTCGTCCACATCATGGTCAGCCGTGGCGAAGGGGCGAAAGTGACGGCCGTCGTCGGACAGGTTTACCTCCATGACGCGAGGCAGCCAGATCCACGATGAGGTACTCTGCAAAAAGCGAAGATGTACCGTGCTGACGTGGACCGGGCGGCCCAGGTCGACGACGGCGACCAGATCCTCGCCTTCGAAGCCCTGCCAGCGGCCGTCGTTGAATTGATCCGTGCCGAGGATGCCATCGGTGAGGGCACCGGGACCACCCCCGGTATATCGCGGCGAATAGGGGTGCTCGAGATCGGTGAAGCGACCGAGACCGATGTGGTGGTAGAGATCCAACGTGGCGCCGGAGAGTCGCCGGTCTTCACGGAACAATCCTACACGCACCTGAGCGGCTCCGGCGATGGAGACTGGGGCCCGATACAGCGAATCCTCTGCTGTAACTTCGCCGCCATCGACGCGCCAGCGAAGATCGGCATCGTCGATCACCGAGGTAAGCGTGAGTACGTGCCCGGCGGGTTGTGGTGTCGTGGAGATGCGCGGGGAGATATCGACGAGCTCCATGTCATCGATCCAGGCGGTACCGGCCGACCGGAGCCCGAAGGACAGCCACGCGCGAGTCGCCACGTCCTGGAGGACGCTGTCGAGGGCATACTGACGCCAATCCGTCGTCAACTCGACATCGACTGAATCATTGGCGGCAGCGTTGTGCAACCGCAGAACCACGCCTGCGGTACGCGCCCGGGCTCGCAGCGAGAATCGGTAGGTTCGTTCCGGCACGAAGGCGGGCGCATACGGGCGAATCTGAACGCCTTCTGTGTCACTGGGTGCGTGCAGACGCAAAGAGCGCCGTCCATGGGCGGAGACCCGGCTGTCGACGAAATACGTGGCACCCCGGCCCTGACCGACATCGGCGTAGACGGCAGTTGGAATCGAGGGCGCCGCCTCCCATTCAAAACTGCCGTCGATCAGGACACTCAGGCCGTTGCCCGGTGGCACTTCGGGGTTGGCGAATCGATACAGGCGTACACCATAGGCGTCGATCACATCCTCGAAGCGGACACCAAGGGCGTTGTCGTCACTGCTGCGCAACAAGTCGGTGACAAGGCCAACCGGTTTCAGCAGCAGGCCAAGACGGCCGGCACGGGATATGCGCTCTGCCGCAACGACGCGGTCTTCGTACAACACCTCGACGACGTCGCTGTCCCAGGAAAAGCCGGGCAGGGCGATGTCGATCTCCGTTGGATGATTCTGGGTATTGACGACGGCGACGACGACGTCCTCGCCGTGACGCCAGGCGGCGGCGAACAGCAAGGGGTCACCGGTGTCGACAACAGGTCGGGCCTGAGTGGACAAAAGGAATGGCGTCAGTGCGGCAACTTCCAACGCCGCCCGAGTGGCGGCACTCCAGGTGTCGGGGGACTTTGGAAAGCCACTGAGGCCGTGGCGAATGAAGTACTGTATGCCGGTGGCACCTTCGACGATCCCAAGCCACGTCATGAGACGCAGTTCCGTGGCTGTCGGTTCACGCGACCACCACTCATTGCCGCCGAAGGCCTGCGGCACCAGCCACAGGGGAATTGCCGGGGCAACGGCGTCCCGCACCGTGCGTACAGCACTGGCGACACTGCCTGGCGCACCATTCGGAATCGGATACGGATCCGTCATGGCCAGGTCCATGGCACCCGCAAAACGGGCCGCCGCCGTCGGATTGACGAAAACGATGGTCACCGGATGGTATGGGTCCAACTCGCGCACGATGTCCGCCACCGCCTGCAGTTCTTCAGGGGTGGCGCCGTGACCGGTCGGTTCATCAGAGATATACCAGGCGAGTAACGCCGGGTGATCCTTGAAGGTTTCGATCTCGGTCCGCATCCAGCTTCTGCGTCGGGTGGCGGAGGTGTCCGGACCGCTGCCCATGACACCACCACCGCCGGCGACACGCAACAACTGAAAATGGACCTTCATCCCCAATTCGGCAGCGCGGTCCATATAGGCGTGACGTTGATAGGCTGTCGCCGGGTCGTTGGACTGGTAGGGGCTCATCAGATTGAAGCCACGTACGACCTCTTCCTCGGCAAGTGTTGGCTGCACCGGCGAGTAGCAGTAGAAGCCGAAGGGGAAGAAGGGCAGACCATCGACGATCAGGCCCCCACCCAGGCGATCGATCTGCACGGCATTGGTTTTGGCCGCAAGGCGTCGGACCGTGGCAAGGGTCCGGCCCAGATCGTGATCGCCGCCGTGCAATTGCACAGCAATTTCCGTTGCACCCAAACTCAGCCCCGACATGGGCAACCGAATCCAGGGCAACCGGCCATGGGTGACAGGCACATCCTGGGCGATACTCTTGTCGCCTGTTGTGAGGTCCGCCCGCAGATCGACATCGTCGAGGTCCTCAGGCAGATCGTAAAGCAGCAATGCCCCTGTTGCTTCCTCCATGTAGTAGGAGCGGGCGGAGATCGCCTCGTAGGCGGTCACCGGTGTGGCAGCCAGGACAATCGCTGCCAGCAGCAGGTACCGGTCGAACCGTGTGACGATCATCAGATCTCTACGTCGACGACGCGGCGTTCGTGGCGCGCACGTTCTGCGGCAAAAACCATCAGGTGCGTCTCCAACGTTTCCTCGGGACCGGAGAGGATGTGGGATGAATCGCCGGTGCTGACGGCGCGCACGAAGTTGTCCATGAGGCCAAAGTCGCCACCGCCATGCCCACCGAGGATGGAGTGGTCGGTTGCCTCCGTGTCGATCTGTTCTGTCTCGTTCGAAAGGAAGTCAAAGATCTGCAGATGGCGACCGTCACCACGGATGTGACCGCGCGTGCCAAAGATCTCGGTGCGACGACCGGCGGCCTCGGTAAAAGCGGTCATGGTGAAGGACGCCGAGCGTTGTCCTTCGAATTCCATACTCACAACCTGATTGTCGACGACGTCATTGTCACTCTTGTAGACACAGCGACCGTAGTCACCGTCGCGCAATGCAGCCATCACGTTTGGCTCTGTCGGCTCCGGTGTGAGCACGTCCAGCGGCCAGCCCAGTTGATCGTTGGCCAGCTTGTCGAGGTAGAACCGCTTGGCGGAGTAGGGACAGTCCGCTTCGACCGTGCAGTCGAGGCAGCGGTCGGCGGCGCCCTCCGGTGCTTCTTTGAGGCGGAAGTGCTTGAGCGAACCGAAGGAGGAGACCGCTTGGCAGGGTACCCCCATGATGTGACGAATCCAGTCCAGGTCGTGGCAGGATTTGGCGAGCAGCATGGGCGAGGATTGGGCCTCGTTGCGCCAGTTGCCACGCACAAAAGAGTGCGCCTGGTGCCAGTATCCTACCGGCTCGAGGCGCTGCAGGCAGACGATGTCACCGATGGCCCCGTCCTCGAGCAATGCCTTGAGCCGCTGCGTGTAGGGTGTGTATCGCGACACGTGCGCGACAGCGAACTGAACGCCTGCTTCGCGCACGGCCGTCACGATCTGCCGACAGCCTGCGTCATCGGGAGCCATCGGTTTTTCCAGCAGGATGTGATACCCCGCTTTGGCGAAAGCGACGGCAGGTTCGACGTGCATCGTGTCCTGGGTACAGATGAGAACGGCATCTGCCAGCTTTGGCGCCGCAGCGGCATCCCGCCAGTCTGTGAAAGTGTGCTCTGGCGCAATGTTGTGCTGGGCGACGAGCCGGTCGCGGTAGGCGTCGCGTGGCTCGGCGACGGCGACGACGTGGGCCCGGTCCGCATGTTCGGTGGCATACCGTGCATAGCCGCTGCCGCGCCCGCCGGCGCCGATGATTGCGAGGGTAACAGGTGCCAAGGGAAGACCTCTCGTTCATTGCGAGGAGTGTTGTCCTAACGCCCGTTGCTAAAGGATGTCACAAAGAGGGAGCCACTTCAAGGTGAAGGATAGCCGCAACTGATCACTTCCCAGGCCCGCCCGCGGGCACAACCATACTTTTGCCTGTAAACTGCCTACATCATCTGTACCGCGCGCGACCATAATCAGGTGTAACGTCAGATACCGTTGTTGCTGGGTGTGTTGCTTGGTCTCTGCAGCACCGTACCGTACGCCAACGCTCAGGAGGAGTGGTCCGACGAGGATCTGGCGGCGATGGAACTCGAGGCCCTCGGCATCACGACGGTTTGGGAGGCCATGTGGTCACCGGGATTCAGACCTTCCGCACCTCCGTGGGCGAGCCCTTTGTCACCATCCGTGGCGTGCGATTCCCGTTCAACGCAGGGAATGTCAAGCTGCTCGTCAATTCCACGTCGATGACCCGGGAAACGTCGTCGGTCAACCCATCTGTCATGCTGCTGCCCATCGAGCAGGTGGACCGCATCGAAGTCGTGCGTGGTCCAGTTCATCGGTCTACGGCGACTTCGCTTTTCTGGGCGTGATCACATCATCACACAAAAATCTGGCGGCGTGGACGAGCAACGACGGGGAAGAAGCGGTGCAGAACACGGCGGACGAGTCGCGCTTCAGCGGCATTGCTGAGTTGTCGCGCGGCAGCACATCGCTGTCCTACCAGGCATTCGACCGCGACTACGAGACCAATGTCGTTCTGCGCGAGCGCCAGCAATCGATCGATGCCAGGCACTACGCTGAACTGCCAGGAGCATGGTACGCCGACGCCGATATCTCGCTGTTGATCACCGATGTCGATATGCCCGGGGGGGTCTTTGAAGGTGACATGGTGCGTAGCCAGATGGGGTCTGCCTTTGGCGGCGCATGCGACGGCTGGCACAGCTCTACGACATGGCGGGGATGGGCCAGGCGCTGGAAGAAACCCAGCCAGCTGACCTGGCAGACTAGCCAGCAGACGCCGGCAGCACCGGCGTGAACTGGTACTCCGGCTCCGACTTCTGGCGAGTTTGAATTGCGGCGATGCCTCGCCACGTTGAGATCAGGCCCACCGGACAGTCGGGTAGATCGTGACGAATGGCCTTGTGCAACCGGCCAAGTCGATAGCAGGGGACGGCGGCGTACATGTGGTGTTCGATGTGATAGTTCATGTGCCAGTAGAGGAATCGAACCAGCGGGTTGAGGATGATGGTCCGCGTGCACAGGCGGAAGTCGGAAACCTTGTCGGTCATGCCGATGTGCTGGGCGTTGTTGCAGAGCAGAAAGACGAAGCCGCCATAGAAGGACCCGAAGGTGACCAGCACCGGCAGTTGCCACCAGCCGAGGTAGAGTGATCCGGCGACGAGCACGACGTGCCCTACGGTCATGATTCGGTCCCAGCGGAACAGGCGGCGGCGAGCGTCGAGATTCTGTGCCGGGAACAGCACCTGGTCCCACCCCGGATTCAGATGCCCGAAGAAGCCACGCCGAATGGTTCCGCGAATGCGGTTGTAGGCACCGAGTGGGTCGAAGAAGGCGCCACGCAAGAATCCCCTCAGCGTCAGGTATACGGGAAGGACTACCTCACCGTCTTCCGGCGGATGCAGTGTGTACTTGTGGTGTTCGGTGTGGCTCGCCCAGAAGTGCACAGGGTTGTACCAGCCTAGAAAACTCAAAACATACAGAAAGAAGACGTTGAGGGGCTGAGAGCGGAACACTGAACTGTGCACCAGTTCGTGGAAGCCGTTGATGATAAAGGCGTAACAGATGCCGTGCAGGAAAAAGAGTGGCAGGCAGCAGTACCAGGCCAGGTGCAGAGTCGACCACCAGGCCAGTGCACCGGTGGCGGCAAGAGTACCGAGGAAACCGAGGGTCTGGGCGAAACCCAACATGTCGCTGCGTCGGTTCAGTTGGGCGAGCAGTTCGCGCTCGACCTTCGAGCGATACCACGGAATTCTGCGCTTTTGTTGTGTATCCGATTCGGTCATCTGCAGGGGCTCCATCTCCGGGGACCAGTAGTAACCCGGCGGAATGTAGTCGAAGGACCGGTGCCGTCCATCCCTGGAAGAACCGGTCCTCGAGCTTAGTGTCCTGTCGCAGAAATTCGTCAATTCAACTTATCCCTGCGACAGGACACTACTCCTTCCTGATGAATGTTCCCATGTCCAAATCTTCCCAGGCCTGACGCAGTTCTTCCTGCGTATTCATGACAATCGGCCCGCGCCAGGCCACGGGTTCCCGCAATGGCTGTCCGGAGACCAGCAGGAAGCGGATGCCCTCATCGCCGGCCTGCACCGTGATTTCGCTTCCCGTATCGAACAGGATGAGGGAGCGGTTGGCCGCATCGACACCGGCCTCGCCGTCATCGTCGTAACGCTCGGTGACAACACCCTGTGGGTCGGAGGCATCGCGAAAGTCCCCGGAGCCGTCAAAGACATAGGCAAACGCATGCAGGGAGGTCTCCACGGGAAGACGCTTTCTGGTTCCAGGCGGCACGTAGACATCGAGGTAACGGGGGTCGGTGGTGATACCATCGACGGGACCATGCTGGCCCCAGAAGTCACCACAGATGACCCGCACCGTTGTGCCATCGTCGTCGGTGATCTCCGGGATGTCGGTGGCAAGGACATCCTGATACCGTGGTTTCGTCATCTTGTGTGCCTTCGGCAGGTTCGCCCACAGCTGGAAGCCGTGCATACGTCCCTGCGGGTCGCCCTTCGGCATCTCCTGGTGCAGGATGCCTGCTCCCGCCGTCATCCACTGCACATCACCGGCGCCCAAGGTACCTTTGTTGCCGAGACTGTCACCATGTTCGACGGTCCCTGACAGCACATACGTGATGGTCTCGATGCCGCGGTGCGGATGCCAGGGAAAGCCGGCTCGGTATTTGGCCGGATCGTCATTGCGGAAGTCGTCGAACAGGAGAAAGGGGTCGAAGTCGTCGGTCTTACCAAAACCGAAGGCGCGGTGCAAGTGCACACCGGCACCCTCCATTATTGGCGCGGCTTCGATGATCTGTTTTACCGGTCGAATGGACAAGGTAGGCTCCGTTGGTAGTTGTGGATCGGTCGATTGAATGTATCAGTGCAGCGCCCGACCGCATCACCGTCACGCCGACGACGCCCCAATGGTAGGCTGCGGTGTGAGCGGCATTCAGCAGCTCTGCGTCCTGCTCTGGTGTGCGCTCCTTCGATGCCAGGTCCCAGCAGACGTTGTTGCACTCTACGGCAAAGAACCGGTGGCCACATGTTGCTGTTCTTCTGTCAGTTTTTCACTCACGAGGTCAGCCCGAGGCGCTCGAACTGGTCCGCCGGTGCGTCGCACTCCCGCATGAGCTCTGCCATGCGCTTCGCAAGGCGTTCACTCGTGGTGTCGTCATCGAGTGGCGTCTGTTGTTGTGGGTCAGTCTTTACGTCGTAGAGCAGATCACCCACAATGCCGCTCACCGGCTGTGACAGACTTCCCCTTGCCGGGACACGCAAGGGTTTCATGCCTTTCGTGTTGGCGAAAGGTTCGGCGAGTTCGACGTCGGCGAGATTGCCCTTGAAGCCGCGCATCGCGGTGGGCATGAGGGTGTATGCATTGAGCGGTTGATTGTCCTCTGTGCGACTGGTGCGCAGATAGACGTAGCGGCCGTCGGTGATGTTCACACGATTGCCGTGGTAACCGAAGATGGCAGCGTCGCGCACGGGGGTGTCATCGAGCACGACACCTGCCAGGTCATGACCCAGCATCGACTGCGTGGGCTGCTGACCGAAGAAGCGCAGCAGTGTCGGCCCCAGATCGATCGCCGGTTGTACGAGAGCGTTGCGCTCCTGTCCTGCCGTCTGTGGGGCGCGCGGGTCCCAGACAAAGAATGGTGTGTGCGCGATCTCTTCGTACAAGGGTGGCCAGTTCTTGGCCCAGCCGCCGTGCTCGCCGAGCAGGAAGCCGTGGTCGGTGCAGACCACGAGCATGGTGTCCTGCCACAAATCGTGGCGATCCATGAGATCGAGGACGTCACCCAGACTGCTGTCACACTTCGACATCAGGGCGGCGTAGTTGCGTCGTGCTTCGTCACACTGCTCAGGCGTCTCCGTCGCTTCACCGTATCCCGGCCAGTCGAACAGCGGACCATCGTAGGCGGACGGATACATATCCTTGAAGCGGCGGTTGCTGACGAAGGGTTCGTGTGGATCGAAGCATTCCAGCTGCAGAAACCAGTCATCCTGGTCGGCGTTGCGCTCGATGAAGCGGCAACCGGCGTTGAAGGTCTGTGTCTGCGAGTGGTCCTGGTCACGCCCCTGGTGCTGCCGGTTGACCCAGTCAGAACGCCGGCCTTTCGGGTTGATGTGATCCGGGATCTCCGGTTCGGCAACCTGTCCGATGTGCGGGTCGCCCTCCTGGCCGCGGTAGAATTCCCACGACGAATACCGTCCGTGATACGTGGCGCCACCGTCCTCCCAGTAGTGGTAGTGATCGGAGCAGAGATGGGTGTAGACACCGGCCTCCTGCAGCAGTTGTGGCACGGAATCATCGAAGGGCTCCAACGGCCCCCAGGGACAGTGGAGAAAACTCGGCCTCCCGGTGTGCAGATCACGGCGGGCGGGCATACACGGCATGGAGCAGACATAACTGGTATGAAATGTCGCTGTCCGTTCGGCGAGACGACGGAAGTTGGGTGCCTGCACCCAGGTGGAACTGTTGTAGGCCGGCAGCATGTGCCGGTTGAGAGAATCGAACATCACCATGATACACTTCAAGGGGTAACTCCTCCCACAGGGGGGCTGTCGGTCAGGGCGTGTCTTTGGCGCCGACGATGTAGTCCTCGACGCAGAATTGGGTCTACCATCCCAGGTGCTTGGCCTTCGGGCAGCATGCGGGTCTCGTCGCCAAAAAGACTGGCGATATCGAGGACGGAGTAACTGGTATCGGCGCCGAGGCCATATTCGTCGCCGCTGCCGAATTCCCCGACCAGGATGAGACCGCGAACGATATCGTCTACGTGCGTGAAGTTGCGCCGCTGCGTTCCCGGTGCGTATGGAATCTGATCCCGTCCAAGGGGATCTCTCAGCGAAAGCGGAATGCGAACAGATCGGCATCACGCAATTCGATGCGCAGAGAGAGCTGTTGGCCCACCAATGCCTTGAGGTCCGGCTCGTTGCGCCAGTCGATCGTACCGGCGATCTCGTCGCCGAACAGTTCCTGTGAATCGTCGAAGCTGAACCCGGGGATGGGCATGCCCGAGGCGTCCTGCAACTCGACCTTCACATGGCCTACGGCTGAGGTGGAATAATTGAGCTCCAGTTCAGCGCCGGAGAAGGTGACGGGTACCGTCTTGAAGGTGCCGCCGCCATAACCGCCGCACACCGAGACGAAGCCGTCCGTGCGTAGCGAGTAACGGCGAATGGCGACACTCGGCAGGCGCCAGTTTTCCATGCCATAGATTGACATCTGGGTCGGCGACGTATGCAGCAGGCCGCGCTCCATGTAGATGCCACGCTCGTGCCAGTTGGCCGGGTCCGCTCCGGGTCGGACGAAGGCCTCCATGAAGCTGCGATCGAAGTGCAGACCATCGCGACTCGAGAGAAAAACGATGTCACTCACGCCCGGGCCGTGGGGCCAATCGGGGATCGGCTCGCGCTCCTGGACAAAGCGTGAGGGGAACATGAGATAGGTGCCTGGCGCCCGGTCGTAGGGAATGCAGGCGTTGGTGTAGAACTGCTCACCCGGTGTGTCGCCGCAATCGATGAGTTCGCCTTCCGACCACGTGCGGAAGTCTTTCGAGCGCCAGCGGCGAACCCAGCGCAGACCCCCCTTGAAGGGTCCCTCGCCTGGCGCCTCGCGGGCGCCGTCGAGGACGCCGCGGCTGTAGATGACATACTCGCCGAGGCGTTCGTCGTAGAAGGCGATGTTGTGTGAGTCGAAGGGACGGTCGGTGAGCAGGGGCTGCTGCTGCAGCAGACGCCAGTTGAAGCCGTCGGGGGAGGCCAGGCCAAAAACGGCGTGGTGACGGACGACGGCTTTGTATCGTTCGTCTTCCGGTACGTCGGGATTCGGATCGCGAAAGGGGCTCATGTTGTTGCCCGTGGCGTACCATACGAGATTGTTCGCCGTAGAGCCCTCGAAGTCTACCAGATTCAGTGCCGGTTTTTCCCAGTGAATGCCATCGGTGCTCTCAGCGTAGGCGTAGAGCCCGGGCGCATGGCTGTTGCGGTCATGTTCGTCCCAGGTCCATTCGGGTTGGGGCTCGACGCGGGGTCTGGAACGAGGACTCGCCTCCTGGATACCGGCTCGGTACCAGGCGCGGAATCGATCGCCCTCGCGTGTGGCGACCATGTAGGAGACACCTTCGGTTTCCCACGGATGCTCCGGTACGATGACACGCTCGCGGCGCACCGGTTCGTGCAGTTTTCTGCAGAGACCATCCATGCTGGCGACTATGGTGTCGTCGAGGAACAACTGGCGATCGTTGCTGATGTCGATGGGGGAAAGGGAAGTGGCCATGGGTTTAAGACTACGATGCCGAGGACGGCAGGAAAAGACGAGGATCGATGGCGACCTTTGAACCGATCGGCCGGGTAACATGCCCGCAACGTTATCGCTACGAGGCGCCCCGTCAGGGCGTGCTGCGGCCGGACAACCACGCCGTCATCGAGCTGTTGCCTGGCAACGACTACGAGCAGGCACTGACCGGCCTGGAGGGCTTCGAACGCATCTGGGTCATTTTCGAACTGCACCTGAACGAAAGCTGGCATCCCCTCGTGCAGCCACCACACGAGGGTGCGTCGCGCCGGGGTTTGTTTGCCACACGTTCTCCGCACCGCCCCAATCGCATCGGTCTCACCTGCGTTCGTCTGCTCGGCATCGACGGTCTCAATCTGAGTGTGGCCGGTCACGATCTGCTCGATGCCACGCCAGTCCTCGACATCAAGCCGTATCTGCCGTATGCCGACGCCTTCGATGACGCCGCCATTGGCTGGCTCGAAGATGTGCCGGTCCGGCACTACAGCCTGAGTTTTGACGACGACGCTGCGACGCGGGCGAGGTGGATCTTCGAGCACGGTGCTCTGGACTGCGACAACTTCGCCCGGGTGCAACTGATGCAGGATCCCACGGATGCCGAACGCAAGCGGATCAGTGCCAAGCCGACACCAGGGGACTTCGTCATTGCCTATCGAACATGGCGGCTCGATTACGTCGTCATGGACGAGGCGCGATCAGTTCGTGTTACCGGCATCCGCTCGGGGTACAGCACCGAGGATCTGGTTGCCGGCAGCGCCGACCGGCACGATGACAAGGAGCTGCACCGTGCATTTGTCCAGCAGTTCAGCGCGCCGTAACAGCGACGACGGAGCGCGCCGGTAACTCCACGTCGAAGCCGTGAGCGGTGACTGTCAGGTCATCGAAGTCGACGGGCCGGACGGTAGTGGGGGCGTCGAAGCTGTTGTGACTGTTCATCGCGCTGCCGCTGAGCAGGCGTCCCTGCAGGGACGGCGTGTCGAGTCAGTGCAGGGAGACGGCGACCGTCGACGAATCCGTAGCACTCAGATTTGTCATCGTCACATGCACACTGCCATCGTCGGCGCGACTGGCGCTGGCGCTCAAGCCTGGTACCTGCGTGTCCCCCGCACCGAGTTGGCCGGCATCGACGTGGCATGGCAGACAGACCGCATCATGATGGGCGCTATACATGTCGAAGACGTGGTATGTCGGTGTCAGCAACATGTGGTCACCCTCGGTGAGCACCATCGCCTGCAGCACATTCACCGTCTGGGCGATGTTGGTGCCGTGCACACGCCGGCAATGGCGGTTGAAGATGTTGAGGGTCAGGGACGCTGCCACAGCGTCGCGCATCGTGTTCTGCTGATAGAGGAAACCCTCGTTCGTGCCGGACTCGACGAGGTGCCAGGTCCCCCATTCATCGACGAGCATACCGACACGGTCGTCGGGATCGTAGCGGTCCATGACAGCGATCTGCGCCTTCAACAGGGCATCCATACGGTTCGCCGTATTCAGCAGGAAATACCAGTCATCTTCCCCGCCCTCTATGGCGAGTTGTTTTTCGCGACCCGAGCCGCAGTAGAAGTGCATGGCCAGGGCGTGCATCAGCTTGCGTGGCTGGGTCTCGCGCATGAGCACCTCTGTCCAGTGAAGGTCTTCACCATAGGGGCCGCAGGCGATCTTGTACAGTCGATTGTCGCCCAGATTGCGCAGGAAGGCGACGTGATTGCGGAACAGATCGGCGTAGTATTCGGGGCGCATATAACCGCCACAGGCCCAGTTCTCGTTGCCCACGCCCCACATCCGCACTTTCCATGGATCCGGGCGACCATTGGCGGCACGCTGATCTGCCATCGGTCCCTCAGGAGAGGTGATGTACTCCACCCACTGCTGCATCTGGCGCACCGATCCCGTGCCGACGTTGCCGCAGATGTACGGTTCCGTCTCCAGTTGGGCACAGAGGTCCATGAATTCGTGGGTGCCGAAGGCGTTGTCCTCGACGACGCGGCCCCAGTGATGGTTGACGAGCTTCGGACGTTGCTCCCGTGGGCCGATGCCGTCCATCCAGTTATAGTCGTCCGCAAAGCAGCCCCCCGGCCAGCGCAGGTTGGGGATACGGATCTTCTTCAGGGCCTCGACGATGTCGCTACGGATGCCGCGAACGTTGGGGATCTTTGAGTCCTCGCCGACCCACAGGCCGTCGTAGATGCAGCGACCAAGGTGTTCGGCGAAATGGCCGTAGATGTGGCGTGAGATACGCCCGGCGTCGACGTCGGTGGTGATGACAATCCGATTCATTACTTGGCTCCGGTGACAGGGCCCAGTTCCCAATCGGGATGGCGGTCCATCTCGAGGGCGGCGTGGGCGAAGACGGGATAGACCGACCACTCGACGCAGCCGATCAGATCGGGCAGGCCGTCGCCGTTGAGGTCGCAGGGCCAGGCATTCGGCCCATGGATGGTGAAGGGAGTAAAGGTTTTGCCGTATAGCAGGAACTTTCGTGGCAGAGCGAAGACGGGGTCCGTCACCGAGCCGACATTGGCGAGCAGGTAGATGTGACCACTACCGGCGGTGTTATAGATCAGGTCCAGACGCCCGTCCCCATTCCAGTCGATGGCGCGGAAGGATTCGGTCCAGTGTCTGTCGCGGCCAACGATGCTGTCGTCGATTTTCCGACCGTCAACCAGAGTCAGATGGCGGTCCTTGCGCAGCCGGGCTGCCCCGTCTTCATCGACAGATTGGCGAAACAGCGTCAACTTTCGGTGCTCGTCCAGGGTCACCAGATCGACGCGACCGTCCCCGGTGAAGTCGGCGAAACAGGCGCCGGTGCGCCAGAAGAAGGGGGAGGTCTCGTCGAAGGGATAGGGATGGTTGGCAAGCTCTTTGTCGAGTGCTGCCACGCCAATCGTGGCGCGTTTAGCCGGGTTATCCTCATAGCCGTCGACAAGCAATTGCTGGCGTGGTCCGAAGACGGGCTTCTGCCGGGTGCCGGTGTTGCGATACCAGTAGATGCGATTCGTCTCATTTGGTAACAACAGATCAGGCAGACCGTCTCCATCCCAGTCAACGAAACTCGGATAGGGATAACCCATGTTGTGCCAGTGACGGGTAGGCGGCAGAATCTCGTCACGCAACAGACGGATCGGTTTGCCCTCGGACAGAATCAGCTCCGGTTCGGCGAAGGCGGGTTGTTCGTTGGTGCCCCTGTTGCGCACGATACGGGGCCAGCCGTAACCGCCGCCGATGAGCAGATCGGTGACACCATCGCCATCCCAGTCGCACGGGCAGGGCCAGCCCTGGTCGGACAAGGTCATGGGTGGATTTGCCGCCACGGCGCGAGCCCAGCGTGTGGCGGTGGCTGTGCCATCGGGCTGGGCGTGAATCTCGTAAAACGAGAGCTCCTGCCAGATGTTGTGCTGCACGAGAAGTCCGAACCGATCCCGATCACGGGCCGTGGCGATACGATGCGTGGATGGTGGCAAGCCGGTGACTGGCCTGGCGGGACCGAAAGCGGGCCATTCACCTGGCAGTCGCGCGTGCCAGAATACGTCATTGCCCGGCCAGGCGTCGTCGCTGTCAGGGCGCTGTGTGATAGAGGACTCGCGCTCGACAAGACTCACCAGGTCGAGTTGTCCGTCGCCGGCAACGTCAACACAGATGACACGCTCGCCGGCACCAAGGTCGATGGGATCAGCTGCTTCGAAGGGCCAGCCTATTGGATTGGTGTTGCGGATCCAGCGGCCATTGAAGACCAGGTCGAGGACGCCGTCGCCGTCGAGATCGACGAGAGACATGGCATGGATGCGTTCCTCCGGCACCGGGATGCAGTGGCCCCTTTCCCAGATCGGCCAATCACCGCCATCTGTCTGGGCCGTATTGTGGTAGAATTCGACCCGCCCCGTGTTCCACTCGGCAAAGACCAGGTCGCACCGGCAGTCGCCGGTAAGATCACCAAAGTCCGCGTCGACATAGGTCCCCGGAAAATCGTGCAGTTCGGCAGCGCCTGGCTCGCGGAAACGCAATCGCACCTGGTCGCCGAACAGCAGTGGCTGCGTGGTCGGCGGGAGGCGGGGGTAGCAGGCTACGCCGGAGCGAGCTTCTCCCGGGCGGTGGTAGTAGTTCCAGGTGCCGGCCAGGTCCGCGTGTCCGTCCCCATCCAGGTCAACGAGGCGGAAGCAGAACATCGTCAGGGGGCGTGTTTCGGCGGCGTTGTAGCGCAGCAGGTCGCCGACGCCGATGAGCGGTGTGGGACATTGGGGCGCCAGATGGGCTCGAGTCTCACCTAGGGCAACCGAGGCGAAAAGAATCTCGAAGCGGCTGTGGGTCGGATCGCGGATGAGAAATTCCACCCGACCGGCATCTCCGTGGGCGAACTCCTGTGCCAGGTGACAAGGCAGGACGGAGCCGTCCGCACAATCGATGACTCGAATCGAATTGGGCTCGAGACGAGCGTCGTCACCAACGTCGCCTTCCCGCAGCAGGGCACCGAAGTCGATCTCGGCGGAGATCGGGATATGACCCAGATCCGTCGGCAGTGCGGAAGTGATCGTGAAACCGACAGAGTGAGTCACGGGCCGATCAACCTCACGGGTGATCGGTGTCGAACACGGGCCGACCGATGGCGTCGGTGGCATCCTGTCTGTGGAAGGCCTGGATCGGTTGGCCCGCTGCATCCTCACGCAGACGCGCCACAGCTAGAGCGATTCGATCAGCGGCGCGACTGGCGATGTTGGTAGTGCATTCGGGATCGGTTTTCAGGTCAAAGACCCGCGGGTTCGCCAGTGACAGGTCCGATGTGCCGGTGATGTCACCGAAGCACCAGGTACTGTCGTCACGATACCAGAGGG
>Ga0310124_10000591_pt1 | contig 25174 bp, 16 predicted proteins | sample CB11b_AW_Bot5_MG_FD_203507 | JGI IMG/M metagenome (GOLD analysis project Ga0310124, IMG submission 203507) | Marine microbial communities from Western Arctic Ocean, Canada - CB11b_AW_Bot5 | ecosystem: Environmental > Aquatic > Marine > Oceanic | place: Canada: Western Arctic Ocean | collected...
CTGTTTCCGTGGGTGATGAGGACGCTGTTGCCCATGCCGCGGACGCCATCAGGCGTGTAGTCGTTGTATTGTCCCAGGTTGACCGCGTAGGCTCTCTCCACCCGGGCATCATCAAGCTTGACGCTTGAGATGAGCGTGAAGATGTTCGTTCCCGGATCAAAGACCTCGATGCTGGTTTTTCCGTCAGCCTCGCCGCGGCCCACGGAGCCGGGGAACTTGGTGTCGGGCGCGAGTCCCGAAACAGCGCTCAGGGTTTCCAGCCCGGCGGTAACCATGTACATGTCATCGCTGCCTCCCAAGATGTTGTCCGGGCCGGCAAGCCTGCCGACGGTGTGGTCCGCACGGCCGCGCTGTGAGGCGAGACGGGCGGGCGTTGCGGCTGAATCCCTGAGGCTGAGGGTCACGAATGAGTTGTCGTTGGGTGAGAAGATCTCGACATCACGGGTCGAGGGATAGCGGGCCTCCTGGGTTTCAGCTCCAGGGGTTCCCGGCTTCACGTTGGGGTTGATCACGGTTACGCTCGTGAGGGTCTGGCCTCCGGTGACAATCAGGTTACCGTTGGGGAGCATGTTGACGCGGTGACGGAAGCGGGGTTGGACCATCTCGCCTTCGACAAACTCCGATTGCCGGGTGTTGGGGTCGAAGATCTCGGCTCTGGCGACAACCTCTCCGGCGGCCAGGTTGGTGGTTCCGCCAATGATCAGGAACCTGCCAGTGGGCAACTCCGTGATGGTGTGCAGGATGCGGGGGCCGCTGAGCATGACGATCGGATTGCCTTCGATGTCGCTATCGATCCAGAGGCCGGTCTCGGTTTCGACGACGGGCGCGTTCTGGTCAAAGGTCGACTGGTCGAAGAACTCGATGGAGTCAAGCGAAGAGAGCCCGCGTTCGTCTGAGCCGCCAATCACGAAGGCGAGACCACCGGAGTGAGTTTTTCCCTCGTGCATGTAGCGGGGCGTGTTCAGCTCGCTGGTCTGCTTGTAGGGCAGATAGTTGTTGTTCTCATCAAACTCTTCCAGGGGCGGAGCCGACTGCAGCAGGTTGGAGATGCGGGACGTGGGAGTGCCAAGATCGCAGCCTCCTGAGGCCGTCACAACGATCAGGCCGCAAAGACAGCAGACAAGCCCGTAGAGGGCTTTTTCAATCTGTCCGAATTTTATTGATCTCAAGGTTTCTCCATTTACGGCTTGAGCGCCGTTGTCATTAGAGTGCTTCATTTCTCAGCCTTGTTTTCCGGCTTTTCTATTGGGAGAGCTCTTTTCCCTGGAACGAGCTTAGAAAGGATCCTGCTGTTCAAGAGATTGTTAACGAGTCCCGATTCCAGATACTTTAAATATACAGTAACAGTCGATATGACCCAACATTCAGACCATCGGCAAACAGGGTCACCTTTATGTATCGCAAAAAATGTTCCAAGAAAACATTTTGCGACGCTACTTCCCGGCTCCCGGAGTTTGAACGCAACTAGTTACTATTATTGGACTTAGTGCCTTCCTCTGCGGCCCCGAAAGACCGCTATTTCAGGACACCCCCAACAACAATAAATGATTGGGCGTTTGGGAAACACATTAACCAGCCATTTTACAGGTAATTAAGGTCTTAGAATACCCTCTTTTTACAGCCGCTGAAGAGACTTTACCGGAGGATGAAGGAGCTTTCAGCCTCCTCATCCGCCGCGCTTGCCAGCACCGAAGGTGTTGGTTCTTCTACCAGAGGGCAGGTTGTTCTTCAGGGCGTTGACAGCCTTGTCCCTGATACCAGGAGCGGGATTGCGTCCACCGCGTCCCTGCCCTCTTCCAGCGCCTCTTCCGGGGCGCTCAGCCAGCTTGTCACGCAGGGAGCCCTTGCCGCGTTCTCCGCGTCCCCTCTTGGTGAGATCGGCTCCGAAGGTGCTCACTGCGCCGTCCTGTCCGCCGCCGCCGGCTCTGCCGCCTCCCGCTCCGCCCCCGGCAGCCAGCGCCTCATCTTCGATCGGCAGGGCCAGGCGTTTCGAGGCCAGCAGGGGGACAAGGGTGGTGAATGTTCGTACCACTGGCTGGTCATTCTTTTCGGTCAGCTTGTTACCGGTACCGGAGTAGATTTCCAGCTGGATCCGAACAGCTGTGGGTATCGGAGCGGCCTGCTGCTGGACCTCGCCCAGCAACTCCTCGTCACCTTCGGCGGCGGCCGGGTTGCTGACCGTGGGGATGTTGCTGTTGGTGCCGCCGCGGAGATCGTCCTGCTCCTGCTGCTGGAGCCGTTGCTGCTCTTCGATGGCCGCTACCGAATCCCAATTGGTAAACCACTCGTATCCATCGAAGAACTCGATGTTCAGTGATTTCACCTTGTCGTAGACATTGTAATTCAGCCCCGGGGCGTTGGTGATATCCCCCCGGCCGAACTCGACGATCTCTTTTCGGTAGAGCGTGTAGGACGAATTCTGGTTGGCCTCGAGCCGATAGCCGACCATGGTCAGTGTGCGAATATTTTCCCAGTCATCCAGGTCATCCTCCCTGGGGGTGGGGTCGACCGTGGTGACGAAATAGAGCGAGTCCGTGTCGCCATCCTGGCCGGGATTGTCCAGGCCGACGAAGACCTGGTTGTCGAGCGCCTCGGTGCAGCCCTTGAATACGGCGCCGGCAAGATCCCTGCGCATCAGGGTCAGGATTCCTTCGCCGACCTTCTCGGGGACACTGAGCTCCTCGATCTTTCTCTCGGTCTCGATGCAGTTGAGGAAGATTTTATAGGCAGTACCCAGGACGATGACAAGCATCGCCATCACGATCACGATCTCCATGAGGGTGAAGCCCTCCTGGAGATCGGTCCTGGGCTTGTGTTCCTGGGTATTACTCATCGTCCTGCTCCTGTATTGGCCGCCGGGAGTCCTTCGTTATTGTAGCTCGGATCACCGTAAAGCAATGATTCCATCCCGTTGTCGAAGAGATAGTCCTGCTCTTCGTACCAGCGCTCGTTAGGAAAGGTCCAGATCGTGTACTGGTAGCTCGAGCCGTTGCCGAACTGGTCAGAGCCGCCGCTGTCGTTCGCGGATCCCTCGATCTGGATCGGCACCTCGACATTGATCGTATACTCGAGGACAACCTGTTCACCCTGGCTTCTTGGCTGGGGCGGTTCGATGATCCAGGTCCAGTCTTTGTGTCCCTCATCTTCGAAGGTTCCCTCATCTTCCTCGATGACGAAATTGATTCGGTCGTGCAGCTTCTGCTGGGCGAGGCTCTTGACCTGTCGAGCCTGGGTGTAGCGAATCGCACGTACCCTGGAGGCGGTCAGGACCTCGAGCATGGGGAGGACGAAGACCGCCAGCAGGGTGACGGCGATGATGAGCTCGAGCAGGGTAAAGCCCGCTCCGGCAGCGTCGTCTCGATCAGGATGGCGGGCTCCGGGTCGCATCTTCAATCCTCGAAATCCTCGAAGCTCGCGCGGTCGCCCTCTTTAAAATCGACAGCTCCTGTCAGCGCGTTGTAGGTCAGGGTAAATCGGCGTCCATCCTTGGTGCCCAGCACGACGATGTGGCTTCCCGTGGTGCCGGTGGGGGAGAGGTAGACATCCGGCTCGCCGGCGGAGTAGGCCTGTCCGGTTCCGCGCATTTCGACGCTGATGAGAGTGACCGCTGGATAGGAGTTCTCGAAGATCGTTCGATCGAGGACCATGAAGTCGACCCCCTGGCGGCCCTGCAGGAGCGAGTCATTTCTCAGCTCTGACTGGTCACCGCCCGAGACAAGCAGGGAGTATCCCTGCCCGGTGGAATGCGGCCGCGAGAGTTCCTGCTCGTCGAAGTGGTAGCGGATGCCGCATACCGCTCCGCGGTTGATCGCGGCCAGCCTCATCTGTTCGATGTTGGTCCCCAGCTCCTTGGCCGCTGTTCGCATGCTGTACTTGGGGATGCTGCTGGAGAGCCTGATTGTACCCATGGTGAAGATGAGTCCGAGCACCGCGATGACGACGATCAGCTCCAGAAAGGTGAAGCCGTCTCTACAGCCTCCACCGCGGAAGTCCTGTCTCGCTTTCTGGACTGAAGTTTTCATGGGCCTGCCTGGCTGGAGAGACTGCCGCGTCGCCCTGGGCGATCAGTAGTCCTCGGTTTCCGGGTATTCGTAATCCTGGTCATCGCCGTCACCGCCGGTATTGGAATCCCGGCCGAGGCAGATGATCAAGGGCTTGCCGTCGCGCATCTCGTATTCGTATTCGTTGCCCCAGGGGTCCCTGGGCATCTCCTCGAGTCCTTCAAGATCGTTGCCATCGTCATCGGTACGGTCGACCATCTCCTCGATGGAATCAGGCCAGCCCCCGGAGGTCGTATAGATGATCTTCGCGGTATTGTAGATCGTCTTCATGTCGCTGGTGATCTTGGTCTTGTTGGCGCGGAAGAGAATCGGCGCCACCTTGGTCACCACCAGGGTGCCGAGCAATCCGATGATCGTGATGACCACGATGAGCTCGAGGAGCGTGAAGCCCTTCTTTGCGAGGGGCCTGCGGTTTCGGTCTCTGTTCATAGTGCTCTTTCTTTAAAGCAGTCCGTATTGGATTTCTTCGCAGCCTACAGGATACATCAGCAGGCGTTTCTAAGCGCTAAAACCTTGTCCCGGCGGGCTTAAAGGGCATTATTGCGCCTTTATCACATGGATGAGAAGTCCAGCAGCGGCAGAAGAACGGCGGCGATAATGAAGCCGACCACAACGGCCAGCAGGATGATGATAATCGGTTCAATCATGGAGGTCAGCCGCTGGATCGTCAGGTCCAGTTCCTCCTCGTAGGACTCGGCGATCCGGTCGAGGATCTCCTCGAGCTGGCCGCTCTGCTCACCCACGGAGACCATGTAGCCGACCATGGGCGGGAAGACCTTCGATTTCCGGATCGGGGTGGCGATGTCGGCTCCCTCGATGATCCGCGCGTGAATATTGTTGATGACCTGGGTGAGCTTGGCGTTGTTGACGACCAGGGCGACGATCTTCAGCGAATCGAGGGCAGGCAGGCCGCTCTTGAGCAGCGTCGAGAAGGTCAGCGCGAAGCGCGAGATGGCCTGCTTGGAGAAGAGTGTGCCGAAAATAGGCAGCCGCAGCAGCATGCCGTCGAATTTGAGCCGGCCGGCATCGGTTCCTATCAGGCTCTTGAGGAAGAAGCCGCCAATGACCATGGCCAGCAGGACGTAGATCCAGTAAGCCTTGGTGAAATCCGAGGCCGTCATGAGAAGCTCGGTGATGAACGGCAGGGGCTGTCCCCTGTCCTTCAGGATCCGGGTGATGTTGGGGACGACATAGGACATCAGGAAGATCACCACCGCCATTCCGACAATGACCATGATGGCGGGATAGGTGATGGCGGCAAGGACCTTGCCCTTGAGGCTGGCCTGTTTCTGCAGGTAGTCGGCGACGCGGATGAGGACGACATCGAGGTGTCCACTGGCCTCTCCGGCGCGAACCATGTTGACGTAGAGGTCGCTGAAGAAGCGCGGGTGCTTCGCCATCGCCTCGGCCAGGTTGTTTCCCGAGGTGATCTCTTCCTTGACGTTACGCAGGACACGCTCGAGGTGCGGATCAACGCATTGTTCGACCAGCGCGTTCAGCGCATCGGCAAGCTGGATGCCGCTCCGCAGCAGGGTCGAGAACTGCCGGGTAAAGGTGGCGAGATCCCGGGTGGAGATCTTGGGCTGGAAGAGCTCGATCTCCTTGGAGAGAAGCCCGCCAGGCTTTCCCTTCTTTACAGGAAGGCCGCGAGTCTTCTTCGAGACCGCCTTGTCTTTCCTGGACTTCTTGGCGGCGACCTCCCACATCTCCGTGACGTGCATGTGGTTGCTGCGCAGCTTGCTGCGGGCATCCCGCGCGGTGTCGGCGTCGACAATCCCCTTCTTGGTCTTGCCGCTGCTGGTAAGGGCCTTGTACTCGAAGATGGGCATGTTTTTATCAGAAGACGTCGAGTTGGGTAACGCGGAATACTTCTTCTATTGTCGTGAGTCCTTCCTTGACCTTCCTGGAGCCGTCCATTCGCAGGGTTCGCAGGCCCCTGCCTACGGCATTCTGCTTCATCACCGAGGCGCTGACGCGCTCGATGATCTCATCCCGGGCATGTTCATCGATGCCGAATATTTCATAGATCGCGGTCCGGTCATAGAGGCCGCGCCCCAGGCAGGAATCACAGCCCTCGCCGAGGTAGAGCATGCCCTCGTGGAGCTCTGAGCGCTCCTTGCAGTTGAGCTCCTTGAGCTGCGCCTCGGTCGGTTCGTAGGGCTTCTTGCAGTTGGGGCAGATCAGGCGTACGAGGCGCTGGGCGACCACGGTGATCACCGCCGAGGCCACGAGGTAGGGTTCGACGCCAAGGTTCACCATACGGCTGATGGCTCCAGCCGAGTCGTTGGTGTGGAGGGTCGAGAACACGAGGTGACCCGTATTGGCCGCCTGCACGGCGATTCCCGCGGTTTCGCCGTCGCGAATTTCACCGACCATCATGACGTCCGGATCCTGCCTCATGAGCGAGCGCAGGCCGGAGGCGAAGGTCAGTCCCTTCTTATTGGCAACCTGGATCTGCGAGATTCCATCGATGTTGTATTCGATCGGGTCCTCGATGGTGATGACGTTCTTCTCGTCGGAGTCGATCTCCGCCAGCCCGGCGTAGAGCGTGGTGGTCTTGCCGCTTCCGGTTGGTCCCGTGATCAGGATGATGCCGTGGGAATAATTGATGTAGTGGTTCGTCAGCTCGAGGTCCTGGGTGCCCAGGCCGATTTCATTGAGAGTGTAGAGTCGCGCCGTCTTGTCGAGGAGACGAAAAACGATGCGCTCTCCCTGGGATGTGGGCACCGACGAGATCCTGACATCGACCTCGCCATCGCCGACCTTGATGGTCGTGCGTCCATCCTGGGGGAGGCGGCGCTCGGCGATGTCCATCTTGCCCATGACCTTTACGCGGCTGACGATGGCATCCTGGAACTTCTTGGGCACGGTCTTGGCATCGTAGAGGATTCCGTCGATGCGATACCTCACCTGCAGCCTGTCGTTGTAGGGCTGGAGGTGAATGTCGCTGGCACGAATCTTCAGCGCCTCGAAGAGGATCGTGTTCATCAGCTTGATGATCGGCGGCTTGTTGGCGATATCGAGGACATCCTCGGATTCGTCGACCATCTTGGTCAGGCTGATCATGTCGTCTTCATCGATGCCCTCAAGTAGCTCGTCGACATCGGTGGAGGAGCTCTGGTAGGCCTTGTTGACCAGCGCCGTGATCTCCGATCGCGGCGCGAGCACGGGTCGTATCTGCGCTCCGAGCATCGCTGCGAGGTCATCCATCGGGTGGAAGTCCAGCGGGTCGCAGGTGGCCACATCGCAGCCGTTTTCGTCGGCGCTGATGCAGACGAGGTTGTAGGCGCGAGCGAACTGCGCCGGCACCTTCTGGGTAAACACCTTCGGAACCTCGATGCCCTCGAGCTCTTCTCTGTAGGGCAGCCGCAGGCTCCTGGAGAAAATGTCGAGAAGGGTCTCCTCTGTAAGATAGCCTTTGTTCTTGAGGACGCGGTCAATCGGTTGCCCACTGTCCTTTTCGATTCCACGGCACTCTTCGAGCTGTTTCTCGTCGATGAGACCTTCGGATATCAGGGTGTCTACCAGGCTGAGTTTCATGATCGTGAGCTCTGTTGTCGCTTCCTGTCGCGGCGGGATCTTTCCTGCGGTCCCTGGCGGTATCTTACAGCGGCGGCTGGGGGTTGTCCTTGGTTGTCCAGTGACCGTTCCTTCTGTTGTTCAGCCGGCTCTCGGACGCCTTCAATTACGGCGTTCTCTCTATATTCTCCGGGGCCAGCCTGAGAGGAAGGAACCAGGACTTGCCCTCCGGGTTGGCCCTGAGCCCGCGCCTCTTCCATGCATCGGGAATGACGCGCGGGCGAGCGGCCTGGGGCCTGCTGAAGTTGTTGCCGCGATCAGTCGACCTGGCCACCGGAGCGATGGGTTCCTCGAATGGAGATCCGTTCGCCCGGTTGTCTCCGCGCGGTGGCTCCAGGGGAAGCCCGGCTCCTTCGCCGGCGCGATTCTGGCTGCTGCGGAAGTTCCCCTGGGTATCCCCGGCCTGCCTTTTGGAGGAGGAGGAGGGAGAGCTGGAGCGGCGGAAGATGACCGGCTCGTCGCGGCTCGATTTCACCTGGGCCTTCGGCCCCTGAGGGGGGAGCTCGAACTGTGATCTCAGGGGGTCTCGTTCAGAGTTCTCGTCAACCTTCTCAAGCGCCTGGTCGGTCAGGTTGGCGAGATCCTTGAAGTTCTCATCCGTGAGGATGTGGGCGCGAAGAAAGATGTAGAGATTGGTGACGGAGCTGGAGTCGGCCTCGCTCCTGAAGAGCTTGCCGATGAAGGGGATGTCTCCAAGAATGGGAATCTTATCGACGACCTTCGCCTTGTTCTCCCTGGTCAGTCCGCCGATCACATAGAGCCTGTCCCCGGCGATGGTAACAGAGGAGGTGATCGAGTTTGTTGTTTTGGGAGGGAGTGTGTTGCCAGTGGTTGCGGCGGCGAACTCAGAGACTTCCAGCCCGGCCTCGAGGAATACGGAATTTTCCGAGTTGATGGTGGGGAAGATATCCAGGGTGATACCGGCCTCCTCGCCCTGCTGCGATGTGGTGGTGGCGGTATTGACGGTCGACGAGTTGGTCACATAGCGGGTCTCTGTGATATTGATCGTACTCTGGACATTGTCATCGGCCAGGATGAAAGGAGTCGCCAGCACCTTCGAATCCGAATTGGCTTTCAGGAACTGCACGAGCATTGGGAATTTTCCCCGGTCCATGAGCGCCGCGACACCTCCGGTGGGGGGGTTGGTGAGGTCGAATACCCGGTTGAAGTCCTCGGTATTGATTCCACTGAGTCCGAAGGACGATTCAAAAAGCATTCGTGCTGAGCGATCGTCGGGATTGCCCGCCAGCAGCTCGATCGTATAGTTCAATGAGCTCGACTGGGCAACCTGCACAAGCGCCGCTTCGAGAAATACCTGCCTGCGCTTGACGTCGATTTGCTCCAGGATGTTGAGGATCTCGGCGTATTCCCCCGGTTCCGCCTGGACGATCAGCGAGTTGGTTTCTTCGTGGGGGACGATGAGCGTTGGAAGCAGTCCGGCCCCTCCCCCCTGCCCCGTCAGGCCGGTAGATGTGCGTCCGGTGGTTCCCCCGAGAGCGCCCCGGCTCTGGGTGGTGGCCCGGCCCTGGGTCCGGGTCCGGCTTCTTGCCGAGGTTCCGAGCCCCCTGGTCCCACTGCGGGTTCCGCCTGTCGAGCCGATGATGTCGGAGATGACGGGGGCCACGTCGATGGCCTTGAGATAGCGCATACGGTAGATCTGGGTCTTGAGACGCCTCAGATCAAATCGCGTGTCAAGCTCGCGCACCAGCATGTTGATGTCTTCGAGATCTTCCATCGTATAGGTTGTGATGATGATCTTCTGGGTGCGGGGGTCGGCGATGAGGCTTGTTTCGAAATCATTTGTTCCGCCACGGTTGATGCTGGAGACGCTCCTGCTGGAACTCGAGGAGGAGGTGCGGACGGGCGCCTTGGCTGCGCCGCTGCTGCGCGAGGCCCGGCTCTGCTGCAGGAAGCTCTCGATGATCGAGACGAGCTCCTGGGCATCGGCTTCCTTGGCCTCGATGATGTGTACGATTCGCTCAGGATTCTTCTGCTCGACATCGATGATTTTGAGCAGCTTGACGATGTAGTCGAGCAGCCCGAATTTCGCCGTAACGATGATCGTCTGGGTTCCCTTGACCTCTGCGACGTTCATCCCCGAGCCCCGCGAGGAGCCCTTGGCCTGGGTGCCGGTGGCCAGCGTGTTGAGTGAAAGGATCGCGTCAGCGGGGGCTACGTGGTCAAGCTGGAAGACCATCGTTGCCAGCTCGTCGGGATAGAGGCCGAGGTCGCCCTTGTCCAACTGCTTGTCCATCCTCGTGGCGCCGCTCTGTCCGACCTTGATGACGGGGTTTTCTTTGACTCCGCCCTGCGCCTGGGAGCTCGCAGTTGATTTGACGATCAGGATCTCTTTCGCCTCGGCATCGTTGCCTTCGGGCTTGGCCAGCTTCCGACGATGGACCTGGAATCCGTTGGCGTCGAGGACCGCCTTGACGATCTCGAAGTCGCCCCGGTAGATCGGCGCGGTGATGGTGATGGTCTGTCCCTGGCGGGCGGTCGCTCCAGCGGGGCCGCCGCTGAGAATGACCGTGAGTCCGGTATAATCAGCCAGGAAGCGCAGGAAGTCCTCGACCGGAATCGGGCCTTCCTGGATATCGACGGGTTGTCCGAGATAGTTCGTATTGGGCTTATATTCCTGCTCGGCCGCTTCAGCTTCCCTGGCGGTGAGGGCTCCGCCTTCCGCTCCAGCTCCTTCGTCGGCGGGCTTTTCCTGCCCGGCTCCAGCTTCTGCCGCAGGGAGCGCCTTGATGGCGGGGGCCTTGATCACGGGAGCCTCGGCCTTTTCAGCCGGCTCAGCCTGGGGCTTCTCGGCGGCGGGCTTATCCGCGGCCGGAGCTTTTTCCTCTACCTGGCCGACGGCGGGAGCCTTCGGGGCCGCGGGAACCGCGGGTGCTTTTTCGGTCGGAGCCTTTTCAGCCACAGCTTTTTCGGCGGGAGCCTTTGCCGGAGCTTTTTCCTGCGGATTGGCTTCGGCCTGGGCGAGAAGAAGTCCGCCGCGTCGCAGTACGGCCTTTTCTTCATCGGGTCCCTTGGCGATACGCTTTCCTCTAAGGTCCTGGAAGCGACCGCTCTGCGCATACAGGGTGGAACTACCAATACAGAGAAAAAGCGTAGTCAAAAACAGATAGTTCAGTTGCCTGGCTTTCATGATTTCAGTGAATCCAGAGTAGTTATTGCGAGTCAGGGTATATGAGGAAGAAGAGACAGGTCCTGAATAAAAAGCAAGGGCCGTGCCAAGCTTCCTAAACCCCTGGACATATGTCCTAAGTTGTTTTAAATAAATACTTTAAATTATTATGACTTAGCTGGAAAAGTAACTTTATCGTGTAATTCCAAACCCAAAGTGTTTTGTAATCGAACACTGTACACCTGGGATCGAGATGATCTCAGGTGTACTTTCATCGGATTAAGTGTGCATGGGTCTTTAAGTTAAGCGGGGAAAGTTGGACTCCAATCCGGAGGATTCCCCTAAGTTAAGTAAATGCAGGGGCCGGGTAGGAGTTAACGGACCTTCCTGGGAGGCTTGTCGAGTTTTATCAGGAGGTCCTGGACCCTGGCTGAGTCTTTCTTGCTGGCCCGGTAGAGGAGATGGTTGCCCCAGGGAGCTACGGTCAGGTGGATTCTACCGCTATCCTCTTCGGGGAATTCCTCGAGGAAGGCTTCTTTCAGCTTTTCCGCTCTCAGGTGGCGAGCCTTGTAGGTATTGAGGTGCTGGCGAGAGGTTTGCACCTCGTTGATGGACTTCTCAGCTTCCTTGATGACTTCCTGGAGCCAGTCTTTGCGTGGAGCCCAGAGGAAGATCTTTCCCGTCCTGGCGTTGGCGAGGGTAACGATTCTGGACGAGCCGGAATTGAGCTCTGCATTCAGCTTCGCGGCGCAATTCTGAACTGTTATCCAGACGTGATCGAATTCCCGTAGGCCGACTTTCAAGATCTCGTGAAAACGGAGGTTTTCCGGTGCCCAGTCCTTCTGTCTTGAAGCGACCAGGAGCTTGCCGTGTCTCGGGTGGTCCCAGACGTGGAGATAGAACGACTGGGAGGCCAGCAACAGGTTCAACTCGCCGAGCGTTACCGGCCTATGCCCCAGCTGCCGGGAGATCGTGATCTTTTCGTCATTCAGTTTGCGCTGCTCGACCTTGACCGGGAGGCCATGCAGCTTGCCGGCAAGCCGGAGGATTCCGGGGGCTCGATAGGAGCCGGGCGCGGGGAGGACGATGGTCTGTTCAGGCTGCTCCGCCGGCCCTGCGCGATTTGCCGTCGCTTCCGGATCCTTGTCCGCTCCGGCGACCAGCGCCGGCAGGTATGCCGATAAGGCCAGCATGAGCAGGCAGCAACGAAGGGAGCGTCGGGCTTCAGGCGTCATAATTTTTCAGCTTGGAGTAGAGGGTGCAGCGTTCGATCCCGAGCAGTTCGGCAGCCTTCTTCTTGTTGCCCTCGGTATGTTCCAGGACCCTGAGTACATGCTGGCGCTCGAGCTCCTGGAGGCTCATCGGCTCCCAGTCAACGGCACGGGACGGACCCGCGTTTTCAGGCAGAACGAGGTCATCTGGACGGATCTCCTTACCCTTACCGAGGACGAGGGCGCTCTCAATGACATTCCTGAGCTGGCGGACGTTGCCGGGCCAGCTGTAGCTCAGGAGCTTTTTCTCAGCTTTCTTTGTCATTTTCTTGGGCCGGCCTCCCGCGGGGTTGTTGGCGATGAAGAAATTCACCAGAGGGAGAATGTCGTCTGTTCTTTGTCGCAGGGGAGGAATCAGTATGTTGAGGACGTTCAGGCGGTAGAAGAGATCTTCTCTGAACTCCTTTGCCTCGACAGCCTCCTGCAGGTTCCTGTTTGTCGCGGCGATGATCCGGACCTCGACCTCGACGGGTGAGGTGCCGCCAACCCTCTCGAAGCAGCGCTCCTCGAGCAGGCGCAGGAGCTTCGCCTGGCAGCTCAGTGTGAGCTCCCCGACCTCGTCGAGAAATACCGTGCCGCCGTCAGCCAGCTCAAAGCGCCCTTTCTTACGGGCTATTGCCCCGGTAAAGGATCCCTTTTCATGGCCAAAAAGCTCGCTCTCAACCAGGTTTTCAGGCAGGGCAGCACAGTTGAGAGCGATGAAGGGAGCGTTGCGCCGGTGGCTGCCATAGTGCAGGGCTGAGGCGACCAGCTCCTTGCCGGTTCCCGTTTCACCCTGGACCAGGACGGTCATAGGGGTCGGCGCCGCTCGCTGGATGAAATCAAGAACCTCCTGGAGCTCCTCCGATTCACCGATGATTTTCCGGTCATCGGAGATCGATCGCAGCAGGTTGCGGTTGGCCTCCAGCAGGAGCTCCTGCTCGGCGATGCGCTCAAGGTTGATGCCAAGGGGAGCGACCGCCCCGGCGAGAAGTTCCGCCGCCATCTCGTCAAAGGCCCCCGCGGTCTCGGCGCGTTCCAGGTAGACCACGCTGGCGATTCCTTTGGAGCTGGATGTCCTGGCGGAGAGGATGGAAGCTGGAAGCTCGCTGGTCTCGGTCCTGGACAGAAGGGTCTTTCCCTCCTTCGCCGAGCGCTCGACGATTTCCATATCCGCCCGCGGCGCGCCCTTCTCTCCGGGTGTCACGGCCCCGCTGGCCCGGGCTACCCAGCGTCCCCCCGCTTTCTCGAGGAGCATCCCGCGCTGGGCGCCGGTCTCGCCGGCGATCCAGGTGAAGAATTCATCGAAGAGTTCCCGGGCTGAGCCGCTCGCGCCCAGGGCGGCTGAGAGCTTCAGCAGGTTCTCGCCGGGCGGGGCGTCGATCTCCTTGAGGATGGTCGAGGAGAAGGCCGTTCCCTCTACCTCCGGCGAATCATCTTCGAAGCGCAGCTCGGTGTCTCCCACCAGGAGCAGGTCGCCGTTACTCAGACGGCAGGTCTCGACTGGATCGTTGTTCAGGTAGGTCCTGTTGCGGCTGCCGAGATCAATAAGCCTCGAACCGGAGAGCCTGGTCTCGATCTTGCAGTGTTCCCTGGAGATGGCCCTGTCGTTGAGCGGTATGTCCGCCCCGGGATCCCGGCCGATGATGGTCTCCGTGGCGGAGTCGCTGCTCAGGGGATCGAGCTTGTATTCGGCGCCGATGTCAGGGCCGTCGATAACGATCAATCTTGCCATGGCACCTCCTCCAGGCGCGTTCCCGCCAGCGTTCCGGAGAGCAGCAGCTTCCTGAAATCAATCGAGCAGGGCTGCCTGTAAAACGAGGCCCTGAGGACAACGGCTCCTCCTGCCCAGTCCCCGCCGGGCAGGCTGCAGTCCTCGGAATAGAGGATCTCGTTCGCGTTCAGCTCGACGATCTTGATCTTGAGCCAGGTGCTGCCGTCGCTCGGGATCATCTCGAGAAACACCTTGTAGGCGGCATCTCTGGAGTTCAGCGGAGGAATGGCCGGCAGCGGAAAATGGGGCAATACCGCGTCTCCATGCCTGAGAGCCTCGAGCGGCGCGGAGGTTTTTCTCGATGGGCTCAGCCTCAGGGTCAGGCTTCGCCGCCTGTTGTCGAGTGGGTCGACGATCGAGATCGCGATGTCGGCCCTCCCCTCCGGGCGATCGAAGCTCAGCTGCACCTCGTCGAGCCGGCTGAAGGGGTAGGAGAAGGCCAACGGCTCACGATAGTTCTCCAGCCGCAGCTTGCCGGTGTCCTTGCGCAGGGTAGGCGGATTGCCGCCCGATGACGATGGCTTGAGGAGGAACACGTCCCTCAGGGCCTGCGGCTTGTCGGCCGGTACAGCGGAAAAGTCCAGGTCGAGCGTCGACCCTCCCGTTGGCCGCGGCAGGCACCAGCTTCCCAGGCGGTCCTCGATGGAGTGCACCATTCCCGTTCGGTAGCGGCGCAGCGCGTAGGAGGTGGTCGTCGCGGTCAGCACGAGCAGCGCGAGAAACCCGGCCGCGAAGCCCAGCCAGCGCAGCGCGCCGCGCGAGCTCTTTCGGCTGAACCGGCCCGTCCCCGTTCCTGTCGCGGTGTGCAGCGGCTGCTTGCCGGTTTCCAGCAGCTGCAGGTCCTCTACCAGCTGGCCGTAGCTGTCGTAGCGGTCGGCAACCTTTCGAGCCATCATCCGGCCGATGACATCGCTCAGGCTCTCAGGCAGGTCAGGGCAAAGCGTCCGCGGGGCATCGGGGTCGTCCTCCACGTGGGCGACAATGATCGAGACCTGTGATTTGCCTTCAAAGGGAGGCCGGCCGGTTACCATATGGTAGAAGGTGGCTCCCAGGGCATAGATGTCGGAACGATGATCGACGGGCTTTCCGCGTCCCTGCTCAGGGGAGATGTAGTGAGGGGTGCCGAGGACGATACCCTCCTCGGTCAATGTGTTGTCCTTGGAGATCTCTTTCGACAGCCCGAAGTCGACAATCTTGACTGTACCATCGGGACGGGCGAGGAGGTTGGAGGGCTTGATGTCACGATGGATCAGTCCCCCATCGAGGGCAGCCTGGAGTCCCTGGGCCATCTGGCGGACGAAACGGATGGAGTCCTCGACGGGAATCCTTCCATCCTCGGCGAGGATCTCCTGTACCGAGCGGCCCTCGACAAATTCCATGACGATATAGAGGGAGCCATCTTCAGCCGTGTCGATGGAGAAGATCTGGGCGATCGAGGGATGGGAGAGGCTTGCCAGGCTGCGGGCTTCGCGACGAAAGCGGGCCTGGTAGTGTTCATCCTGGCCGTACTTGTCGTGGAGAACCTTGACCGCCACCTGGCGCCCGAGCTTCTTGTCCTTGCAGCGGTAGACCTTGCCCATACCCCCCTTGCCGATGCGGGCCTCTACCTCATAGGGGCCGACGGTTTTTCTCAATGCCCTGGAGGTGCGGGTCTCCTGCTCATCGGTTTGCCCGGCCTGCTCAGCCTGCTCAGAGAGAGAGGCCGTACTTGAGCGTGTTTTTTTAGGAGGTAGGGTGTCGTCCATAACTTTTTATTATAAAAGATCTTATGGATTTATTCCACAGAGATAGTGGTTGAATATCAAACACTATATGAAGTGTAACTTTTTATGCGTACCCTTCGTAAGAAAAATTCTCCTGGATGAGGTATTTTTAGCCGGGTGGTCCCGGCTCCCATTTGGTTTCCCGTGATTGCTGTTACAATCATTCCATGAGCGAGCCAGCCCTTATTTCCGCTATCGTACCGACGTTGAATGAAGAGGGCTGCATCGAGTCCTGCCTGCAGCGGTTGAGGCTTGCCGGGGTTGATGAGCTGATCGTGGTGGATGGCGGCAGTGACGACAGGACCCTTGAGCTGGCCCGGGGCGAAGCCGACAGGGTGCTGGTTGAGCCCGGCGGCGTCTTCCAGCAGATGAACCGCGGCGCCCGCGAGGCCGGGGGCGGAATTCTTGTTTTTCAGTACGCCGATGGCCTCCTCGGTGAAGGGGCCTGCTCCGAGATTCGCCGTACGCTGGAAGCTCCCGCGATCGCCGGAGGGGCTTTCCGGCTGCGTCTCGACCGTCCCGGCCTCTTCTATGGCGCGGTCTCCCTTTGCTCCGATTGGCGTAATCGGCTCGGTTTCGGCCCCTTTGGAGACCAGTCCATCTTTGTTCGGGCCGAGGTCTTCAGGAGAGAAGGGGGATTTCCCCAGGATGGGGTCCTGCCGGATCACGAGCTGGTGAGGACGCTTCATCGCGGCGGGGGCTTCAAGCTGCTGCGGGAGCCGGTCCTGGTGTCGGCTCGACGATGGGAGCGTTGCGGGAAGTGGAGAACTCTTCTGCGGCACTGGTGGTACAGCGCCCTCTACCTTGGCGGACTGCGTCGAAGTCGCGGAGCCGTGATCCGCGGGACGGAGGTCCTCCGCAAGGTCCGCTAGCCTCCAGCCAGCAGGGACTCAGCCCCGCTTCTTCTTGCGCAGGAGACCGTAGACGATGCTGTCCTTGAGGGCCGCCCAGGAGGCCTCGATGAGATTTTCACTCGCTCCGACCGTGCTCCACGAGGTCTCGTCTTCTCGATCGGCGGCCTCGATGGTGACGCATACCTTCGCCTCGGCTCCGCCTCCGGCGTCGATGACTCGCACCTTGTAGTCCTCGAGGATGATCGTATCAACCTCGGGATAGAAGCGCTGGATCGCCTTGCGCAGGGCCTCGTCCAGGGCGTCGATGGGGCCGACTCCCTCGCCCACAGCCAGGAACTCCTGGTTCTTGACCTTGATCTTGACGGTGGCCTCGTTGAAGGTTCCCCCACTGCGCCGATGCTCTACCGAGGAACGGTAGCGGACCAGGTCAAAGAACTCGGTTTCTTCTCCCATGTGCCTGAGGATGATGAGCGTCGCGGAGGCCTCGGCCCCTTCGAAGACATAGCCCTTGTTTTCAAGCGACTTGATCTCCTCGACCGCCTTCCTGGCCGCATCGGGATGGGCCTCGAGATCAATTCCCTCGGCGCCGGCGAGGTAGGACATATTTGATTTTCCCGAGAGCTCAGAGATCAGGATCCGCCGCGTATTTCCTACCTTTTCAGGGTTGATGTGCTCATAGGAATCGGCCACCTTCATCACGGAGTTGACATGCACTCCACCCTTGTGGGCGAAGGCCATCTGGCCGACAAAGGGATGGTTCTCGGGGAAGTTCAGGTTGCCGATGGAGTGGATGTACCTCGAGAGATGGGTGAGGTTGGTGAGCCCATCTGTCTCGATGGACAGTTCTCGTCCCATCTTCAGCAGGAGGTTCGGGATGACGGTGGTCAGGTCGGTATTGCCGCAGCGCTCGCCCAGTCCGTTGAAGGTGCCCTGGATGTGGCTGGCGCCCTCTTCGACCGCCGTCAGGGTGTTGGCATCAGCCATACCTCCATCGTTGTGGGTGTGGATGCCGATCTCTGTGTCGCCGATCTTCTCCCGTACGGCACGCACGGTCTTCGCGACCTCTGCGGGCAGGGAGCCGCCGTTGGTATCGCAGAGTACGAGAGAGTTCGCGCCTCCCTCCCGGGCGGCGGCGAGGGTCTCCAGGGCGTACTCGGGATCCGCCTTGTAGCCATCGAAGAAGTGCTCAGCGTCGTAGACAACCTCACGTTTTTCGGAGATCAGGTAGCTGACGGAGTCCCGGATGATCCTGAGGTTTTCTTCGGGGGTGGTTCTCAGGACCTCGGTAACGTGAAGATGCCAGGACTTGCCGAAGATCGTGACTACCGGCGTGCCGACCGCGAGGATCGCCTTCAGGTTGGCGTCATCTTCCGGGGCGCTGCCGGCCCGGCAGGTGCTGCCGAAGGCGGCGAGTTTCGAATGGCGCAGCTCAAGGTCGGCGGCGGCCTTGAAGAAGTCGATATCCTTGGGATTGGAGCCGGGCCAGCCTCCCTCGACATAGTCGATGGAGAACTCATCCAGCAGCCGCAGGATCTTCAACTTGTCCCGCCCTGAGAAGGAGACTCCTTCACCCTGGGTGCCGTCGCGTAAGGTCGTATCGTAGATTGTGATCATGGGTTAGGTTTCTCCGCGGAGCGGTTCATTCGTCCGCTCAGGCCAGGCGTCATTCGCCCGCCTGCTCGCTGGAGTCGTTCTTGTCCTGTGATTTGTCTCCATGCCGGATGCGGTGATTCAGGGCGCGGTTGGCTCCCTTGATCATCGCGTGGACCGAGGCCAGGATGACGTCCTTGTCGACCGCGTCGCCGCGGAAGCGGTTTTCGGTCTTGTCTTTGAACTGGATGTTGGCGTGCGCCAGGGCGTTGGTCCCCCCGGTGATGGCCTTCAGGCCGTAGCCGCTGAGCTCGAGCTCGGGTCCGAAGTGCGAGCTCAGGATCTCCTGGATGGCGTGGGCGGAAGCATCCACCGGTCCGACCCCCGTGCCGGTCCCGATCACCTCATCTCCCTTGATCTTGAGCTTGATGGTGGCGCTGGCGGTGAAGCCGTTGCCGGTCATGACCGAGACCTCCTCGAGCAGCAGGACCTGCTCCTCGCTGGTCAGCTCGTTGAGCACCTCGTTGGCGAAGGCGACGACATCCTCTTCCTCGATGTTCTTCTCCCGGTCAGCGGCGTCCTTGACGCGGGCCCTGACATCGTGGAGCTGCTCCCGGTTCAGCTCGTAGCCCCGGCGCTCGAGAATCTTCTCGATGGCATGTACTCCGGAGTGCTTGCCGATGACGAGCTGGGTTCCATGCCATCCGACCTCCTTGGCGGACATGATCTCGTAGGTCCGGCGGTCGCTGATGACTCCATGCTGATGGATTCCCGCTTCGTGGGCGAAGGCGTTTTCGCCTACGATCGCCTTGTTTCTCTGTACCTCGATGCCCGTCAGGTTGGCGACCAGGCGGCTGGTACTCCAGAGCTCCTCGGTCTTGATTCCGGTCTCTACTCCGTAGACGTCCTCACGCATCTTGAGAGCCATGACGATTTCTTCCAGGGAGGTGTTTCCCGCTCGCTCCCCGATGCCGTTGATGGTGCACTCGATCTGGTCGCAGCCGGCCTGCATGGCCGAGAGCGAGTTGGCGACAGCAACGCCCAGGTCGTTGTGGCAGTGGATGCTGAGCACGATGCTCCCGGTAGCCGGCACCTTCTCTCTCACGTAGCGCACCCGGTCCCCTATCTCGCCGGGCATGGCGTAGCCGACTGTGTCGGGGATGTTGATCGTCGTGGCTCCGGCGTTCACCGCCGCCTCGATGACCTCGCACATGAAGTCCAGGTCGCTCCTGGATGCGTCCTCAGGTGAGAACTCCACATCGTCGGTAAACTGGCACGCCCGCTCGACAGCGTCTACCGCCATGGCCAGCACCTCGTCCCTGCTCATCTTGAGCTTCTTGTCCATGTGGAGGTTGCTGGTGGCGATGAAGACATGGATGCGTGAGCTGGGGGCTTTCTCGAGCGCCTGGCCGGCGGCCTCGATGTCCTCTTTCCTGGCCCTGGCGAGGCCGCAGATCGTGGGCCCATCGAGGCTCTCCGCGATCAGCTTGACGCTCTCGAAATCTCCAGGACTCGAGATCGGGAAGCCGGCCTCGATGATGTCCACTCCCAGCCGTTCGAGCTGGCGGGCGATCACCAGCTTCTCTTCCACGTTCAGGCTCGCGCCCGGACTCTGTTCCCCGTCTCGCAGGGTGGTGTCGAAGATCTTTATTTTTCTCATGGTTTCAGGGTTCCGGTTTTTCCGGTCCGTTGGAGCTGCGCTAGTGCACTCTCAGGCGCTCAAAATTCAAAAAAAAACCCGCTCACCTTCAGAAGGCGGCGGGTGGTGAAATCGTATCTGGTGTTTTACGATCTACCCGCCTCGCTAATAAGCAGGATCAAAAACAGAATACCGAGCGCTACCAGACCGTGCTGGTCATCTTGCGAAACACTGGCGAAGCGATGCCCCAGGCATTTTCGCACACTCTTGCTGACGGTCTTTATTGCGGCTTCGAACATAATTCTCGCTGTTTCGATCAGTCGTAAAGTTAAACGCAGATCTTATTTGCATAAGCAGGTTGTGTCAAATTTTAAAGATCTTCGGCCTTTTAGAGAAGGTTCTTCTCAGTTGTATAGATCGCTCATCAGCTTGCCGAATTCGTCAAAGCCGAGTGTCATCGAGTCTGTTTCGGGATTTTCATTTCCGTTCTGGCGCACGTCAACCACCAACCCGTGGGCTCCAAAGGCCCGGGAGGCGCTCGCCAGCGGCAGGACGAGGCCGCTGTGGTCGATGGCCCGGGACGGATCGATCAGCACCGGGAGGTGGGTCATCTGCCGGATGCTCGCCACAGTGCCGAGGTCGAGGGTGTTGCGGGAGTTCCGCTCGTCGATCCTTGTTCCGCGTTCGCAGAGTATGACCTGCTGATTTCCCTGTACGAGTACGCACTCGGCGGCCTCCAGGAACTCGTCATTGGTTGCCGACAATCCCCTGCAGAGTACGATGGGACGTCCTGTCTTGCCGGCCTCCTCCAGGAGGCTGAAGTTCTGCATATTGCGCGGGCCGATTTTCAGCAGGTTCGCCAGCTGGGCGGCCTGGGTTACATCCAGCACGGACTCGACCTCGGTCATCACGGGCAGGCCAAATTCTTTGCCGGCGTTGGTCAGCACATCGAGGAGGTCGAAATTAATTCTTCGTGTTTTGAAGGGCGAGTCGCTTGCCTCGAGGCAGCTGCCGTGCAGCACCATCGCCCCGCATTCGCTCACATGGCGGGCGTGGGCTCCGATCTGGTCCATCGACGAGATACAGTCGGGGCCGGCGAAGACGACGTATTCAGAACCGCCGAGCTCCGTCTCGCCGAGCCGGAGGATGGTGCCTCCCGGCTTGATGGATAGATCCGTCAGGTTCCGGCCCTCGCCATTGCCGCCGCCGACCGGGGCGGCGGCGTCTTCAGGAGCCGGTGTCGCCGCAGCTTCTTCTTCAACGTCTGTCTTCTCGGGAACCCTGGAGCGGGTCGAGGGCCTGGTCTTGTCGTGACGCTCGCGCGGGTAGGTTCCGAGGATTCTCAGGTAATTCGTCGCGCCGCTCAGCCGGACCAGGGCCTCCTGGATCTTCGGGTCGCTCGCATTGCCCTCGAAGTCCAGGTAGAAGATGTAGGTGAAGGGCGAGCCCTGCATGGGCCTCGACTCGAGCTTCGTCAGGTTGATCTTGTGTTCATCCAGGATAGCCAGCGCCTTGAGCAGGGCGCCCTCGTGATGCCCGGTCGAGAGAACGAGCGAGGTCTTGCAGGGAACCCTGCTGTCGACCTGGCCGGGTCGCGGCGCGACGACGACGAAGCGAGTGAAATTCTCGCGTTGGTTGGCGAGATTTCGCTTCAGCACCTTCAGCCCGTAGATTCTTCCAGCCTCCTCGCTGGCGATGGCCGCCTGGGAGGGGTCTCCCTCTGCGCTGATTTTCTTGGCTGCATCTGCGGTGTCGATGTAGGTCTCCTGGTCACAGTTCTTGAGCCTGGAGAGGAAGTCGGAGCATTGGGCCAGTGCCTGGTAATGCGAGTAGATGCGTCGAATCGTGGACAGGGGGGCCTTCTCGACGCCCAGCAGGCAATGCTGGACGGGGAAGACCTCTTCTCCCACGATGTTGAGCTTGGTGGCCAGCAGGAGGTCATAGACCGCGTTGATGCTGCCGGCCGTGGTGTTTTCAATCGGCAGCATGGCGTAGTCGGCCTGGCCGTTTTCGACGGCGGCGACCACGTCGGCGAAGCTCTTGTAGCCTTCGAAGGAGCAATTATCGAGCTGGTCGCGGAAGAACTTCTCGCTGGCCAGGAAGCTGTAGGCGCCCTCGACCCCCTGGTAGGCGATGCAGAGCATCTTCTCGGTGGAGGGGTTGAGGTTGTTCTGGAGGAAGGACTCCTGGGAGCGTACGGAGTCCTCGATGATCTCGTGGAAGACACGGGTCACGAAGTGGGCATCGAGGCCGAGCTTGCGCCCGGCCTTGATGAGTGTCTCGAGGACCTCGCCTTCCCTCGCGGGGTCGCGGAGGTCCAGTCCTCTTTCGAGCTTGTCCTCGATGACCTTCCGGCTGATGGTCCTTCTCTTCGCGAGCAGCTCAAGAAGGCTCTTATCGAGACTGTTGATGTCTTTTCGGCATTGGTCGAGATCCATCTTCAGACCTCCCTGATCCAATCGAAGGGATCTTCCCGGTCACCGGTCTGGATGTCTCGAAGGACCTTCAACAGCTCGTCTCGAAGTTCTTCCGTTTCGAGCAGCTTGACCTGGTCGTTGTAGACGATCTCCCGAACGCTCAGCAAGGTCCAGGCAGTTCCGGTGCAGAACATTTCCACACCCTCCTCGATGACCTCCTGGATGGAGAGCGCCCGCTCTTCTACCTCGAGCTTGAGCAGGTCGCGCGCGATACGAAGCGTCGAGTCGCGGGTAATTCCCGGAAGGATCTGGCTGTCGAGGGGGGGCGTGACCAGCACGCCGGACCTCATCAATATGAAGGGGTTCGAGCCGCTGGTCTCGGTCAGGTATTTGAGATGATGCGCGTCAAGGTAGAGAACGTCATCGAAGCCCTGGTCCTTCCATTTCTGTGCGACCCAGATGGCGCCGGCGTAATTTCCCATCGCCTTGGCGGAGCCCGTACCTCCGGGGGCTACACGGCCCTGCTCGAGCACCTTGAGGCGAACGCCCTGTGGTCTCCCCCCCCGGAAGTAGCTGCCTACGGGGCTGCAGAAAATATGCGTGGCGAATTCACTGCAGGGGCCGAGGCCAAGCTGCGGCTCGACGGCATGTTGCATGGGGCGCAGATAGAGTGAGCCGTACTCCGGCGGAGGAACGAAGCGCTCATTGCGGCGCACCAGTTCAGCGCAGGATTCGACGAACTGTTCGATCGGGAAGGGGGACATCACCAGCCTCTCGGCAGAGCTCTGCATCCGTCGGCCGTTGGCATCCGGCCTGAAAAGCAGGATCCTTCCGCCGGTTGTTCTCTGGGCCTTCAGGCCTTCGAAAACTCCTACACCATAAGACATTAGGGCCGCCGCGGGGGAGATCGCGATGTCCTCGAAGGGTATGTAGGCGCCCTCGTCCCAGACAGGATCTCTCTCGATGTTACCGCGGCTTCTGTACATGAAGTCGGTTTCAGTGAAGGAGAAGGTCAGGGTTTCCCAGTCAGGAATTGGCTTGTCGTTCTGTCCGGTCATGATTCCGGGGCATCTGCGGCAAAGGGTAAAGGCGTCCGATAAGAAAAAACAAAGACCGATGATTATACGGCTTCATTTCAGTCTCTGGCAAGATAACCCAACCTTGCCTTGCGACCTGGAAGGTCCGGATAAGTCACCCTGGTGCCGATAAGAACGGATAATCGCCGCTCCGCGGTTTAAACCAGACCTTCTTTCCTTATTTCGGCCCGAGTCTTGTGTAACATTTGCACCGTATCTTGATTACCGTGGGCAGGCAGGAATCGACTGGGCCCGGAACTTCCATGATTTCTATTGGCGGAACCCGATGAACAGCAACCGGTCAGGGACATCCTGGGGCTTCACAAGGCATGTCGCCTTCGAGATTCTCAAGACATTCTCCTTCTCGCTGCTCGTTCTCGAGCTGAGCTACTCCCTGTTCATCTCGATCATGGTGGCGGAGCGTTACAACCTCGATCTGCCTCTGGCCCTGCCAGTCATGTGGTATACCGCCGCGGGCCTGCTCAGCGACAGCCTGCCGCTGGCGCTGATGTTCGCCTCGAGCCTGGTGTATGGGAGACTGGTCGCCGATCGTGAGATCATGGCGGCGAGAAGCTTCGGCATGTCGAACCGGAAGATCCTCCTGCCGGTCTTGATTCTCGGGGTCGCTTTCACGGCCTCGGGATATTTCATCAACGGGTATCTCGTCCCCCTGATGAAGCACAAGAGAAACAATGTGAGCAGCCTGCTCATCGACCAGTTCCGAGCTCTGGGCAAGGGGCAGAACCGGGACTTCCGCTTTGGCAACCTCAACCTCTGGATCATGGAACACGAGGGGCGGAAGCTGAAGGGTGTCTTTGTCGGTCCCAGGGCGGACTCCGATTCCGATGAGCTCCTGAGCCAGGAGAAGCTCGATGAGCTTGACCTCGTCTCTTACCCATACTGTATCTATGCCGGGGAGGGCACAATCCTCTTTCCGGATGAGCTCAGGTTCAGGAACGCCTCGGCCGAGGCCTCCCGTTCCCTGGAGGCTCCGGCTGGGCCTCAGCCTCAATCCCTTGCGGGACATATCATCATCGAGCTGAGAAATGTGAGCATTTTTTATTCGAGCGAGCTCCATCCTGGGGGCTCGAGCTCGTTCTTCCAGCGTATGCATCTCGACCAGTGGACCATCACCTTCGATCCGGCCAGCAAGGCGAGGCGGGCGAAGAAGGGCAAGGAGCTCAACAATTGGGAACTCGGCTCCCTGCTGGCGGAGGTGCGATCCGGTTCCTCCGGAGAGGGCGGGGGGCGTTCACCCAGGGAGGTTGGGCGGCTCGAGCTTGAATATCACGGCCGGTTCGCCCGCATGCTGAGCTGTGGTGTTTTCGCGCTGATGGGGGGACTGATCGCCCTCTATCTGAACTCCGGCAACAGGCTTTTGCCCTTCTTCGTGTCCTGCGCAATCGTCCCGACCGTTTTTTATTCGGGAACCGCCATCGGGCAGCTTGCCGGGGACAAGGGTTTTTACCCCTGGCTGTTTATCCAGGCTGGCAACGTCATTCTCTGCGCCGCCATGGCCTGGAGCCTGTGGCGTCTTGAAACGAAGGTAGACAGGTAGGGTGAGCATGTCCATTCTCCAGAAGATCAAGACGAGCTGCCCGGAGCTGACCGGCAGGTTTTCTCCTACCCTTGATCTCTACATCCTGCGCATGTTCCTGGGAGTCTACGCGGCCAACCTTTTCAGCTTCTGCCTGATCTTCGTATTGATCGACCTGGTCGAGAATCTGGATAACTTCAATCGCCAGACGGGCTCCCCCGGCGAGCTCTTCCAGTTCGTGCTTCGCTATTACAGCATCAACCTGCCGATTGTTTTCTGCCAGGTGCTCGGTCCCATCGTCTGTCTCACCTCCGGGATCTTTACCCTGACGCTGCTGCAGCGATCCAACGAGCTGATTCCCATCCTCGCGAACGGCCGCAGCTATCGAAGACTTTTCGCGCCGGTCCTCTTCGCCGCCTGCCTGGTCTCGGTGGGAACCTACCTGGTCCAGGACTATTGGCTGCCGGGTACCCGGGATGCCTTCAGGGAGATGGCCGGCAAGCGCAA
>Ga0310124_10000592_pt1 | contig 25118 bp, 20 predicted proteins | sample CB11b_AW_Bot5_MG_FD_203507 | JGI IMG/M metagenome (GOLD analysis project Ga0310124, IMG submission 203507) | Marine microbial communities from Western Arctic Ocean, Canada - CB11b_AW_Bot5 | ecosystem: Environmental > Aquatic > Marine > Oceanic | place: Canada: Western Arctic Ocean | collected...
CTGGTTTCGGGCTGTACCCGGCGGTGCGAAAGGGGTCTTCCCGCATTGCGATACAGTGTACATGAGCCGTGGCTCCAAAAATCTTTTCACTGCCTGGGTGCCGATCGGCGACGTCCCGATGACCCTCGGCGGATTAATCATCCTCGAAGGCTCACACCTGCGCCCTGAGACCCTTGGCGACTATTACGAAAAAGACGTCGATACCTACTGTCTCGACAGTACCGAGGCTGCCCAGGTCGACTCGGGAAACCTGGAGGGGCTCTGGGACGGGCGGTTGTCGGAAAACCCGGTCGAACTCCGCCGCGAGCTCGGCTGCCGCTGGCTTACCGCCGACTTTCGGGCCGGTGACCTGCTGACCTTCACGATGCGTACCGTGCACGCCAGCCTGGACAACCACAGCAGTCGCTGGCGGTTGTCGTCCGATTCGAGGTATCAGCCTGCGGATGAACCGCATGACGGACGCTGGATGGGAGAATCCCCGCCGGCCCACGGCGCCGCCTCAAAAATCGGCATGGTGTGCTGAGACTGCACCAATCCTATTCGTACATTCGATTACCTTAGAACCTCACAACCACGACAATTTCATCATGAGCGATAAACTTCGGTTCGGCCTGATCGGCTGCGGCAGTTTCGGCAAGGAATTCAGCGGCTACCTCCTGGAAGCAGCCGACATCGTTGCGCTGTGCGATGTCAATCCGGAAAGCACCGCCGCAGTCGTAGCCCACCGGAATCTGACTGCGCAGGAGTACACCGACACCAACGCCATGTTGAACGCCGGCGGGCTGGATGCCGTCGCCGTTTGCGCCGGCAATTTTCTGCACCGCGATATCACCGTTGCGGCTGCCGATGCCGGGCTGCACGTATACTGCGAGAAGGCGATGGCCCGCACCGTCCCCGAGTGCTGGGACATGGTCCGCGCCTGTGAACGCAATCACGTCAAGCTGATGGTCGGGCACAAACGCCGGCTGCGGCCGCCGTGGGCGCGCATGATCGAACTGACGGACGACGCTCTGCTCGGAGCCCCGGTATCCGGAACCGTTGCCCAGCATACCGACAACCGGCCGTACGAAATTGGCAAGACGTGGTGGGCGGATCCGGCTTTGTCCGGCGGTTTTCTGCACGTACACGGCGTACACGTGCTCGACTGGTCACGGGCCGCCTTCGGTGATGCGGAAAAAGTGTGGGCAGTCACTGGTCCGCAGCAGGATCCGCAGTACAAATTTCCTGATAGTCTGCATATGACAGTGCGTTACAAGTCCGGTGCGATCTTTACGCTGACCGGAAGTTTGTCGTACCCGATCCATAAGTTCCGAGAATCCCAGGGCCCACGCGTCGAATGCAGGCACGGCGGCTTCAAGCTCGAACCGTTTATGGATCACCTCGACCTGTACTGGCAGCGGCTCGACGAAGACGAAGCGCATCACGAACGCTTCGACGATCTCGGTTTCGATCACGCCTTCGGGCTCGAGGTCAACGACTTCACCCGCTGGGTCAGCGAGGATCGCGAGCCCTGCCTTACCTGGGTCGAGGGCCTGCGCTGCGTCGAGCTCATGGAAGCTGCCTATCGCTCCGCCGAAAACGGCGGCGACGGCATTGCCCTGCCGCTGTATCCGGAGCTCGAGCCGTAGGCCCTTGCCACCAGCGTTCCACCGGCAGCCGCGTGATATCGAAATCGGGCGACGGGTCCTTGACAGAGCATTGCCCGCGAAAATATCCGGCACATTCAGTGTCGTGCGGATATATTGATGCCGTAACCGCCCCGATCTAACCATCCCAATACAACTTTGACAATGAGCACTTTGATTCAGACTATGGCTGCCAACGCACGCCGCGCAGCGCGCGAGCTGGCGACTATGTCCGCCGAAAGCCGGGACGCTGCGCTGACGGCCATCGACGCCGCGCTGGTCGAGCGCCAGGCGGAGATTCTGGAAGCCAACAGCCGGGATATCGCGGCGGCCGAGAAAATGGTGCAGGCCGGTGAAATTGCGGCGCCGCTGCTCAAGCGTCTGCAACTGGACAAGAATTACGAAGGTTTGTCCGAGATGGTCCGGAGTGTCCGGAGCCAGTCAGACCCTCTGGGCCGGACGCAGTCGGCGATGGAGCTGGCCGACGGCCTCGAACTCTACCGGGTCTCCGTGCCGATCGGCGTCATCGGCGTCATCTTCGAATCGCGCCCCGACGCCCTCGTACAAATTGCCGCGCTCTGCCTGAAATCGGGCAACGCAGTGCTGCTCAAAGGCGGCCGGGAAGCGGCAAACTCGAACCGCATCCTTGCCGAGGTCATCGAAACGGCAACTGTCGGCGCCGGCATGCCGGCCGGCTGGATCGGCCTGCTCGAGACGCGCGAGGATGTTGCCGCCATTCTCGACCTGCATCACGACATCGATCTGCTCATTCCGCGCGGCTCGAATGAGTTTGTCCAGTACATCATGGAAAACACCAACATTCCCGTAATGGGCCATGCAGACGGTATCTGCCACGTCTATGTCGACGCCGCTGCCGACATCGATCGCGGCGTTCGCATTGCTGTCGATTCAAAGACGCAGTACGTCGCCGTGTGCAACGCCGCCGAGACACTGCTGGTGCATCGTGAGGTCGCACCGACGTTCCTGGCTGCGGTTGCGCCCGCTTTTCGCGATGGAAACGTCGAACTGCGCGGCGACGCGTCCACCCGGGAAATCCTCGGTGAGCAGGTGGTCCCAGCAACGGACGACGACTGGAAGGCGGAATACCTCGATTACATCATCGCCATCAAAGTTGTTGATGACATCGGGTCAGCGATCGATCACATCAACACGTTCGGCAGTCACCACACCGACACCATTGTCACCGAGGATCAGGACGCCGCCAAGCAGTTTATCGGCGCGGTCGATTCTGCTTCCGTCGTGCACAACGCCTCGACACGTTTCGCCGACGGTTTCCGGTACGGTCTCGGCGCGGAAGTCGGGATCAGCACCAACCGTCTGCACAGCCGCGGACCGGTCGGGCTCGAGGGCCTGACCAGCTACAAGTATGTGTTGCAGGGCAACGGCCACATCGTCGACGACTTCGAGGGTGAGCAACCGCAGCCGTACACGCATCGCAGACTGGACAATCCATGGTTGCCTTAGGTCCGTGTTCGCCTGCAGCGTGAAGTTGTTCCGAACAGGCCTGTCTCCGGCTACAGTGACGCTCGGCGAGCATCACGCTACTCTTTACGAGTCAACAGCCAGCAGCGGTGGGCACCGTTGATATTGAAATCCTCGGGCATTGTCTGCCGGGTAATCTCGCGCAAGTCGCAACCCGTCGGCTCGGCATCCAGTTTGAATTTCCTGTAGTTGGTCGAGAAAAAAACGACACCGCCGACAGCTGTGCGGGACAGTACCAGATTCAGCAACTCGCCGTGATCTCGCTGGACGTCCCAGATATCCGTCATCGCTTTGCTGTTCGAAAACGTCGGCGGGTCGACTACGACCAGATCGAATCTCTCCGTCTCCGGCAGCTCCCGGATGAACATCATCGCATCACCTCTCACGAAACGGTGTTGGCGGGCATCGGTGAACTCATTGAGCCGCATATTCTCCTCCGCCCAGCGCAGATAGGTCGCGGACAAATCGACGGTTGTTGTCGCGGCAGCGCCGCCGGCGGCGGCGTAGACAGTAAACGCGCCGGTATAGCCGAAGAGATTCAGGAAGCGACCGCCGGCTACCCGCTCGCGTACCAGCGACCGCGTGATGCGGTGATCGAGAAACAGGCCGGTGTCGGTATAATCAGAAAGATTGACGCGGAACTTCAGGCCGCCTTCCTCGACAATCCGGTCAAATCCGGCATCCGAAACGCGCTCATGCTGCCGCGCCCCGCTTTGCCGCTGCCGTTCCTTGACGAAGATTCGGTCGTCTGTCACCTCGAGCACCTCTGCCACCACACTGATCATCAAGTCGAGCCAGGCCTGATGCCCGTCGCTGCTCGGTCCCTCTGATCGACGGTACTGGGAGACATGCACACAATCGTCATAGCGATCGATCACCAGCGGCACGCCCGGCACATCCCGGTCGTACAATCGATAGCAGGTGATGCCGCGACCCGGCCAACGACGCAAGTGCCGGGCGCGCTTTTGCAGGCGGCTGCGGAATTCACCCGCCTGCTTCGCGGCATCCGCCGGCAGCTGACCAAAGGCCGGTCGCAGCGCCTCCGCATCATCGGGTTCGTCACGCCCGGGCGGCGGTCCGTGAAACTGGAAGTAGGTGCAGGCCAGTCTACCGTTGTAGAGTTTGCGGCGCTTGTTCGCTTTCCGGCCCATGATCGATTCGAAATTCGGATACGAGGTCAGAATGAAATGCGACCACGTATCGAGTCGTGCCAGGACCTCCGGCATATCTCGATACAATGCATGCAGCCTTTCGTCGTTGTCGAGGCGCTCGCCGTAGGGCGGATTGGCAACCAGGCAACCGAAACGATCGCCCGTATGCAGATCGGCAAAATCGCGACGCCTGAAATGGATGTCGCCCGCGACCTCGGCGATCACTGCATGGGCCTCGGCCAGTTTCAATGACCCGCCATCGCTATCGCTGCCAACGATGCGACCCGCGCTCGCGGCCTGCTGCAGATCCGCCGCCTCGTCGCGGGCCTGCTGCCACAGTTCACCCGGCAGCCATGGCCAGGCCTCGGCGGCAAAGTGCCGCCGGCGCCCGGGTGCCATGTTGCGGGCGATCATCGCCGCCTCGACGGGAATTGTGCCGGTGCCGCAGAACGGGTCGAGTAACGGCCGCCCGGGTTGCCAAAAGCTCAACTGCAACAGCCCCGCCGCCAAGGTCTCCTTCAGCGGCGCCGGCCCGGAGTGGGTGCGATAGCCGCGCTTGTGCAACCCGTTTCCGCTGGTATCGATGGTGAGAATCGCGCTGTCCTGCAACAACGCCACTTCAACTTGAAACTTCGCCCCGGTCTCCGGCAACACGGCAGTACCGTGAGCATCCTGTAATTTCTCGACGATAGCCTTCTTCACTGTCCGCTGAACCGCCGGGACGCTGGTTAATTTCGACCGCACCGACTTGCCGCGCACCGGAAACTCCGCGTCTGCCGGCAACCACTGGTGCCAGGGCAAGGCCCGGGTGTTATCGAAGAGTTGATCGAAATCATCGGCCCGGCAGGTACCCACGTGCAGCAGCACGCGATCGGCACTGCGCAGCCACAGGTTCGTGCGCGGAATAGCAGCAAGCGGGCCGCGGAAGAAAATACGGCCGGCATCGGCAGCGCCGGGTTCATAGCCGAGCGCCGACAACTCTCGTTTGACGACTGCCTCCAAACCGAATGCGGAGGTCGCAATTAACGATAACTGTTCCATCATCGAAGTTACCGCCAAGGCAGTTGCATGTCCAAAGGCCCCGCAGAACGCTCAGGGAAGAATTCGGGCCTGCTGGTCCGGGGTCAGCAGGATACAGGCGTCACGCTCACCAAAGGTACGGTATCGGTGTCGTGCGATGAACCGATACACGAAGTCGCGCAGGCCGCGTGGCACAATCCGGCACCAAGCCAGCGGGGTCCACCAGCCGCCGAGCCGCCGGGCGATCTCCAGCGATGCGTCCGAGGCCGTGCGCATACCGTCCGCATCGAGATAGACGACGCTCCACTCTCTCGGATCCTCAGGCAGCGGCGGCAGCATCGCGCGGGCAGTGTCCCCCTGCAGCGGGGCGAAACGAAAAATGCCGCGGGTGTCCGCGTTGAGAACCTTGTCGACAAAGCTGTTACACAGCACACAAACGCCGTCGTAAAAGACGATCGGGTGCTCGAGCATTTCCGGACTCTTGGAGGTTGTTGTCATGGTTCTCTAAACCTACGATAGAATCAGACACGTTCCGATGCAACACCGGCATCGTCGAAATCGCCGAGCAGTTGCGCCTCGCGCATCAGCTCGATATCGAACTTTTCGTGCACGGCCGCGGCCATCATCCGGGACAAGTCCAGGATGTCCTGGGCAGAACAGTCGTCGCTGTCTTTGATGATGATGTTCGCATGCTTCTCATAAACTCCCGCGCCACCGATCTTCATGGCCTTCGCCCCGGCTTTGTCCAGAAAATAACCGGCAGCCTGTCGTCGCTCGGCAGCGGACGTCGGCTCAATGTTACGAAAGAAGCTGCCGGCACAGGAAAACTCCGAAAGGTCGGGATGCTTCGAGGCGCGCAGCTCGAGGATCCGCTGCCGTTCGGCACGATCGGCAGCAGGGTCGGTTCCGTACAACCTAAAAACGGCGCCCTGGACGATCTGCCGCGTTCGCTTCAGATGGGAATCACGATAGCTGAACCCCAGTGCCTCGGGCCCAACGGTGTCACGGACGCCATCGCGGTCGAGCAAGTCGACCGATACCAAGACATCACCAACCTGCCAGCCGAATGCACCGGCATTGCCGACAATAGCGCCGCCGACTGTGCCGGGGATGCCGCTGGTATTGACGAACCCGCCGAGACCATGCTCGACCGCATAGCCAGCCACCGCATCCAATGAGGTGCTGCCGGAAACGCTGAGCTCCAGGCCGTCATGAGAAATTTCCGGGACGTCCGTGGCATAACAGATAACCGGGCAGTCGACGCCACTATCTGAAACAAGCAGATTCGAACCACCGCCGATCAATTCAAACCTGGTGCCGGTGCAATGCAACAGGTCGACAGCTTGCCCGAGCTGTTCGGGGCGTTCGCAGTGGATCAGCAGCGGGCAGAGTCCGCCCAACCGAAACGTGGTCCGCCCCTTCAGCGCTGAAACACGTTCACAGTAGATACCGCCGGCGGCGAACTCGCGGGTGATCGAATCAAGAGCAGCAGCGTTCACTCTGGTTTCACCAACGTCGGTTTATCCTCGGCACTGCGGGCAAGAAGATACAGATAATCTGACAAGCGGTTGAGCCAGACAATGAGGTTGTCGTTGTCCAGCTCGCCGTCGGCGTACATGCCGACGACACGCCGCTCCAACCGCCGCGACACGGATCTGGCAAGATCGAGAAAAGCCCCAGCCGGCGTGCCACCGGGAACAATAAAACCGTTGGGGATCTCGATTGCCTCCTCGAGCTCGGTCATAAGCCGTTCGAGATCGGCCAGGCGCGCGGCGTCGATGCGTTGGCCAAGACGCTCGAGTCCGCCCGGTGCCGTGGCCATTTCGGAGCCGGCAACGAACAGGTCGCGCTGCAGATTCAAAATCGCCTGTTGCGTGTCTGCGTCCGGACAATGGCAACGGGCCACGCCGAGGATGGAGACCAGCTCGTCAAGATCGCCGTATGCGTTCGGACGTGACGAGTCCTTCGACACTTCCTCGCCTGAAAACAGACGTGTCGTTCCGCGGTCACCGGTCTTCGTCGTAATGCTCATTTTCATTGTGTGTATCCTCGTTTTTTTCACAAGTCCGACCGCCGACAGGCTCGCCCATTCCATGGTCAGACACCGGGCAATGCGCACAGCCAATCGCAGAGTTCCGTATCCGCCGTGCCAACGGCCCGGAGCCGGTCTTGCAGCGCTGCTGTGCGAAAGTCACAACCTTTCAGGGTAGCCGCAACGTCGTCGAGCGAGGCGGTGCCGGCACCTGTGAACTCCGCCGATTCAATCGATCCTTTGCGGATCTGGAACACTGCTGTCACTGCCGTGTCATGGTCGCCGTACTGCAGGCGCAGCGTAAATAGCGTCGTCATTCCGAACCGCCAGGCATCCCCGGCATACTTGGCCTGCAGTTCATTCACCGCGGTCGCGTCACAGTCACCGTCGTGCATCACACTATACGTATCGACGTTGCTATACTCAAGATGGAAAGCCTCGATCAGTTTCTCTTCCAGTTGCGGCAGCGTCAGGTCCGGCTGGAGATCACGGAGATTGACGGTGTCCACCGGGTGCGATGCGATGCTGCGGGTCTTGATCCCATCGATAGTCGGCTGCAGACAGCGGCGGAGTCGCTCGAGATCGGCGTCGAACAGCAGTGTGCCGTGATGTAGTGCGGTGTTGCGGCGATAGTAGAACGCGTTGCCGGATATCTTGCGGTCGGCTGCGAGCAGGATATGACGCGGCCCCGTCACCGCATCGATACCGAGCGCCTGCAAAGCGTTGCACACGACCTGGATCTGGCGGTCGAAGTCATAGCAGTGGCGATCGACGATGAAGCCGAAATTCAGATTGCCGGGATCGTGGTAGACAGCGCCGCCGCCGGAAATACGACGCGCCAGATGGATGTCCTCGGCGGTCAGTGCCGGCAGGTTACACTCGCGCCAGGGATTCTGGTTCTTGCCGATAACCACGCTCGGCCGGCTGCGCCACAGCATGAAACTGCAGTGACCGGAGGGCAATTCACGGAAGAGATATTCTTCGGCGGCGAGGTTGCGGTAGATATCGAGACTTTCCAGACGGTAGACGGTGGTCTTGAGCCTGGCGGCCGGAGACGTCACATTTTACCCTGCATGACCGTCTGCAGTTCGGCCTGAAACTCCTGCACATCCTCTTCGGTCGGGCGCTCACCGCTGCCGGTGGGGTCCAGGGCGAGGCGACCCATGGCGTCAAAATGCCATTCGGCAGTGGCACCCGAGGCAAATGTGACATCACCGCTGGCGACCGCACCGGGGCGCTGAATTTTGCTGACCGTCACGGTCGTCTTGCTGGGCCCGGGTGCATCGAGAACATCGGGCTCCGCCAAGACTGGTTTGGGTTCGGGCGGGTCGAAAGCAGACCAGTTGACTTCGAGCTCAGATGAAATCAGCCGCAGCTCCATATAGGTAAGCTTGACGCCGTGCTCCTCTTCCAGTACTTTCTGTACGTCGGAAAGGGTGTTGCCTTCCTGCAACAGGCGCCCGATTAACTGGTCTCGTTCGGTCGTTTCCATTACTCCCCTGCAAACTTTCCGTTTAGTCTGGTCCTGATACGAACGTAAAGGGTATCATGCCCCCTGAAAGTTGCAACCATACTGGTAAAAAAGTCTGGATCTTCGCCGGCGAATCTTCGGGCGACATGTATGGCGCCCGGCTGGCCGAGGAGTTGCGGGCGTTAGAATCCGCGGTTCAGATCCAAGGCATGGGCGGGACCGCTATGCGCCAGGCCGGCGTCGATATCCTGGTCGACTCGACCGAGCTCGGCATAGTTGGATTCGTCGAAGTCCTCAAGCACCTTTCCCTCTTTCGTGCCATTTTTCGGCAACTCGTCGACCAGGCCGCCGCCAAGCGTCCCGACGTTGTCGTATTGATCGACTACCCGGGCTTCAACATCCGTTTCGCGCGAAAGATGGAAAAGCTCGGGATCCGCGTCGTGTACTACGTCAGCCCCCAGGTATGGGCCTGGGGCAAGCGGCGGATTCCGGAACTGGCACGCCTGGTGACACGCATGCTGGTGATCTTTCCGTTCGAGCAGAACGTCTATGACAGCGTCGGTCTCGACACCAGGTTCGTCGGCCATCCCCTGATCCGGATCCTGCGTGAACAGTGCCCGGCCGAGGGACAACAACGTTCGGACAACCTGGTCCTGTTACTGCCTGGAAGCCGCTTCAGCGAAGTGGATAGACTCACCGTGCCGCTGGTACAAACAGCGCTGCGACTGCACCGGTTCAACCCTTCGTATCGCTTTGTCATTCCCGCACCACGCGAGGCAATTCGCGATCGAATCCAGGAGCATATCGGCAGCATGGGAAACGGCGAAATACAGGCGTTGCCACTTTCTATCGAAGTCGGACAAACCACTGAGTTGATGACTACCGCAGCGGCTGGCATCGCCGCCTCTGGGACGGTGACGGTGCAGGCAGCAATCCTCGGGCTGCCAATTGTCGTTGTTTATCGACTCAATCCGCTCACCTACTGGATCGGCAAGCACCTGGTCAAGGTCCCGTACATCGCCATGGCTAACCTGGTGATCGGCGAAGAACTGTTCGAAGAGTACATCCAGGCCGAGGTCCAACCTGACCGTCTGTCTACGGCCCTACAGCGTATCCTGCCTGGCGGCGAACGGCGCAACGCCGTCGTAACCGGAATGGACCGGGTTGTCGAAGCACTCGGGGGTGACAAAAACGCCAGCCGATCCGCAGCCGAAGCGGTGCTGGATGTGATCAAGTGAAAGCTGCTGAATACTCGAGATTTGACATTCAACGTTCGCTATTGAACAATCTGTTGACACTTACTGGTGCATTTTTTTTCTAACTGACGGCTCGGGTCGAACTGGCCTTCGCGTTGCTACAGCACGTTGAGCTGACACAATCGGTACAACTCTTTTCGGGTGAAACACATTATGCAGGGTTTTGATGGTTTGAACATGTCTCTTGGCAGCTTGCCTCGTTTGTCACATGCCAAGAGTCGTTCGCTAAGTGCTGAGAACCCCACCGGCGGCAAAGGACAGGGCGGTCGGGCGACTGAAGGCATACGACTGCTGTCTGATGCAATGCGGCGGCAGATCGATCAGTGGTTTGGTGAAGGTCATTGGCCGGAAGGGGCGGGCTTTGATGAGGCGCGGGAGTTTGGCGTCGGCTGGAAGGTGTCGCCGAACATCATTATTGGGCCGGGGCAGACTGTGGAACTGGGCCGGATCAGCGGCAGCGGGGCGATCCAGCATGTCTGGATGATGACGGGCAGCGGGAGCCCGCGGCTTAAAATTCTGCGGATGTACTGGGACGACGAGGAGCAGCCTTCGGTCGAGTGTCCACTGGGCGATTTTTTTGCCAGCGGCTGGGGCTCCGGGGGCGACGTCTCCTCGATGCCGGTGTGTGTCAATCCCAAAGGCGGGTTGAATTGTTATTGGCTTATGCCGTTTCGACGCAGCGCGAGAATTACGCTGGAGAATCTCAACGATGTGCCGATCGGCCTTTTCTATCAGATCGATTACACGTTGACCGATGTGCCTGATGACGCAGCGTACTTCCATGGGCAGTTTCGCCGGGTCAATCCCGTACCCTACAAAAAGGTCTATACCGTGCTCGACGGGGTGCAAGGGCAGGGGCAGTTTGTCGGCGTCTACATGTGCTGGGGCACGAACCTGGCCGGCTGGTGGGGTGAAGGCGAAGCGAAGTTTTATCTGGATGGAGACGGTGAGTTTCCGACCATTTGCGGCACCGGCACGGAGGATTATTTTTGCGGTGCGGCCGGGCTTAGTCGAAATGGCAAGTATGTTGAGTTCAATACGCCGTATACCGGACTGGCGCAGGTGATCAACCCTCATGAAAGTTCCGGCTATGTCGGTACATCATCGAACAAAATGCGTTTCGGCTTGTACCGTTGGCACATCGCGGACCCGGTGCGATTCGAACAGGACTTTCGGATGACGATCCAGGCACTGGGTTGGGACGGCAAGATGGTGCCGCTGGAGGACGATCTGTCTTCCACAGCGTTCTGGTATCAGGCCGAACCTCACCATCCGTTCCCGGCGCTACCCGACAAGGCATATCTGGCCATTGATTGAAACGTGGGACGGGTTTCAGGCCGGTTCGGCGGTTGCGGGAGGCGAATTGGTCGGCGTGGAGTTCGGCGCGTTCGCGGTGGGTGGTCAGCAGGGGGGTGACGTTTTTGGTGTGGGCTTCGAGCATGCGGGTGACGGCATCGGGCTTGGCCTACCGAGGTGAGCACCATGATCGTGTCGACGACATAGACCATGTCGTTGACGTCGTCGTTGTGGAGAAAGACTTTCCAGGGCGGAAGCTTTTTCGTTACGAGTTACTCATTGGTGGAGGAACGGGAATGGGCGAAGAAAAACATTTCTTGCGTGAACGACTGGAGAAAATCACCGATTCACCGGTGCAGGCCAATACGGATGAGCCTCAGACCGAGGCGAACCACAACAAAAAGGAAGAAAGGCTGCGGATCGACTACATCAGGCACCACCTGTCATCGACCACGACAATTGTTCCGGCTGAGGGGACAGAGGCAGAGGCGGCGACCGAAAAAGTCAGCGGCGAATCACCGTCGGGATCGGGGCAAAGTCCTCATTTTGACGCTTGATCCGGAAATTCAATTGGAGACGCGCAGCGCTGAACACATTGACGTTGTGCGTCGTGGGTGAAGTCAGGATAAACTGGCATTCGGTCTGATTCAAGAAGCGTGAAACGTCATCGATACGCTCGATACTCAGGTGCGCAAACGGCTCGTCGATGATAAAAAATCCGCCGCGCTGGCCGCCGGAGGTAGCCAGCGACATCAGCAGGATCAGACTGGAAACGACACGCTGTCCGCCCGAGTGTCCGACGCCGCCGATCTCCGCGGCACGCTTGCCATCGAACCCGAAGCGCACGACGAGTTCGGCATTCTCCAGGCCGGCCTTGTCATCCTCGAGGTTGGGTACGACAACTTCCGTGCTGACGCCGGCGATCTCGGCGAGTGACAAAATGTTCTTACGATACTCACGGATCGTGTGATCAACGACCACAAGATATTTATCGCGCGCCTGTAGAAACTCGTTCTCCCAGTTACGCAGGCCGGATTCGTGATCGCTGTAGACTGTTCGCTGATGTTCGTACTGCGTCTTGTAGTGGTCGTAGACATCGACGAGGGTTGCGTCCGGCGCTTCACCGAATTCCTCCAGTAAACTTTGGACAGCATAGTAGCGCGGTGTCAGTTCATCGATCTCCGCGACTTCCTCGAGGGCTTTGTCGGTCAGCAATGCGTCATCGAGACGTTTCTCGATTTTTTGACGCTGCTTGGTCAACTGCGCGACCAACCGTTGCTGCTCCTCGATCTCCGACAGGTGCTCGCTCCGACTGCTGCGTTTCTCCACCAGCCACTTGCCCTGCTCTGTGCAGTCGCGCTCGAAGTTGTTCAGTTCCTCCAGCACATCGAGAAACTTCTGTTCGGCACTGCGCTTGAGCGCCAGCGACTCATGGTGCTTCTTGTTGGTCATCGTGATCTGCTCGGAAAGCATCTGCGTGCGCGCATCGGCATCCGATGCCTGCAGAATCATTTCCTGCACGTTGATGCGGTCGGAAATTTTTTCCTCGTTTTTGTCGTGCTTCGCCTTTTCCTTCTTGATTTGACCCAGGCGTTTCTGCGCTTCCACCAGAGCTTCTTCCAGATACTGCTTCTGTGAACTCTGGCCAAGGCTGCCGCAATAGAAATGATCGACGGCAATGGAAACACCGCCACGCTTATCTTGCCGGTACCCTTTGTGGGTCACGCTGACATCGTCCAGATCGCTGCCTTCTTTGACCGTGCCAACCAGGCGGGTGTGGTCCAGAACATCCACGACCCAGACGGGCACACCGGCTTCACTGAACTCGATGTACTGCAAGGCGGAATTCTCATAGCGCGGCTGTCGCGTCACTTCGGCTTTGCGATCCCATTCGACGATGTAGGCGCGATAGCGGGACTTCTCCGCGAGTTGTCGTGCCTTGAGCTGGTTCTTCGGCTCGACCAGAATGCAGAAGCGCTCACGGCCAAGGAGCGATTCGATGGCCAGCTGCCACTCGAGTTCACTGATTTCAACGAGGTCGCAGAGCAGACGGAAATCGATCTTTGCCGCCTTGAGCACCTGTATGAAGTCCGCAACGTAGCTCGGATAGATCTTGCGCTCGCGCTGGTCGCTGTCGGCAAGCTCGCTGTTGAAGTCTTCGCATTTGTGGTTCAGTTCGTCACCTTCCAGCTCGAGCTTGAGAAAGGCGCGGCGGATGCCTTCACGTTCGGCACGCAACGGCTCGACAGGTTCGGACTTGGCACCCTTGACGGTCGCGGTAATCTCTGTGAGTTGCTGCCGCTCCGCCATCAGGCGGGCGAGCAGGATATCATGCTCGCGCTCGTTCTTGTCCATTTCCTCCTTGGTATCACGGGCCGTCAGGACTTCTGACTTGCGCCGTTCGAGCTCGGTCTCGGCGTTGTCGAGCTTGGTCTGGATTTCGATGATCTCACGGTCCAGCGGGCTCAGGCGTGTGTTGTGTTCCTCAATCGCCAGTTTTAATTCACCGAACTGACTGCCTGCGGTCTTGTACTCGGCCTGTGGAATCTGCACTTCCTCCAGGTCACGCAGTTCGCCTTTGAGCTTTTCAAAGCGCCTGTATTCGTCGGCGGCTTTCTGCGCTGTCAACAGTTTCGCCTGTTCCTCTGCAAGCCGGGCGCCAAGCTGTCCCAGCTCCATGCTGGCTGCCTGGTAGTTTTCTCGGGCAGACTTGTAGCGGTCAATGATTTCCTTGTCACCATGGACGTCGAGCAGCAGGTCCAGCAGTTCCTTGGCTGACCGGTTACAAAGCTGATCGGTCTGCCCCTGCTCGAGGGCCAGCACCTTGGTGAGCGTGCTTGTAAAGCCGGCCTGGTTGAGTTCGTGCGAGTATCCGGACGGCGTGATCAAGTCGGAGCCCTGCAAAGTTTTGAGATGTTCGAAGGGTACGTCACCATCGAGCATCGCGAAGCGCTTTTCCCAGCGTCCGGATTTCTTCTGCATCACCAACGCAAGGGTGGTAAGGTCGCTGGAGAAACCTCGGAACTCGAACGGCCGGAAGTCGCCGTTGCTCGCTTCATTGGTAACCACGGCCTTGACCACGGCAGTACCGACATTGCCGACGAGGTAGTCGGTGAAACGCCGGCCGCTGCTCAAGCGCGGCGCCCGCAACAAAGTCTTGATCGCATCGAGAAAGGTGGTTTTACCGCTGCCGTTCGGCCCGGTAATCATCATCGTCCGCTGGTCCAGCGGCATTTTCACGGTCGGCCAATAGGCCCAGTTCATCAATTCGACGTATTTGAATTCAAACATCGGTGGGACCCGGGTTAATAATCCGCGATATCAGCATTTTCATCATCTCCATCATCTCCATCATCTCCATCATCTCCATCATCTCCATCGGTGACGGCAGAAGCAGCCTTCATGACCCTCTGCTCACGCTGTAGGACGCTCAAAAGGACTTCGCGACGCAGTTCGTCCCCCAGCCGTGCCTCGTCTACAACAAGGGCAAGCAGAGGACCTTCTTCGATGACGCCGCCATGCAGTTTGATCAGCTTCGCCCGAGCCAACTGGGTAAGGTAACGTCCAGTCATAGTGATACCGCCGAGCTGGTCACCGAATTCGGCAACGAGCTGGTCACGGCTGAAATTGAGCTTCGGGTTGGGCATCTTCTCAATTTCGGGAAACAGCGCGGCGACAGTACCGTCCTCGGGCTGCCGCGCTTCCTGCGCCAGCCGTTTGGGCAACACGAGCTTGCACCAGACGATCAGCATCAGGGCCATTGCGCCGCGGTCAAGGCCAAAGTTGTTCGACCACTCGAGCCGCTCATCGCCCGTCGTCGCTTCGTTGAGTCCGATACCCCAATGATCGCCATAAATGTTGTGTAACAGCTTCATGCCGACGCGGTCGAGCCGCATCGACACGGCTTCGCGCAAATGCTCGTCAAACAGCAGGTCGCGGAATTCGTCTTTGTGGACATAGCCATTGGCGATCAGCATCGAGCAGATTTCCTGAACGCGGTCACGACCGCCGTACGACGACGAGAGTTGGTCGCCGATCGCCGAATCGTCATCGTCGACGTCCGCACCGTCGTCGTCCGAATCCGTGTCGGGGTCGAGTACCGCCCCTTCTTCCGGATCCTCGTCCGATTCTACTTTTTCGAGTTCATCAGCCACAATGCAATGCTCCTGGTAGTTATTGAATTCGGCGCAGACGGCCGCGGCTCATTGTGCGTTTTTCACCATTGACTTTCGTTTCGACCATTTCACCGGTCTGATCGAAATCGACTTCGACAGGGATATTGATGGTCGGGTCGAGGGCTTCCTCGTCCAGCCGCGCCGCACGGAGATCGGCGTCGGCCATCATCGTCAGCAACTGGAATCGATAGGCGGCGATATCCCACATTTCGCATGCCACGATATCATCGATACTCCGCCACTTCTTTGTCGTACGCCCGAGGGTTTCGGAGAAATCAACGGCTTCAACGGGCTTGAGGTCCTGGTCATCGGCGGCGAGGGTGCTGACGTTGGTGTCCCAGCCGCGGGCGTCCGGCGAATCGTGGCGTTCGCGCTCGAGCATGTATTGCGCTTCGACGAAGACATTGCCCTCCAGGGTGAAGAACGGGTGTGGCACCTTGTTGAGATGCTGCGACATCACGTCGGCCAGGCCCTCGATGCTGGTGTGCATGAGGTAGCGATCGAAATCGATATGGGTCAGGCCGTACTGGGCAATGTCGATCTGCTTGCGCTGAATCTCCTGGAGCTCGAGCTGCATGCGGGAGATAAGGGCGTGGAGCTGCGAGAGCTGATCGTGCACGTTACGCACTTCGCCCCACTGGCGGTCATCGTCGTCCGCGAAATCGAGGCGGTCAAGCGCCTGCCGCGTCTGCTCGGCCCAGCGATAGGCGGACTTGAGTTGCTGATAGATCTCGAGGATGAGGTAGGCGGACTTGGATTCAAGGGCGTGGTCGGCACGAATGATGTGCTTGCGCAGGCGGTTTCCGAGGAAGTGCAGTTGTTCGGAAACGTCCTCGTGCTCCAGCATCTGGCTGAACTCGATTTCCGCCAGTGCCACACCCTCGTTCTCAACCAGCTCGGGCCCCATGGTAAAGCGGTTGAGGATGCGCATGAGCGCTTCCGCCTTGTCGCTGATCATGTACATGCTCTGATCACGGAAGTACTCGAGCCAGCCGACATTGCTCAGACGGTGTAGCAGGTAGTTGCGGTGGCCGTCCTTGAGCCAGTGGAACTTCTCGTCGAGCTCGGCGCGGGTCCAGCGGACACGGTCGTCGAGCATGAGCGCGTGAAGCACAGTAAAAATAATGCGCGTCTTGGCTTCGGCGCCGCTAAAAAGCTCCCGTGCCATCGGCAGGAAAAAGCGGATGGCATCGTGCCGTACGATTTCCTGCATCGCGAAACTTCGCGACTCGGCGCGCAGATAATCAAGGACCTCTGCATTTTCGTTCTGCAGGTCCAATACCGGACTATCAGAGTGGTTCGCCAATTGTCTTATCAGGTCCTTTGATTCACGTCGGTTCACAGGTCACTCCGGAGTTCACCGAGGCGCCACACGCATTCAAAAACAGTAACTCAGCAGCCCATCCCGCAGCTTCGGTTCGAACCATGTCGATTTCGGCGGCATGATTTCGCCGGCATCGGCAATGTCGATCAGTTCCTGTACACCCACAGGGTACATCGAAAAAGCCACCGCAGCACATCCAGCATCAACCGCATCCTGTAAAACTCCGGCTCCGCGGATACCACCGACAAATTCAATTCGCCGGCTGGTCCGCACGTCGTCTATCCCCAGGATAGGTGAAAGGATGTTGTCCTGCAACACACTCACATCCAGATGGGCAATCGGCGAAGCGGTTAGGTCTGTCGTCCTGTCACAGACCGAAACGCTGTACCACTGCCCGCCGAGGTACATGCAGAATGAGCCGCGGGCTATAGGTATATTGGCCGCGGTTGGCACAATGTCAAATCGCTCTCCGACTAGATCCAGCACTTCCGCGGCACTGTATCCGTTAAGATCGAGAACCTGGCGGTTATAAGCCAGCACACGAACCTGATCGGAAGGAAACAGCACAGCAAGGAATCGGCCGCAGCCGGCGTTCGCACCTGTTTCCCCTTCGGCGCGACACATGGCGCAGACGCGGCTGGCGCTTTTGGCGCGATGATGTCCATCGGCGACATAGACTGCCGGCACATCGGCCAGGGCTTTGCGCAGAACGGCGACGGTGTCGGGCGGGCTCCGCCAGACCTCGTGCCGGACGCCATCTTCCGCCGTAACATCCATCAGCGGCGAACCTTGTGTCACCTGAGAGACAGCGTTGTCGATGGCTGCCACGGCAAGATACGTCAGAAATACCGGCCCGGTGTGGGCTCGCAACGTGTGGGCGTGGCGGGTACGATCATCTTCCTTGTCCGGGCGTGTTTTCTCGTGTTTCTTGACAATGTCATTGTCATAGTCGTCGACGCTTACGGCGGCGGCAATACCGGTCTGGCTGTGATCATCGACCTTGATACGATAGACGTAGTAAGTCTCGACATCATCATCGATCAGCGGCGCGGCTTCGCAAAGATTTTCAAAATTTTTTCGCGCCAGCTCGTAAACTTCGTCTTCGGACGCGCCGATTTCCGCCGGAAGATCGATCTCCGGCCGGGACACGTGCAGGAAACTCAGCGGATTGCCGGCGGCGAGTTTTGCGGCCTCCTCGCGAGATACCACATCATATGGGACGGCAGCAACTCGGGAGGCAACGTCTGGTCTGGGCATGCGTGCCCGGAACGGATATATTGAAGCCATGGCTGGTGGCGGTTTACAATTGGATTTTACGAACTGCACATGGAAGCACATATGCGGGTTGAAGGATTAAAAAAGCAAAAAGGGATGGCAAGCACCGCATTCATTACCCTTTTGAACTTTTCATCCTCCCGGCTATGCCGCCGTAAGGAAGCGATGGCTCTAATCTATAGAGACTGGACCGTTGTGCAAGGAACCGTGAGCCAATGACGCCAAAAAGCGAATATCGCACCACCGACATCCCGAATCAGCCGGGCGTCTACGTCTTGCGCGACCGCTTTCGCAAGGTCATTTACGTCGGCAAGGCCAAATCACTGCGGCGCCGGATGTCGGCCTATTTCCAGCCGTCCCGCTCGCGCACATCGGACATTCGCATACGCTCTCTGATCAATTCGATCTGCTTTTATGAGATCTTCCCGGTACGCACCGAAGAGGAAGCACTCATGCGGGAGTCGGCTTACATCAAGCAGTACAAGCCGCGGTACAACGTCGTGCTGCGCGATGACAAACGCTTTCTGCTGATAAAGATCGACATCAACACGCCCTACCCCAGAATTACCCTGGCACGCCTGCGCAAGGACGACAACGCCCTGTACTTCGGCCCCTTTCCTCTCGCCGGTGTGCTGCGCGAAACCTGCGATTACTTGACGCGTTTTTTCGGGCTGCGCGCCTGTACGCCGATGATTCCCGATGAAAATGATCACCGCCACTGCCTCGATCGCATCGTGCGTTACTGCAGTGCCCCGTGCGTCGGCAAGGTGTCAAAGGAGGCGTACCACGAGAGGGTGCAGCGGCTGATCGAGGTGATCAACGGCAAGACAGACGAAGTCGTGACGTCTTTGCAGGAGAAAATGGAGACATACGCCGGCAAGCAGCAGTACGAGCAGGCCGCACGCACGCGCGACATCGTCGAAAACATGCATACTGTCTTCAAGGCACAGAACCGGACGTTCCGCCGCGCCACGATGCCGAGCTACGCCGGCGACGCCGGAATCGCGCAGTTGCAGGAAGTCCTGCAGCTCGAGAAACCGCCGGCAACGATCGAGTGTTTCGACATTTCTAACATTGCCGGGACCTTCGCCGTCGGCAGCATGGTCTGCTTCGTCGACGGCACCCCGGCAAAAAAGTTGTACCGGCATTTTCGGATAAAAACGGTCGAGGGCATCGACGACTTTGCGATGATGTCGGAAGTCGTGACGCGCCGCTACAAGCGCCAGGTCGAAGATAACAAACCACTGCCCGACCTGATCGTCGTTGATGGCGGGCTCGGTCAACTGCACGCCGGCTGGGAGAGTCTGCTGGCGCTGGACCTGGGCAATCTCCCGATCATCGGGTTGGCCAAGCAGCAGGAAGAAATTTTCACGATCTACGATAGCACGCCGATCCTGCTGGACCGCCACGAGGCGTCGCTCAAACTGCTCCAGTCGATCCGCGACGAGGCGCACCGGTTCGCGATCACCTTCCACCGCGAGCTGCGCCGCAAACGTATCCTCGACTCCATGCTCGATGAAATTCCCGGGATCGGCAAGAAACGCCGCGACCAGTTGTTGAAGGCCTTCGGGTCGGTGCGCAATCTCAGGAAATACGACGCCGACGCCATCATCGACCGGGTGCCGGGAATCGGCAAGTCACTGGCCGACAATATCGTGGCACATCTGAAGAAGGGATGAGGGTACCGGTGGCATTCGTGGCCTGCAGTCTTTCTCGTCCATCGCCCAAGCGCACCGATCAATACCGGTAATAATCCGGCTTGTACGGGCCATCGACGGGCACGCCGATATAATCCGCCTGCGCCTGGGTGAGCTTCGACAGCTTGACACCTATGCGCTCGAGATGCAGACGCGCGACTTCCTCGTCCAGCTTCTTCGACAGGGTATACACACCGATCTCCCAGTCGTTCTGCCACAGATCGATCTGCGCCAGGACCTGGTTGGTGAACGAGTTGCTCATCACGAAGCTCGGATGCCCGGTAGCACAGCCGAGATTGACCAGACGCCCTTCGGCCAGCAGATAAATCTCGTGCCCGTCCGGAAACGTGAATTTGTCGACTTGCGGCTTGATGTTGAGCTTCTCGACGCCTGGCCATTTGTGCAGGGCCTCGACCTGAATTTCGTTGTCGAAATGGCCGATATTGCAGACAATCGCCTGGTTGCGCATGTGCGCCATGTGGTCAGCCGTGATGATGTCGGAATTACCGGTGGTCGTGACGTAGATGTCACCAACCGGCAGAGCGTCCTCGATCGGCATCACCTGATAGCCGGCCATCGCGGCCTGCAGCGCGCAGATCGGATCGATCTCGTTGACGATGATGCGGCAGCCAAGACCTTGCAGCGCCTGGGCGCAGCCCTTGCCGACATCGCCAAAGCCGCAGACGACCGCGACCTTGCCGGCGATCATGACGTCGGTGGCCCGCTTGATACCGTCGACCAGCGATTCCCGGCAGCCATAGAGGTTATCGAACTTCGATTTGGTGACCGAGTCGTTGACGTTGATGGCCGGGAACAGCAGTTCGCCGCGCTCCATCATCTGGTACAACCGATGCACGCCGGTTGTCGTTTCTTCGGAAACGCCGCGGATCTCACTGACCATGTCGTGCCAGTACCCCGAGTTCGCCGCCAGCATCTCCTTCAACACACCGTTGATGATCTGCAGTTCGACATTGTCGGTCGGCTCGTCGAGGACTGAAGCGTCGTTCTCCGCCGCGTAGCCACGGTGAATCATCAACGTTGCATCGCCACCATCATCGACGATGAGCTGCGGTCCCTTGCCATCCGGGAATGCCAGTGCCTGCCTGGTACACCACCAGTATTCCTCGAGGCTCTCGCCCTTCCACGCAAACACCGGGACACCGGCAGCAGCGATAGCCGCAGCAGCATGGTCCTGCGTCGAAAAAATGTTACAGGACGCCCAGCGCACGTCGGCACCGAGCTCGACCAGCGTCTCGATCAGCACCGCGGTCTGGATCGTCATGTGCAAGCTGCCGGTGATACGTACACCCTGCAGCGGCTTCTCCGGCCCGTACTTGCGCCGCGTCGCCATCAACCCGGGCATCTCGTGTTCGGCGATGTCGAGTTCCTTGCGGCCGAACTCAGCCAGATTTATGTCGGCAACTTTGTAGTTCGCGATCTTCGGCATGTCCTCCGTCTCCTTTTCCAGCGTCACCACGTCTCTCATGTCAGCTCCGTTTGTCACTTATTCTTGAATGGTTGATTGAATCTGCTGCCACACTTCGTCACCGAGCACCGCACCGAGAACCTGAACAACTTCGCTGCCGGTCACAGCACCGCAGCGGCCCGCTTCGCTCGCGTCCATACCCTGCATGCAGCCGTACAGAAAACCGGCAGCCCAGAGATCGCCGGCACCGGTCGTGTCCACGGCAACAGCCGGTTGTGCCGAGACGATCGTGACCTCGCCGTCCGACTGTATACGGGCACCGTCGGCACCGAGCTTCAGGACGGCCACATCGCAATGCTGCGCCAGTGCGCCCAGGCACTCACCCGGATTGCGGACACCACAAAACGCTTCGGCCTCGTCTTCGTTGGCGTAAACCACATCGACATAGTCGCGCAGCAGGTCCTCGAGCACGTCGGCGTTGGCACGAACGACCTCGAACGAAGCCAGGTCGAGACCAACGATAGCACCCGCTTCCTTCGTCGCGTCGAGAACCGCCAGGGTAAGATCACGATTGAACAGCAGGTACCCCTCGATGTGTACATAGTCGCAGTCGCGAAAATCATCGGCACTCACTTCCGCCGGAGCCAGCGCACCGGAGGCGCCAAGTTCGGTGCACAGTGTCCGCTCGGAATCCGGCGTCACCAGCGACAGGCAACGACCGGTCGGCAAATCACCGGTGCGGCGAAAACGACTGGTATCCACACCGGCACTGTCAAAGGCGTCGGAATAAAACTTGCCGTTGTCATCGATGCCGAGCTTGCCGAGGAAGGCGGTGCTGACGCCAAGGCGTGCCAGGCCATGAATCGTGTTGGCAGCCGAGCCGCCAGGCGCGATCGTCGGCGACTGCGGCACGCGCGCCAGGATGTCGTCGAGTGTCGCGGCGTCGACAAGCTCCATGCCACCTTTCTGGCGACCGATGTCGTCGATGAAGGCGTCGTCGACTTCGGCGATCAGATCGACAACCAGCGACCCGACGCCGATGACCTGCCGGGGTCGCGGACTATCCGCCGGGCGCGGAAAAAAAGCGTGTTTCAATTCGGGCATCATTGTCGGCATCCAGGGTATCTTCGAGCAGTGGGAGTGGCAGCGTCAGACGCCTTCGCCAGCGGCCGTCAGAGCATCGATCCGATCGGTTTTTTCCCAGGGGAAGATGTCGCGGCCGAAGTGGCCGTATGCTGCCGTCTGGGAGTAGCTCCAACCGCCGCGCTGCGGGTTCTTGAGGTCGAGCGTCTTGATGATCTCTGCCGGGCGCATGTCGAAAATGTCGCCGCTTTCCAGAATGCCCTGCAGCTTTTCGTCGTCTATTTTGCCGGTGCCGTAGGTATCGACGTTGATGCTGAGCGGCTGCGCCATTCCGATGGCGTAGGAGACCTGCACCTCACACTTCTCGGCGAGCTCCGCGGCAACGATGTTCTTGGCGATGTAGCGGCTCATGTAGGCGGCAGAACGGTCGACCTTCGACGGGTCCTTGCCGGAAAACGCGCCGCCGCCATGCGCACCAACGCCGCCGTACGTGTCGACAATAATTTTGCGGCCGGTCAATCCGCAGTCGCCGTGCGGCCCGCCGGTGACGAAGCGTCCGGTCGGGTTGACATGGTATTGCTCGTCGCCGTGGAGCAACTCGGCCGGAATGACTTCCGAAACCACGCGGCGGGTCAACTCTTCCAGGACTTGGGGTTCCATATCTTCCGTGTGCTGGTGCGACAAGACGATCGTCTCGACGGATACCGGCCTGCCGTGTTCATAGCGGATCGATACCTGTGACTTCGAGTCGGGCCGCAGGAAGGCGAAGTTGGCAGTATCGTTTTTGCGCAGGTCGGCAAAGCGCTCGAGCATCTTGTGCGAGTAGAGAATCGGTGCCGGCATCAACTCAGCCGTTTCGTTCGTGGCGTAGCCGAACATCATGCCCTGGTCACCGGCGCCCTGCTCGGAATGCAGGCCAGCCCCTTCTGTCACCCCCTGAGAGATGTCCGGCGACTGCTTGTGCAGGTGCTTACAAACTGTGCAGCCATCAGCGGAAAAGCCAATACTGCCGTCGGTATAACCGATCTCTGCGACAACCTGGCGGGCGACTTTTTCGTAGTCGACTTGCGCCTGCGTCGTCAACTCGCCGGCCATCACGATCAGATCGGTGCTCACCAGCGTTTCGCAGGCGACACGACTTTCGGGGTCCTGATTCAAACAGGCATCGAGAATACTGTCGGATATTTGATCGCAAACCTTGTCGGGATGGCCTTCCGAGACGGATTCAGAAGTAAAAACGTGGGCAACCTTTATCTTGCTCATGCAAATCTCTCAACATCTGGGGCTGGATGATAATTCGGCGACGAAACAGCTTGTTTCTATGGCACCGGGACAAACAGTTAATATAGTGTTGTGCAGTACTGCTGCAAGACGGTCGGACCTCTCTCCGATTATCGCCAAACTATAAACTCCGGAAACGCCTGTGGGCAGGTTCAAACACGTAATCTGGGACTGGAACGGAACGCTGCTCGATGACGCCTGGCTGTGTCTCCAGGTAATCAATCGGCAGTTGTCTCAGCGGCATCTGCCGATTGTAACCCACTCTGAGTATCAGGAGGCCTTCGGCTTTCCGATAAGGAACTACTACCACCGCCTGGGTTTCGAATTCGGCGACGAAATTTTCGAGGACGTCGCCCAGGAGTTCATCGACGACTATGAACGGCATCGCGCGGAGTGCCACCTGCACCATCATGTTCTGGAAATCCTCGATCGCGTCGCCGCAGCCGGTTGCAGGCAGTCGATCCTGTCAATGTATCAGCAGGACGCTCTGCTGGAGGTGACCGCGACATTCGGAATCGCAACGCGCATGCAGCATATCGTCGGACTCGACACCCATTACGCGGTCAGCAAACTGGATATCGGCCGTCGGTTGATCGAGCAGATCAATTGCCCGCTCGACCGTATCGCGCTTATCGGCGACACCGACCACGACAGTGAAGTAGCCACCGCCCTGGGTATTCCATGTGCACTCGTCCCGGGCGGCCACCAGGCATCCCACCGCCTGGCCGAATGCAACGCAACGCTGCTCGATTCACTGGAAGCGGTGGCGGAATGGCTGGCGCTTGACGACGATTGAAGGGAAAGTGGGAAAAGGTCTGGGCCGGCACCGCACACATGTGGATCACCGCTGCATGGCAATACATCAAAAAATTCTCCAATGCCCCAACCTCAGGCGCCGGCCCCCTGTAAGCCGGCAAAATTTGCGGACAATTGCTCCGCCGCCGCCAGTTCACTGCAGTTCCACTGGCGCGCGAAAAACTCGACGACCAGATAGAGGTCGTGCGGGCGTGCCGGTCGTTCACCGATCTGGACAAAGGGGCCATCGGTCTCCAGCAACAGCCGATCGCGCGGCATCGCCGCGATCAGATTGCGGCCACGACGTGACACGATCATCGCGGTATTGATCGAAAAGTACACATTCCCCGGCGCCGCGTGTACCTGCTCTTGCGTGCCGCTGAACCAGTGAAGAATCGGCGTACCGCCAAAGCCGTCCAGCATGGTCATCACGTCGGCGGCAGCGCGCCTTGAGTGGATGGTCAGGATACGATCCCCGCAATCCTCGCAGCATCGCAGGATGCGCTCGAAAACGCGACGCTGCATTTGGCGTTCGCCCGCATCTTCGGTGACATAGTCCAGACCCACTTCGCCGACGAACCGTGCCGCGGCGATGAGTTCGCAGAAATGATCAAGCTGCGGCGCCAGCTCGCCGATGTCCTGCGGGATCAGGCCCGGTGCCAGCTCAACAGTCGCCCCCTTTGCCGCGGCGCACTCGGCGTACTCAGC
>Ga0310124_10000593_pt1 | contig 25113 bp, 22 predicted proteins | sample CB11b_AW_Bot5_MG_FD_203507 | JGI IMG/M metagenome (GOLD analysis project Ga0310124, IMG submission 203507) | Marine microbial communities from Western Arctic Ocean, Canada - CB11b_AW_Bot5 | ecosystem: Environmental > Aquatic > Marine > Oceanic | place: Canada: Western Arctic Ocean | collected...
AACACACCACCAAAGTGATGACTGTCGATATGGTTAATCTTTAAACCGGCATCGAGGGCGGCTTGATATTGCGCGTTGAGTTCGAGCATCACCTCATCTTCATCCACATCTGATTTATCGAACAGAATAACATTGCTAAAGAAGTGGCCGTGTTCGTCCACTAGGCTCGGAACTAACTCTGGTGGCGTCAGTGGTTTGCCTGCGGTGACTGTAAAGTGCAAGCCGACTTCAGGGACTAAACCTTGATGATAGAGCTCAATCGCGTGCTGTGTACCCGGTTGATTCATCATGATGGTGGTCGACTTAACCAAACCCGCCTTGAAGCAGTCAACGATGCCATGGTTCACGCTTTCAGTGAGGCCGAAATCATCGGCGTTGAGTATCAATTTCATCATGACCTCTTATTAAAAGATTTGGATTCAATATCTTGAATGAGCTCTGCTGTCATTGAGCTTATTAGCTGTTATCACCAAGCTTATTAGCTGCTAACAAAAGGCCACATTAAGCGAGTCGATGAGCAAACGCGGGCATGAAGTCTAAGTTCTCGATAATGGTTTCTTGCAAAGCCTCATCGATGTGCGAACCACTATCGACGATAGGGTTTAAGATCAGGGCACGTTTTGCTGTTGCGATGTCACCCGTCATCGCCGCTTTAACGGTCAAGGTTTCAAACTCTTTCATCTGTTGAATCAAGCGCAGCGTGTCGCTATCAAAAGGTTCAACGTTCAGTGGCAGGATTGCACTGCTGGTGATTACCGAACTTACTTCTACCGCACAGTCATCGGGTAATCCTTGAATCGCACCATTGTTGCGAGTGTTGACGTGCATGATAGAACGTTTGTTGTTGTGAATACTGCTCATCAGCTCACAGGCCGCTTCAGAGTAGTAAGCACCGCCTCGTTCTTCTAACAATTTAGGCTTGGTATCGAGCATGGGATCTTTGTAGATTTCTAACAACTGCTGTTCAACCTTGGCAACTAAATCTGCGCGATTGGTGCTGTTTTCAGACGCAGCAAACTCTTTGTCTAAGATGTCTCTGGATTGGTAGTAGTAACGTAGGTAAGCACAAGGAACGATGTTCAGAGAACGAATCAATTCAGCGTCCCACTCAAAAGGAGGAATGTTCTTTGGCATCATTTGATCGTTACCACCAAGGAGTTGTTCGATGAGTTCTGCCAACTTGTCTTCACCTTTATGAAGCACCTTACGAGCCCACACTAGATGGTTTAAGCCAGCGATCTGCATCGTGACATCTTTACGCTCTGCACCGAGCATTTTCGCCGCGCCTAGCTCCATATTGACGGGAACGTTACATAGACCAACGGTTTTAATGGTTGAGTGCTTAATCAGTGCTTCCGTTACCATGCCTGATGGGTTGGTGAAGTTGAGTAACCACGCATTCGGACACAATACTTCCATCTCTTTCGCTATCTCGAGCGCAATCGGAATGGTTCGGCAAGCATTAGAGAAACCACCCAAGCCATTGGTCTCTTGTCCGATCATGCGATACTTCAGAGCAATCCTCTCGTCACGTAATCTGGCTTCCATTCTTCCGGCGCGAAATTGTGAGCAAACAAAATCCGCGTCTTTCAGCGCTGATTTTCGATCCGTGGTGAGGTGAACATTAATCTCACAGCCTGCTTTGTTTATCATTCGCTTGGTGAGCGCCGCGATTATCTCTGCTTTTTCCATGCCTTGTTCGATATCGACCAACCACAGATCAGAGATAGGTAATTCGTGATGGCGCTTGAGCAGTCCTTCAACGAGCTCTGGGGTGTAACTTGAGCCACCACCAATCACGGTTACTTTGAGTTTTTGATTCTGTTGCATGCTGTTCACCATTTAATGTTGTAGATTACTTGGTTTAATTTATATGATGGTTACATACACCGACAAACCAGTTATGACGACTTATGAATTAGTGAGGTTAATGCATGGGGCTGTTCGAAAATCGCCAACAAACGCTGTCACTGCTGCACACCTTCAGTGTTGCGGCTAAACATTTAAGCTTTACGCTTGCCGCCGATGAGCTCTTCTTAACTCAGGGAGGGGTCAGCCATCGGATCAAAAAACTCGAACAACAATTGAAGTTCAACCTGTTTGTGCGCAAGACAAGAAAGCTCGAACTGACGCCAGAAGGTCAGCGTGTATTATCCATGTTGAACGTCTCGTTTGAGTCTATCTTTTCCGAACTCATGGATATTCAAACGGGTGAGCTAAGTGGGGAGTTGTACATCGCGACATCGCCTTATTTTGCTTCCTCGTGGTTAATGCCACGTTTGCCAGAATTCAGACGCTTGTATCCGAATCTAAGCATCAAACTGCAAACCAAACAGAGCCAGTCAGACTTCCAGTTTGAACCTTATGACGTGGCAATTTTCTATAGCGAAGGGCATTACCCAAACCATTACAGCGAGCGATTATTCAGTGGAGTAAGAACTCCTGTGTGTAGCCCTGAATACGCGAAACACTTCAAACTAGACCAAGGCATACAACACTTAGACGATGTTCGCTTCATTCACAGTGGCGATATCACTGCGTGGCAGCGTTGGTTGTATGAAGCTCAAAGTGATACCAACTGCGCACTTCAGTGTGACTATTACAGCGATAACCGCTTGGCGATGGATGCGGCGATATTATCGATGGGGCTGGCACTAGGGCGGTTAGAGTTTATGACTCCGCAGATTGAACAAGGCTTGTTGGTCGCACCTCTTATGAGCGTTGAATCGGGCAAAGGGTATGATTTAGTGTGCCCGAAAGGCATGGAGCAGCGAACTAAGTTTCAGGTGTTTGCTCAATGGGTTAAGCAACAGTTGTGACCGAATAGCGTGCCTAGACAAACACGAATTATAGGTCTAGTTTAGGTGGTTCTTTCAATAAAAGAAGAGGTTAGTTATGTTCAGCCATGTTTTTCTCGGTACCGAAGATATTGAACGCGCGAAGGCTTTTTATGACCCAATCATGAAGGTGCTTGGTTATAGCGAAGGCTCTGTTGATCCCAAAGGGCGCTGTGTTTACGTTAGTCAAACGGGTGTGTTGGGTTTAACGAAGCCGATTGATGGTCAGCCTGCGACTCACGGCAACGGCATGACGGTGGGTTTTCTTGCGTCTTCTCCTGAAGTTGTAGATGAGTGGCATCGGATTGGCGTCGAAAATGGTGGTACCAGCATTGAAAATGGCCCCGGAGCGAGAGGTTCTGACGAGCGTCGCTTGTACATGGCTTATTTGCGAGATCCTGATGGAAACAAGATCTGTGCAACTCACTTTATGCCATAGTTCGCTTTATGTCATAGTTTACGTTATGCCACAGTTCGCCTTATGTCATCGTTCAAAATATGCCACAGTGGCGTATAATTAGAGTGTGTTGATAGCTCGGAGTTAGTTTATCGCTACTCTGAACTAACCTGTTATTTTAAAAAACTGCTGACTATTGCAAAGGACTTGCTAGATGAAACCGAACGAACTGTTTTATGAAAGCTTTGAGCGCTGCCGGATTGACCAAGAATTTTTGGAGAGCTTTCTGGCGGATTTTTGCGAGCATAATCCAAGGTTTTCAGAACGTTTTGAAAAGATAGGGTTAGAGCAACAAACCAAGATGCTTAAAGCCTCGATCATCCTTATCTATAACTCTGCTGGTCTGCCGAGCGTGCGTAACTCAGTAAAGAAATTGGGTAAAAGGCATAAAGACTTAGGACTGGATATTTCCGAGATTGAGCTCAACGAGTGGTTTAATTCGTTACTCAATACGGTTAAAAAATACGATCCTCACTATGATGAAAGCGTTGAACAAGCTTGGACAGAAACTCTCGAAGCTGGCTTAACTATCATGAAGAAAGAATGTATTGTGCCACACCCTGTGAATCCATAGGTAAGTCACCAGCAGCTTTTCGTTAAAGGTAGACTTCGTTTGAAAGGTAAGCCATGAATCTGGCTTACCTAAATCTCTAACATCCTGACTCTCTAATTAAAAGTGAGCAGCCCAACCAATCAGGAACCCTTGCGATGCGGTATCGTATTCAAAGGTACCTTTGTTTTCGTAATCAACCCAAGTGGATTTGTATGCGATATTTAAGTCAGACCAACTGTTTATCTGGTATCGAGCGCCAGTTAACAGGGATGAGGTAAAGTCGGTATCGCTTCCTAAGCCCATATCTAAGCTCGTGTGCACAGTCCAATTTTTGTTGAGTTCCTTGGTCCAACGAACGCCTATCAGATAATCAATCCAATCTTCTTCTAAAGATCTTGAATTCAGGGTTGTCCCGCTGTTTGTGTAGAGTTTGGAATCAATATCGTTATCCCACCAACGTAATCCAACCATATAATCAATGGTACCAATGTCGTATTGGTAGCGTTTAAAGCCTTTTGCTTCTAAAACGCCTTGTCTGATCTCAAGCTTGCCATTAAGAATACCTGTGTTGCCGATGATTGAATCTGACTTTCCGCTCAGTTTCATGTAGCTGTAGTCAACGTAATAACCCCACTGATTGTTATAGACCCCCTCTAGTCGAAGCATCGCTCCCATATCCAAATGATCCACGATGAACGCTGGGTCAACATCAACATCACTGGACAAATTACCAATGGTGGTATCGCCACGAATATTCAGCGCCAGTGCGTAAATTTCAATGCTGTGTTGCCATTTTTTGGTGTCTGTTTGTGAGTCGGCCTGTTGCGCATTTACGGTTGAGCTAGCGACCAATGCTGATGCGAGTAGGTAATGCCATTTAGCCATATTGATATCCTTATCCAGTTTGAAGAACACATACTATAAATGTATGTATTCATTATCCATTTTTCATATATGCAACTTGTATATTGCTGATTGTAGACTATGTTTTTTAAAAAGAGCCAAATTTAAAGAGTGAGGATATGAAGTTACAAAGTATTTTTTTGTTCGTCGCGGTTTTGGGATTAACGCCTATTGCATTGTCTTACGGGTATGCACCAGCTATTTCTCTGGATTACCTTTTCGGAATCGATGCTAGCCCTATCAATGTCACACATATCTTTCGTGCAGTGATGGGGTTGTACTTAGCATTGGCTTTGTTTTGGATAGCAGGAGCGTTATTAAAGAAATATCGATTGCCAGCACTTTACAGTTTGGTGGTCTTCATGTTGGGTTTGGCTGCCGGCCGAGTCATTAGCTTGGTGATAGATGGCATGCCTCACTGGCTACTTGTCGTCTATCTACTATTGGAGCTTGGCTTTGGTTTGGTAGGAATAAAAATGATTCATAAAGAACAATCTGAAACAGTATAAGGACATTCTATGAAAAGGATTTTTCACCTTGTTACTCTGAGTGTGTTGAGTAGCTTTTCGCTATCAGCATGGTCAGCACAAGAGCAACCGAATATTTTTGTTATCTTCACGGATGATATTGGGATCTCAAACCTGAGTGCTTATCACAATGGTGTGATGAGTAGCGAAACACCGAACATCGATAGTATTGCTGAAAAGGGCATGCTACTGACTGATTATTACGCACAACCCTCTTGTACGGCGGGGCGTTCCGCATTCTTAACGGGGCAACTTCCTGTTCGAACAGGCATGCACTCAGTTGGGTTACCGGGTGGCCCAGTTGGTTTAAGTGCCGACACGCCAACGCTTCCTGAGGTTCTTAAAACCATGGGTTATGTCACGGGGCAGTTTGGTAAAAACCACCTTGGTGATCGAGATGAATTCTTGCCGACAATGCACGGTTTTGATGAGTATTGGGGTTGGTTGTATCACTTGAATGCAATGGAATACACGGAAGATCCAGATTGGCCAAAAGATGGATCTTTGGATGCATTTGCACCTCGTAATGTCATTTACGCAAGATCAGATGGCAAAGGCGGTCAAACGATCGAAGATGATGGTGCATTGTCGATTGAGCGTATGCGTACACTCGACGATGAAGTTAATAAACACGCGATCAACTTCATCGAAAGGGCGGTTGAAGCGGATAAGCCATTCTTCACTTGGTACTGTCCATCACGTGGTCACGTTTGGACGCACCTGTCACCTGAATACGAAGCCATGCTTGGCCAAAACGGTTGGGGACTTCAAGAAGTGGTCATGAAAGATCTTGATGACCATGTTGGTGAGATGATGGCGAAAATGGAAGAACTCGGTATTGCCGACAATACCATTATTATTTTCACTGCCGATAACGGCCCAGAGATCATGACGTGGCCAGATGGTGGTATGACACCATTCCATGGCGAAAAAGGCACAACTTGGGAAGGTGGTGTTCGCGCTCCTGCACTGGTTAGCTGGCCGGGTAAAATACCTGCAGGTACTGTAGGCAATGGCATCTTTGATGGTATGGACTGGTTACCCACTCTGGTCGCTGCGGCTGGTGGTCCAACGGATCTAAAAGAGAAAATGCTGAAAGGTCACGATGGCTTTAAAGCGCACCTTGATGGTTACAACCAAGTGGATATGCTGACAGAGAAAGGCGAGTCAAATCGTAAAGAGATCTACTACTACGAACGAGACAAGCTACAAGCGGTTCGTATTGGTGATTGGAAGGCGCACTTTGTGGTCCAAAACCATGGCTGGAGTGGTCCAAAAGAGGAACTAAACGCACCGTTACTCTTTAACTTGCGTCGTGACCCGTATGAGCGAGCGGCAGAAGAGTCGGGCATGTACTTGAAATGGATGGGGCAGAAAATGTGGGCATTTGGTCCTGCTCAAGCTGCTGTACAACAACATCTAGCAACCTTCCAAGAGTGGCCCCCAGTGACACCAGATTTACCAGCTGAGAAAACAGGTGGTGTGGGTAACTAATACGCACTTGTCTCAAGTAGTTGGGGCAGAAAAGGCTGAGTAGAAATACAAAATCCCGTTGGAGACTCTAATCGTCGCCAACGGGATTTTTGTATTTTGGTTGTTTAAAAGCGTGTTTTAATCATGCAAAAAAGGCTGAATAAAACGCTATTTTGCTTTCAACGTAGTGTTACGTTCTACAAATTGAACCGGCACCATTAATTTCACTAAGCTGGTGTTTTGCTCTTGAATCTGGCTAACGACAATCTTCACGGACTCACGTGCAAGGCGTCGGAAATCCTGCTTGAAAGTGGTCAATTGGTAGTTCAGCCACTGAGTTTGTGGGATGTCATCAAACCCAATCACTTGTAGGTCTTCTGGGATACGGAGTGCGAACTCTAAACGAGCCACGTCCATCACTGCCATAGCGAGATTGTCCGTCGCACAAAATATGGCTTCAGGATGAGAAGCTTCTTTGAACATGGCTCTGATGATCTCGAGTGAATCAAGGTAATCGTAGTCAGCTTCAATCACGCGAGCCTGTTTGCCAGTTAAGTCTTCAAATTCTGTGCAGAAACCCACTTGGCGCTCGCCATTGGTAAATGTCGGGACGTTACCTGTGAGGTAAGTGGCTGATTTGATACCAAGTTTATGAAAGTGCTGAGCAGCAAATTGACCTGCAGCGTAGTTGTCGCTCACCACATGGCTACTCTTAGTTCCTTCAACAACACGCGCGAACTGAACGATAGGGATGTCGAACTCTTCACACTCTTCATAAAGCGACTTATTAAAGGTCGCAGAAGCGGCAATCACGCCATCAACACGGTACTGGAAGATGTTAGGAATAGAGTGGTTATCGTTTCCATCAACTTGCCAAGGAATCAATACCGCAGAGTACCCCTGTTTTTGTAGCTCAGTAGAGATAAGCTGCAGTGTTTTCATGTGAATAGGGTAGTCGGCATCTGGGAAAACTAAGCCAATCAATTTGGATTCATTTGTCGTCAGGCTGCGGGCAAAGGCATTGGGACGATAATTCAACGATTTTGCTGCATCGAACACTTTCTGCTTGGTCTTTTCAGACACTGAACTGCCCGGTACAAATACGCGAGATACAGTTGATTGAGAAACGCCAGCAAGCTTAGCGACATCTTTAGAGGTGACGGTTGGCTTTGACGCCGTGGAGTGTTTTGGAGAGTTCATAGACCATACTTTTGAACCAAATTGACTGCGCACAGAGTAACATGATTAGGTACGTACTCATAAAGTAATGCCAAGGAATGATATGAAAAATAAGGAATAATGGTTATTTTGAATTCTATGTTGGGTACAACCCATTAACTGTGTCGCTACAAATGTCGTTACAAAAATGTAGCTTTAAATAAATAGTGACTAAAAAGCTCTGCTTAGACGCAGAGCTTTAGATTACAAATTTACTCAAAAATGAACCACATACCGCTACATCGTTAGAAGTAGTAACGAATACCGGCAGCGAACTGATCATCGTTGTTTTCGTATTTCACACCATTGTATGAATCTTTACCGTTGTCGAATTGGTACTCCGTCCATACTAAGAACTTGTTCTTCTTAAAGTGGTACTCAAGGCCAGGGATAATCAGCTGACGCTCATAGCCATTTGCGTTGTCGTCTGTGTCCGTTAAGTAGTTAACGTTAAAGGTTGGACGTAGACCATTTTCAAAGTGGTAGTAGGTGAATAATTCAGCACCACGGTGGTCGTAGAATTCAGATTGGCTGGTGGTCTCCCAGTTTGAACCTTGGCTGTAGGTGAAACCAACAAATAGTCCATCATTAGTGTAGTTCACACCTAATAAACCTATGCGTTGTGTGTCGCCATCTTTGATGTTTTGAACTGTGCTATCCACATCATCAAACTCATTCTGATGGTACGCTAAGCCAATCGTTAGGCCATCCATAACGGTGTACAGCGTTGAAGCACCGATACCGTTTTTCAGCGTAACAGTATCTGAATTCGTTTGGTTGAATCTTGTTGATACAGCGACATCTTCACGAGTTGTTTGGTAAGTGAAGCCGTATTTCCAGTTGTCGTTAATGTTGTTGCGGTAAGTTATCGAGTTTTCAGCACGGCCTGTGCCTGATGAAATACCCCAGTCAGATAGGTTGTAGTAACCAGAACCACGTGAACCAAACACACGACCCATATCGGTAAACCAAGCCACATCGTAGAAGGTAGACCACTGCTTAGTACCTGCTGCGATCTTGCCGTATTTCTCGTGCTCTACGCCTGCGTATAAAAGTCGGTCGTAAATGTTATCGCCGTTAGCGCCCGAGTTATAACCCCATTCGGCATGGCCAAAGCCAGTCCAATCGTTGTCTAGTCCCATTTGACCTTTAAGGCCGAAACGAGAACTACCGCTGTTCCATTCGCCATTATGATCGCCACCTTTGTCCTGGTAACGAACGTCGAAACGACCGTCTAAAGTAAGGCTATCGCCCGCGTCATTGGTAAAAGTGTGTGCAGCAAAAGCTGAACCTGATGTAAGTGCCGTCAGGATCACTGCAGAAAGTATCGACTTGTTCATTGTTGTTCTCTTTATTCAGGCCGCAGAAAGCCACCGTGCTTTCAAGCCCGTTATATCGGTAATGGTTTGGCAGGGTGTGCCCATCCGTGAGGCACAAGTTGGTTATCTTGGGTGGAGCAAGTTGCCGAGGGCGAGAAGGAGCCCTCGGCAGTCATGCCTGCCTAGCGTAGGTAAGGACTAGGTAGACAATAGAACATGGTTACAGCGTAGGGTTCATGATAGATGAAGTACGTTCGAACACGTCCAGACCTTGCTGTTGTAGCCAGTAAGGAAGGTCGATAAGAACCCAGTTCTCAGACAGTTTGTCGCCGTCACGGTAGTACACGTCAACCACTTGCATGTTTGCACGCACTTCGCCGCCAGTCATACCTAGGAAGCCACCTGTTGGTGTGTTTGATAGGTTTGGCCAACCGAAGAAACAAGAGAAGTTACCTTCAGCGAAACGACAAACGTGACCGTTGAACTTCTTGTCTTTCAGGTTGTTACGGAAAGGAAGTTGGTGCTGCTGTTGGTAGCGAGGAATCGTGTAAGATGCGCCGATACCACATGGGCCGTACCAAATCATGTCTTTTGACCAGCTCTTCGCGAGTACTTCTGGTGGGCAACCCATCGCGCCGCTGTCGTTAAGAGCAGACAGGTCATCAACCATCTTGTTTACAAGAGCAAGAGTCGCAACGCCTTCTTCTGGAGCTGCATCTTCGAATAGCAGACCATCGTGATTACGTGGGCCAGGGTAAACGAAGTGCTTACCTGTTGATGGTGGAAGTGGGTAGCAACCCGCTTGGTCCATCATGCCTAGAAGATCTAGGAACAGGCCTGTCTTTGTGATTTTGCCATCAACAACACAGTTAAATTCTGCGTAGCGAACGTTCATGATCTTGCCAGTAGGGCGCATGCCTAGGTATTCAGCGTCGAACAGACCCATGAAGTGACCCATGCTCATTACCCAAATCTCATCTGGGTTAACTTCGTTGTTACCGCCGATGAAGATATCTTGACGACGCTGCATGCGTGTCATTGATTTCATCATTGGAGCCCAGAATACGTCAGCTGCAGCTTGAGCGCCTTCTTGCTCGCGGAATGGGTAAACACCGCGCCATAAGTAATCTTCAGACGTATGTGCTTTCAATACTTCAGCAACGTTTTCGTGAGTAGCGTTTTCCATTGCGTCAAAGTAGTCACGAACAATGCGTTTAGCTTCTTGATATTTAGACATAATTAATTCTCGTTTTGTTGTCGAGTCAACATTCGGAACAGGACTCGATTTGGATTTTGTTACCGGCTGACTTATCAGCCGGATTGATGTTTATTTCGTGTATTTAGAGGTCTTCAACTTCTAGAGGTTTTCAACTTTTAGAAGTCTTCAACTAAAGGGGATTAAGCTTTTGCTGTTTCCGCTTTTTTGCTCTTGTCGAAAATGCCGCCTTTCAATGTTTCTGGTAGAGATAGCCACAGTAGACCAGCTAGAATCCATACGATTGGCGAGCCCCACATTGCTGTCGCAAGGTCGCTGCGCTCTTGGATGAATACCAACACCATTGGTGCCCACATGCCGATGATACGACCACCGTGGAACAGAGCTGCACCGAAGCTACGTAGGTGAGCAGGGAACAATTCAGAGAAGTAACCACCCCAGACTGCAGAAGCCGACAGACCGAAGTTGTAGATAAGACCTAGGATAGCCAGCATGTTTAGGCTGCCGATCATCACGTCGCTTGGTGCGACGAAGAATACTGAAGCCATGACACCCGCAAGGATGAAACCAAACGCGTTCACTTTACGGCCGTATTTGTCGGCGATTGCACCCCATACCCAAGCACCGAATAGAGAACCGAATGCTGAGATAGAGAAGATGATGCCGATAGTTGAACCGTCAAATTGGCGAACTTCTTTCAGGTACGTTGTCACGAAGCCAGAGAAGAATTGGTAGCCATAGAAGTTAAGGCCAGCCAGTAGTAGACAAGTAATGGTTAACTTGCGGTAAGGCGCGCTTAGCATTTCACCCCAAGAACCTTTCTTCGCTGGTTTATTCGATGCTTCAGCTGCGGCTTGATCTTCTTCACCGTAAGCGATCACTTTCTTGTCACTAGGCAGGATGAAGATCATCAGTGCTGCAGCAACGAGAGGAGGAATACCACCCACCCACATTAGGCTCTGCCAAGGTGCATCAACGCTAGAAATGAACGCCGCGTACGCACCCATTGCCATCAGAGCAACCGAGAACATAGACGAAGCGAATGCGGTTAACTTACCGCGAACCGTTGGTGTAAATAGGCCTATCATCAGGCTTACCGCTACCGTGAAGTAACCACCTAAAGAAATACCGATGATGAAACGCATTGCTGCCCACATCGCGTAGTCAGTAAACATCATGTTGATGATGGTTGCGCCACCGTTCAGTGCAGTGATGACAATAAGAGTCGATTTCTTACCAAAGTTTGATGCCACCCATGCACAGCTCAGAGCACCAATAAGTGCACCAACCGACTGCCATGTATAGAACTGAGCGGTATCCGCCAAGTTAATACCATCATACGCATCAACGATGTATGGGCGTACGTAGTCAATAATTACAAAGTTATAACAATAGAAAAAGTAGCCAACTAGAATTGCAAGATAAGCAGCTACCCTTTGAATCATAGGAACTTCGCTCATGTGTTTTTTAGTAGTCATGACCGATAAACCTTTATCTTTTATAGGGTGTTTTTAGTTTCGATTATTGTGTGGTGGTTATTGAATATCACCACACCATCTTCATTTCGGGAGAGATAATAGAATTTTTGTGGTTATTAGATCCGTGATCAAAGTCAATTTTAAAATGAGTGCGTACCCATTTTGTGTATTTTAGTGATCTTGATCTCATTAGATCGTTGTTTTGGGACTTTTTGGGCATTTAGAGTGTTTAATCATCTATCTTAGTGACAATACTCACACTTATTGTGGGTTTTTGAGGGAATATATCCATTTTTGAGTACTATTGGCGGCGAATGAATTGCAAAATATAATAAACGGAATCTAAAAATGGTTACGTACTCAAGTTTTGTGGTTATTGCTTTGTATGTACTAACTACTCTATTTATCAGTTACTTAGTGAATAAGCGTTACAGTGTTGGTGGTGATTTCTCCACGGGCGGAAAGCAATTTGGTTGGTTTACGGCAGGTGTGTCGATTCTTGCAACCTACATCAGTGCGATGACGTTCGTGGGTATGCCGGGCTGGGTTTATAGCTCAGGCATGGAAGCGATGAGCGTCCATTTGAATTACCCAATAGTGATCTTTTTCGCTGTGGTTTTCTTTGTCCCAGTGTTTTACAAACTCGGCCTGACTTCGATTTATGAATACCTAGAGCACCGCTTTGGCGTTGTTGCTCGCACGATCAACTCTATCGTGTTTATTGTGGTTCAGTGTATTTCGGCAGGGGTGATTTTATATGCAGTTGCACTGATCTTGGTGCAAGTGTTGCCGGTGAGTATCTCCGAAGCGATCATCTACATCAGCTTATTTACCGCTTTGTATACCTATGCGGGCGGTATCTCGACTGTCATATGGACAGACATGTTGCAGTCGGCGGTGTTGATCATCGGCAGTATTGCGATTTTTGCCTTATTGCTGATGAAGATTGATGCAGGGGAAGTGTTGTCTCCTGAACACCTGAATATCATCAACCTCGATTTTGACTTGGGTGTTGATACCACATTGTGGGCAGGTGTAGTGGCTGTGAGCTTCTTACATCTAAGTGTGTATGGCACTAATCAGTTGATTATTCAAAGAACATTGGCGACTAAGAACGTTAAGACTGCACAAAAATCCATGCTGCTTTGTGGTTACGGCGCGTTCTTTATTTACCTGTTTTTCTCTGTAATGGGCGTTCTTCTGAGTGTCTTTTATCAAGACCAAAGCTTTGAAAACAGCAACGAAGTGATTCTCGATTTTGTGTTTAACCATACCAACCCAATCGTTGTTGGTTTGGTGATTTCAGCACTCTCGGCAGCGGCAATGTCGACCTTGGATTCCACTTATAACTCAATGGCGACAGTGGCAACGTTCGATTTCTATAAGCGCTTTTTCCGTAAGAAAGCTTCCGATGCACATTATGAATCGGTGGCAAGAAAGATGAGTTTGGTTGCCGCGGCGTCAGTTGTAGTACCTGCTTTGATGGCGGTTTCTAACGAATCTGTACTCAAAACTATTGCCAGCCTGACCTCTATTTTTGTCGGTATTCGCCTTGGTTCTTTCATCCTGGGTTTGTTCTTCAAACAAGCGAATGAGAAAGGGGTGATTGCAGGCAGTATTGGCAGCGTAGCTGTGGTGTTCATTGCTAAATACAGTGGTATCTCTTGGCCTTGGTTTGCCTTGATTGGCACTGTGGTTTTCTTAGTGTTAGGTGTTGTCGTCAGTCGTTTCTGGGGAGAGGTGACCGAACAACAAAACGAATTTATTGCCAAGCAGAAGCATTTGTTCGCTAAGCCTACGGCGAGTCATTACGGCTTGTTGGTATTTGCTGTTGTGACGATTGCTGCTTGTACTGTTATCCCTGATTGGCTTTATGCCGCTCTTTCTTAATGAGTAAATTTTCTCAACTGGCTAATTTTTAACAGGTAAATCTATGTTGTCCATTTTTGATATCTATAAGATTGGCGTTGGCCCTTCAAGCTCACACACCAACGGCCCAATGATTGCGGGTTTCCATTTCACACAATTAATCGCCGATAGAATCGCAGAAGTCGTTCGTGTTCAAGTTGATTTATATGGTTCGTTATCGTTAACCGGAATAGGGCATCACACTGACAGAGCAACCATCTTGGGTTTACTCGGCAATAAGCCAGACACCATTAAAATCACCAGCGCTAATGAAGCGATGCGCCTTGCTATCAACAGTGGCGAAATGCAGCTGAGTGGCAGTCACACCATTGGCTTTAACTACCAAACCGACATGTTATTTCATGAAGACAATCTGCCTTTGCATGAAAACGGCATGATGATTACCGCGTTTGACCAAAGCGGTAATGTGATTGTTGATGAAACCTATTACTCGATTGGTGGTGGCTTTATCGCGACAGCGGATGAACTGCAAAATGGCACCAAAACCCAATCGGTCGAAGTCACCTTCCCATTCAGCAGTGCCGATGAAATGCTTGCTCAGGCGGATCAAAACGGCATGAGTTTGGGTGGCATGATTCTACAAAATGAATCGGCTTTCCAAAGCGCGGATGCTATTTCAGAAAAGGCCGATCAAATCTGGCGAGTAATGACTCGTTGTATGGAGCGTGGCTTTGAAACTGAAGGCATTCTTGATGGTGGTTTGAACGTCACTCGTCGTGCTCCAAACTTGTTGAAGAAGCTTGAAGCGAATGCGGCCGTTGAAAACGATCCAATGGAAATCATGGATTGGATTAACTTGTTCGCCTTTGCGGTGAGTGAAGAAAATGCGGCTGGTGGCCAAGTTGTGACATCACCCACTAATGGTGCCGCGGGCGTTATTCCAGCTGTATTGATGTATTACCATCGCTTCATTAAAGAGTTGGATACTAAGCAGTTAAAAGACTTCTTAGCCGTATCGGGCGCGATTGGTATTTTGTACAAAACCAACGCTTCTATTTCTGGTGCCGAAGTGGGGTGCCAAGGTGAAGTGGGCGTTTCGTCTTCTATGGCGGCAGCGGGTTTAACCGCTTTACGTGGTGGCAGTAATGAGCAGATTTGCATTGCGGCAGAAATTGCGATGGAACACTCATTGGGTATGACATGTGACCCGATTGGCGGATTGGTACAAGTGCCATGTATTGAACGAAATGCGATGGGCTCGATGAAAGCGATTAATGCTTCACGAATGGCACTCAAACGTAACAGCAAAAGCCTGATCTCATTGGATAAGGTTATCGCGACCATGTATCAAACGGGCAAAGACATGAACAAGAAATACCGAGAAACCTCACTCGGTGGCCTTGCCCTAATTCACCTTGCAGCGCCATGTGAGTAGCCATCAAACAGATTAATTAGGCTCAATATCAAAGCCCAGCATCGTTAGACTTTAAGACTCTAAGGTGGCTGGGCTTTTAAGTATCAATTTTTGTTGAAAGACGACTGCTTATCAACTGGGAGCAAGATTATTCTCCAAGAGGGAGCTTATAGCTGTTTTTCAACTCTTTAACCGAGATATTGGACTGAATCGCACTCACGCCTTTGACTCGTCTGATCGAGCTAATACGCTCAAAGTACTCTTCTAAATCTTTCGCTAGCACTTGAATCATATAGTCGGCACCACCTGCAATGCAGTGACACATAGGAATCCAATCGGTTACTTCGACAAACTCTTCAAACGGTTCCGTGTTTTCGACCTCGTGGTTGCCCAGTGTCACTAGCGTAAAGCCTGCAACATGAAAGCCTAATTTCTTGCGATTCAGCTTAGCGGCGTAACCATCGATATAGCCCGTCTCTTCCATGCGTTTCCAACGGCGCCAGCATGGGGTCTCGCTGAGGTTAACCTTTTCCGCGAGCTTACTGTTGCTCATGCGTCCGTCTTGTTGGATATGTTCTAAGATGGCGATATCTGTGTCATCTAACACTTCTTTGGTGGATTCTTTCTGTTTCATGGTGTTTTTAGAAAAGTCTTGCTCAAATTTGGATTAATATTAGCCTATATAGCAATTTAATTCCTAGTCGAATCTGTAAACTCTCTCCGTATAAATACTTTACTTATTAGGAGTGAGAGGAAATGAGCTCTCAATTAATGCTGGCGTTCTTGCTATTTTCAACATCAATTGCAATTACACCTGGGGCAGGCAATATCGCATTACTTGGGATTTCAAGTCGTTATGGGTTTGCTGCGACTTTACCTTTTATCTCTGGAAACGCTGTTGGCATCATCATCGTACTGGCCGGTTCCAGTGTCGGTTTGGTGAGCCTATTTACCCTTTATCCAGAGCTATACAACATTTTGAAATACGCGGGTGCGGCTTATTTGCTGTTCATGGCGTGGTCGATTGCTAACATGCAAATCGAAGAAAGCACCACAGATAAACGTTCAGGTTTTATGTCAGGTGTGTTGGTGCAGGTGTTAAACCCTAAAGGTTGGATAGCTTCATTAACCGTGTTTTCGCAATTCATTACTCCGAATGCAGATTACTTGATTCAAGTAGTGACCATTATCGCGGGTATGGTGATTACCGGTGTGCCGTGCATGTTGGTGTGGGCGTATTGCGGCACCATGCTGAAAAAATTACTGCAATCACCAAAACAGATGATGTTTGTGAACCGTTGCTTGGGTGGAAGCTTAGCGATGGTGGTTGCCTTTATGCTTTATCAACCGGCATAAATCACAAAGAAAAAAACCACTCCTAAATCCATAGGAGTGGTGTCTAAATGTCGACTAAGTCGTTAACAGTAAAGAATTAAGTTAACAAATATTTAAGGAACTTGAGTTAAAAGCTTTTATGCCTAGAAGCTTTTAAGTTTTAAGTTTTAAGTTTTAAGTTTTAAGTTTTAAGTTTTAGGTTTAAAGCTTAAGCCGTTTCAGCCTCTTTAACTGGAGCTGAGTTACGGATTAGGTGGTCAAATGCGCCTAAACTTGCTTTCGCACCTTCACCCATCGCAATGATGATCTGTTTGTAAGGTACGGTTGTTACATCACCCGCCGCAAACACACCTTTCATTGATGTAGCGCCATGAGCGTTAATTTCAATTTCACCGCGTGGTGACAGCTCAACTTTTGAACCTTTCAACCATTCGCTGTTTGGCATCAGGCCGATTTGAACAAAGATACCCGCAAGTTCGATCTGTTTTAGCTCGTCGGTGTTGCGGTCTTTGTATTCCAGACCGGTTACACGGTTGCCATCACCAATCACTTGTGTGGTTTGCGCCATCTTGATGATTTCGATGTTTGGTGTTGCGTTCGCTTTGTCGATAAGCACTTGGTCGGCACGTAGTGTGTCTGCAAATTCAAGTACGGTTACGTGTTCAACGATACCCGCTAAATCAATCGCCGCTTCGATACCTGAGTTACCGCCACCAATAACCGCTGTTTTCTTACCTTTGAATAAAGGACCGTCACAGTGTGGGCAGTAAGCGACGCCTTTATTGCGGTACTCTTGCTCACCTGGAACGTTCATTTCACGCCAGCGAGCACCGGTACTGGTGATAACCGTGCGAGATCGTAATGTTGCGCCGCTCTCTAGCTCAACGTGGATGTAGCCGTCTTCTGTGTCTTCTGCTGCAATGATGTTCGCAGCGCGCTGCTCAGTCATTATCTCAACACCGTACTCTTTTACGTGCTCTTCAAGGCTAGCTACTAGCTTAGGACCTGTTGTCGCTTTCACGGAGATAAAGTTCTCAATCGCCATCGTATCCATCACTTGGCCACCGAATCGGTCAGCAACCACACCAGTGCGAATGCCTTTACGTGCTGCGTAGATAGCGGCTGAAGAACCTGCAGGGCCACCGCCGACAACCAATACATCAAACGGTGCTTGTTGGTTTAGGTTAGCTGCTTTCTTTTCTGCAGCGCCTGAATCAACTTTGTTGAGAATTTCAGCCAGTGACATACGTCCTTGACCAAATAGCTCACCGTTAATAAACACGCTTGGAACTGCCATGATGTCGCGAGACTTCACTTCGTCTTGGAATGCTGCGCCATCAATCATAGTTGTCTTAATTAGAGGGTTAATCGCCGACATCATGTTGAATGCCTGAACCACTTCTGGACAGTTTTGGCACGATAGCGAGATGAAAATCTCTACATTAAGCTCTTGATCGAGTTCTTTAATTTGTTCGATTACGTCAGCTTCAAGCTTGATTGGGTGACCACCACTGTGAAGCAGTGCCAGTACCAATGATGTGAACTCGTGACCCATTGGTAAACCCGCGAAACCGATCGCAGTGCCTTTCTCTTGGTTCACGACCTGCATGATTGGGCTACGAGTGCTTGCTCTGTCATCGCGAGTCACTTCAATTTTGTCGGTTAAAGACGCGATGTCATTCGCCAGATCTTGAAGTTTGTTCGCGGTGTCGCTGTCATCCAGGCTAAGGACTAATTGAACATTGGTTTTTAGGTTTTCTAGGTATGCTTTTAGCTGCTGCTTCATTGCTTGATCTAACATAATCGTGCCTGCTCTTAAATTCTGTGTCTTGGTATTGACCAATACCTTCTTGCTGAAAAAGGAAAATAAAAAGGGGGCGCAAGTCGGCAAATATTGTGGTGTTGATGTTTTGAAAGGGTGGCGCGCAACTGCCCTTTAGGAGGGGGCCGAAGCGCGCCTGTAGAACCGTTTAACTGTTCTGTTTTACTTGTTCTTTCTAGCTGTTCTTGTTTGAACTAGGCTTAGATTAAATCTTGCCTACTAGGTCTAGAGATGGCGCTAGAGTCTCTTCGCCTTCTTTCCATTTAGCTGGGCAAACTTCACCTGGGTGAGCGGCTACGTATTGCGCTGCTTTAACCTTGCGTAGTAGATCTTCTGCGTCACGGCCGATGCCTTCAGCTGTGATTTCCATTGCTTGGATAACACCTTCAGGGTCGATTAGGAAAGTTGCACGGTCTGCAAGGCCCTGACCTTCACGCATAACGTTGAAGTTATTTGTGATGTTGCCTGTTTGGTCGCCTACCATGAAGTATTCGATAGTGCCGATTTTGTCAGAAGTATCGTGCCATGCTTTGTGAGAGAAGTGCGTGTCAGTTGATACTGAGTAAACTTCTACGCCGCGAGATTGAAGCTCTGCGTATTTGTCTTGTAGGTCAACTAGCTCAGTTGGACATACAAACGTGAAGTCTGCTGGGTAGAAGAAGAATACAGCCCACTTGCCTTTAACGTCTTGCTCAGTGATTTCTACGAATTCGCCGTTTTTGAATGCTGTTGCGTTGAATGGTTTGATTTCTGTGTTGATCATGATTCGACTCTCTTTCTAATTTGTAGTGTTTAACGCTATCCCGCGTCGATGGAGATATATTGCATTCGCACCGAAAATTAGTGAAATCGGACATTTCTATAGATTCAATAGGCAAATCCTATCTTGGAAAGGAAAGGACTATCGGTAAAAGCTATCAACAAAAACGATTAACAAAAGCCATCAAACATCAGCACCCCCAATTTGAGTAGCTATGCTTTTTAGGTTGTTCTCTATTTCGGCTTATCTCTATTCACGTAAGCCTCTATCTATGTAGCTAAGTAGCTAAGTAGGTAAGGGCAGGCATGGCTTCTTTCAGCGAGCTGGGATTCGATGCTAAATCTGTAAATAACAAAATATTATCATTAATATAAATTATGATAATTTCATTTAATTAAGCCATCTACCTATACTCTCTCCATCGAAACGAAACATCGAAGCCAGTCTTCGAAACGCACAGAATTAAAAACGAATTTGGAGCAAGTTATGAAAATGAATCACGTAGGCATCATGGTTGGCGACATGGACAAAGCAGTCGAGTTTTACACTAAGGCTCTGGGTCTAAGAATCGTAATGAACAACACTAAGGTTATGGAAGAGCGCGAATCAGCAATCGGCCGTATGTGTATCGCAGTATTTGGCGAAGGCTTCAAAGGCTTCAACATTGCACACCTAGTCACATCTGATGGTATCGGTGTTGAGCTGTTCGAAATGAAAGATCGTCAAGAGCGTCACGAAGTAGACTTCTCTCGTCTAGGCATCTTCCACTTCTGTCTGCAACTTCCAAAAGAGCAGTTTCATTCAGCTATTAAGCGCGTTGAAGAGTTTGGCGGTAAGGTTCGTATGGACATCATGCGTTACCACCCAGAAGACGAACTAAAACAAGCACAAATGGTTTACCTAGAAGACCCGTTTGGCAACCTATTCGAATTTTACTCACATACGTACGAAGACACGTACGCGACTGATTACGAGTAATAGCGTTACTGCCTTCCATAGGTAGAAAAACCGAAACACCCCCTAAAGAGGATTGGTAGCGATACCAATCCTTTTTTTGTGTCTGTAGGGCTTAATTTAGGAACATCGGATAAACTATCGGTTGCACTAAAACAAGCCGACATTGTTGATCTATAGTGCAGCATTGGCTTGAGCGAAAACTTAACTGATTGATAAATATGATGTTAAACCATTGGCATATATGTTGCTCCATTGCCTTTATGTAAATTGTATACAATAAAAAATACATAAAGGAAGTCACATGGAACAGAACAGTGAATTGATCTACGGATTAGACGATAGACCATCAGTCAAAGCAGCCAGTTACGCGGCGCTGCAGCATGTATTAGCCAGCTTTGTTGGCATTATCACACCCACGCTCATTATTGGCGGTGTTTTAGGGTTGGGTGAACACATCCCTTATTTGATCAGCATGGCACTGATGGTGTCTGGGGTTGGCACTTTTATACAAGCTAGAAAAATAGGGCCAGTTGGCGCAGGGATGATCTGTGTCCAAGGGACCAGCTTTGCGTTCTTAGGTTCTGTGTTAGGTGCGGGTTTTCTTGTTAAAGCAAATGGAGGTGGGCCGGATGAAATGCTCGCCACCATTTTTGGTGTCTGCTTCTTTGGTGCATTTGTCGAAATCGTCCTATCGCGCTTTATCGAAAAACTCAAAGTAGTGATCACGCCCGTTGTGACCGGCATCGTTATCACGACGATTGGTGTCTCTTTGATTAAAGTTGGCGTCACTGATATCGCTGGTGGTGTTGGCGCAGAAGATTTTGGCTCTGGAAGTAACCTAATGCTAGGTGCGATCGTACTCGGAACCATAGTGGCACTTAACCTAAGCAACAATACAATGGTTAGGTTGTCGTCGATTTTGGTCGGTCTGGTTGTCGGGTGGGGCGTTGCTATTCTGATGGGCAAAGCGCCAATGGTTTCTTTTGCATCTCAACCGCTATTGAGTATCCCTGTCCCATTTAAATATGGCTTCGCTTTTGATTGGCAGGCCTTCCTCCCTATTGCTTTTATTTACTTGATTACTGTTATTGAAACAACCGGTGACCTTACCGCCAATAGCATGTTCTCAGGCCAACCAGTTAAGGGTCCAAAATACATCAATCGACTCAAAGCTGGCGTGCTAGGTGACGGCGTGAACTCGCTTATCGCCGCTGTATTTAATACTTTTCCGAACACGACTTTCAGCCAGAACAATGGCGTGATCCATTTTACGGGGATTGCGAGTCGTTACATAGGCTACTTCATTGCGGCAATTCTGTTTCTATTAGGTCTATTTCCCATCTTAGGCGCGGTATTAATGACGATTCCAAAGCCAGTATTAGGCGGAGCGACATTGGTGATGTTTGGTACGGTTGCTGCGGCGGGTATCAAGATTATCGCTAGTGAGAAGCTGGATCGTCGCAGAATCATGACGATTGCTATCTCATTAGGTTTAGGGCTGGGGGTAATGCTGGTACCGGATTTATTGAAAGAAGCACCCAAGCTAGTGCAAAGCATATTTGGCTCACCAGTCACGATGTCGGGTGTTGCTGCTCTTGTTATTACCGGGTTGATGTCTTTGGTGCCTGAAACTAAAGCCAAATCGATGACGAATTCGGTACAAACCAGTAAAGCGTAACTTATACAGCCGAGAAGAAGCGTACGTGACTGATTACGAGTAATAGCGTTATCTACCCACCATAGGCAGAAAAACGAAATATCCCTAGAGAGGATTGGTAGCGATACCAATCCTTTTTTTGTTTGGATTTTTTGGAACAGTAGCTTATCTATATGCGGGTGATTGAGAAATGTACAAATTTAAGGCGTTGTTAAAGTTGACGTTTTGACGATAAAACCTTTCATGAATATGACGGAATAAAGCGTCGTTCATGAAAAGATTGCGCCATCATACCGAATGGTAGCCTTGGCTGAGTCGTGACTATACTCAGCATTATATTGCTCACCAACAACAACGAAAATAGAGAAACATGCAGAGATTAGCGCATACAAATTACATGAAAAAATTACATATTATCTTTACCGCTCTTATCCTTATGATATTAGCCGGATGCACCTCAACGTCGGCTGTCGGCAGTTCTAAAACAAAGGAATATGCCAAGTCACATGCTCTTGTTGGTAAAGCTTCTTGGTATGGCGATAAATTCCATGGAAGGCTCACAGCAAGTGGTGAGACGTATAATATGAATGCGAATACTGCGGCTCATAAAACCTTGCCATTCGGGACTATCGTGAGAGTGACCAATACAGACAATAACAAGTCTGTTGATGTGAAAATTAACGACCGAGGCCCATACGTAAAAGGCCGAGCTATTGACCTCTCGCACAAGGCATTTGCAAAAATCGGCAATGTTAAGCAAGGTACTGTACCTGTCAAAATCGAGATTGTTGATGACAGCAATACCTTTAGGTACAAGCACTAATACTCCACTTGTTTATGAATCTAAAGGATTGGTAGAGATACCGATCCTTTTTTGTCTGAGTAAGTCGAGAACTGTTAATCAGACACTTCTGAGCCACGATTCAAAATCCCTATATGCCCGTCAAAAAACGATTTGAGCGATTTTCTTCCTGAGCAATTCCCGAAAAGCGATAACCGCGGGGCTAACTTGTTCTCGGCTTGGACAGATTAGATTCAACTCAACGGATGGCGATTCAAATTCTGACAAAATGCGTATAAGTTGCCCACTTTCAAGGTCTGAATGGATATCTATCTGAGAGCGATACGCTATACCTTTGCCACTGACTGCCCACCTGCGAACTATGTCGGTATCATTACTAACTCGATTGCTATCCACTTTGACTTTGTATGAACCCGTATGATCCGCGTATTCCCAACTATTAAATAAACGACCAACTCGGCGGTGCAATAAGCAGTTATGCGCTTTTAAGTCACTAGGGTGCGATGGCTTGCCGTGTTTAGAAATATATTCAGGTGATGCGCAGGTGATCCTGTTCATGGTCGCGATATGAAATGAAACCATCGATGAGTCTTCAGGCTTCCCGTAACGAAGGACCATATCAACCTGATCGAGGAAAAAATCTGAAATAGAATCACCAACCGTCAGGTCAATCGACAATAAGGGGTGTTCGTCCAGTAGCTCTTCTATCCAGTGGATTATGGTATTGCGACCCAAATCAGATGAAACGGATAACCTGAGATTACCACTGACCTTTCCTAACGTCTGATGTGCGGCTATGCGCCCTTGCTCCAAACTCGCCAACGCTTGGCGGCAATGAAAAAGAAACTGCTCGCCTTGAGGTGTGATTCTCAATTGTCTGGTCGTTCTGATGAGCAGCTGAACATCCAACTGTTTTTCAAGTCTTTTAAGTGCAGAGCTAACCGCCGGAGGGGTGAGACTCAGTTGGTTTGCGGTTTCCGTTATGCTCCCGGTTTCTACTATTCGAATGAATAGATTGAGATCTGATATGTTCATTATTAAATAATATTTAAAAGTATTTGAATGATTACCATCTTTTTAGTTTAGTAAAAAACGGCAACAATGTCTGTACCGTTATTACTTAACATCGTACATAGATATTGGTACGCAGAGAGAACGATATGACTCAGCTATTACGCCCTACAAACTTACTTAACCGCTCCCTAGAACTTCCTTGTGGTGCCGTCATAAAAAACCGTCTAATGAAGTCAGCTATGTCTGACTCACTCGCTGACGGTGAAGGAAACCCGACTCATACTCAGTCTCGACTCTATGAACGATGGGCTGAGGGCGGAATTGGGTTATCTATCGTTGGTGAAGTGCAAGTCGATTCGAGATTTCCAGAAAAACCAGGAAATTTGGTGTTAACGGAGCACTCCAATCTGAAAGACTTACAAATGTTAACCTCTCGCGCATCAATTAATAACGCCCACATTTGGCCTCAGCTAGGCCATGCGGGAGGGCTGGCTTACAAACCACTTAGCGACCCTAAAGGGCCATCACCTATTAAAATCAGTGAATTTGAATGTGCGGGTATGTCAGAGCAAGAAATATCTTTGCTGCCAGATATATATGCTAAAGCTGCGAAGATAGCTAAAAAAGCAGGGTTCACAGGTGTTCAGATACACGCTGGACACGGTTTTCTGCTTAGCCAGTTTCTGTCTCCGTTATTCAATCATCGCCAAGACCAATATGGTGGTTCAATAGAAGCACGCAGCAAAATTGTTATGGAGATAATTGAAAAAGTCCGATGTGCGGTCGGGCCTACTTTTCCAATCGGCATCAAGATGAACTCTTCTGATCAACTAGAAGGTGGATTAACTCAGGATGAGGCTTTAGAAGTGATTGGTATCCTGAACCAAACTTCAATCGATTTGATTGAGATAAGTGGCGGTTCCTATTTCCCAGGGGCGAAATCAAGTTCTGATAGCGCTTCAAGCGGGCCGTACTTCGTTGACTTTGCAGTAAAAGCCAGAAAATTAACCAGTATTCCTTTGGTTGTGACAGGTGGCTTTAAAACCTATGACCAAGTAATTGGTGCTTTATCCTTGAACGCAGTGGATTCAATTGGTCTGGGGCGAGCATTAATACTTAACCCAGAATTACCAAATGAATGGATAGATGGATCAAGTGTTGTTCCTCGTTTTCCAAAGTTTAAGTTACCACCTGTCGGAGGAGTGACAGCTTGGTACACGATGCTTCTCACGGCAATAGGGAGTGATAACGAAAAAGAGTTCAACTTAGAGCTATTGCCCGCGATTCAAGCCTATGAAAGTCGTGATAAAGCTCGTGTTTCGAAATGGCTAGCTAAGTACCCGTTGTAATCTAGAGGTCAAACCTTAAACCAATATTCGGTATTCACCTTGAGCTATACCTTCAATCGCTTTTTGATAGAAGAGAGGGGAGGCATCGAATATCACTCATCTTTTGTGTTTGGAATAACTTGGGGAGTGAAATTACATTTCGTTACTCACTGA
>Ga0310124_10000596_pt1 | contig 24990 bp, 19 predicted proteins | sample CB11b_AW_Bot5_MG_FD_203507 | JGI IMG/M metagenome (GOLD analysis project Ga0310124, IMG submission 203507) | Marine microbial communities from Western Arctic Ocean, Canada - CB11b_AW_Bot5 | ecosystem: Environmental > Aquatic > Marine > Oceanic | place: Canada: Western Arctic Ocean | collected...
TGTACTGACCATTCGAGCCGTGCGAACGCGTGCGGTTGCTGCGCCGCTCGCGCGTCCGCTACGCACCGCCTCAGGCACGATTCCCGAATCGCCGCTGCTCCTGATCGATGTGCTGTCGGAGCAGGGGGCGACCGGCCGGGCCTACGTCTTCGCGTACACCACGTTGACGCTGCGCGCGCTGAAAGCCTTCCTCGACGATGTGGCCGACGCGGTGGCGGGACGGCCGGCGCATCCCGCCGTGATGTATGACCATCTGGTTCAGCGGTTCCGCCTCATGGGGCGCCAGGGACTGGTCGGCATGGCGCTGTCTGGCCTCGACATGGCGCTCTGGGATATGCAGGGCCGGGTCCTGGGCCGAGGGGTGGTCGAGTTGCTCGGCGGGCAAGCTGTACCGGTTCCGGCCTACGACAGTTTCGGGGTCGTCGACCCGGTGGCGGACGGCGATGCGTTGCGTGGCAGCGTAGAGCAGGGCTTCGGTGCCATCAAGATCAAGATCGGGGTGGGTGACCTGATCTGGGATCTCACGAATGTCGCCGCCGTGCGGGCCATTATCGGTCCAGATGTGCGTCTGATGGTTGACTACAACCAGTCGCTGAGCGCGCCCGAAGCCATCCGACGTATCGAGGCGCTGGCTCGATTCGACCTGGCCTGGGTAGAGGAGCCGGTGCCGGCGGAGGACCTGGCTGGACACGCGCGCGTGCGGGCGGCCTCCCGTGTCCCGATCCAGACCGGCGAGAACTGGTGGTTCGAACACGACATGGCTCATGCCTTGGCCGCTGGCGCGTGCGACTGTTGTATGCCCGATCTGATGAAAATCGGTGGGGTGACGGGCTGGATGCGTGCGATGGGCCAAGCCGCGGCGGCCTCGGTGCCGATTTCGAGTCACCTGTTCATCGAAGCTAGCGCCCACGTGCTTCCCGTAACCCCCGGCGCGCAGTATCTGGAGTATCTGGATCTGGCTGGCGCGGTGCTCTCCGCGCCCCCGGTGCCGGTCGATGGCACGGTCACAGCCCAAGGACCTGGGCTCGGTATGGAGTGGGATGAAGCCGCGGTCGCCCGCTACGCCTACTAGCAGCCCGTGGTGAAAGCCCTGCTGCATTCCCCACCCTGGGGGACTAGTCCCGCCGTCCGCCGGTCCCGCGCGGTGTCTCAGCTGAGCCAGAGGCGCGCGCGGCTAGAAACACGGCAATCAGCAGGCTGGTGCCTCCAATCGGGGCCAGGACGATCCCGAGGCCAGGGTCGCCGCCATAGACACGCAGTCCCCCCGCGAAGAATCCCCCAGGCAGCAGCACGGTGGCGCCGATGAGGCACCAGGAGATCCGGGCCCGCCCCAGCGCATCGAGGCTCGGGAGAGACGGCAGGGACAGCGCGAACGCGATATGGACCAGGCCCAGCAACGCCCCGTGGGCGTGGGCCAGGGTCCACATGAGACGTCGCGTCTCGTTCTGCACATCCAGATAGACGCCCACCTTGAAGCCGTGCAGCAGCTCCAGCCCAAGACCGAGCAGGAGAAAGCCGAGCATCGACCACCAGCCAAAACGAAGATGTCGTCGGGTGTAGTTCATGGCTGGCGTCACTACTCCCTGAGAAACAATCCGCGTCGATCGCGTTGATCGAAGAGTCGGCGCATCGTGTCAATTCGCGGCAGCCCGTCGCGGTCGACGAGTAGCTCGGGCTCACGTCGTTGTCGGGAGCGTGGATCAGCCCGCCATGCCTGCATCAAGCGGACAGCGATGTCGGTGCGTTCCGCTTCGGGCGCGACGAAGTCGTACGAGAGGGTCGCGTAGCCGGGCAGACTGCGGAGCGATCGCGCCGCGATGAATCGGACGGCTTCATACGGGTCGCCCAACGCTTCGGCCAGATAGGGTGTCATCCAGCTCGTTCCAGACGTGCCCTGGGCCGGGCTCCACCCCATCGCCTGAGCGGTGATCGCACGGAGACCCGCATCGCCCCGCAGGAGCCACAGCGGTCCGGCCGCCACGCGTCGGTCGTCGTCGTCCAGCGCCGGTGCCGGTGTGCCATACCAGTCGTCGAGACGGTCGGCGGTCCAGGCGACGGTCTTGTCCAGGTGACAGAGATTGCACGCGTTCGGACGCCCCAGTGTCACCGACTCGGTGGCGGACGGGCTGCTCACGGTGTGGCTCCGAATCGTCTTGAGGAGGCCGTAGCTCGTGTAAGGCATGTGGCAGTTGTAGCAACGGCTCCCAGTCGAGTCGGCCCCGTGCCGCGTGTGCGCCGTGACCTGGTCGGCCATCGGTTCATGGCACTGGAGGCACGCTTGGTCTCCTTGCGCGTCGGTCGACACCTGGTGGGTGTCCGCCCAGTCCGCAACGGACCGGGTATCCTCCCCCGGCTTGTGCATCTCGTGGCAGGAGAAGCAGCTCAAGGTGCGGTCGGGGTGGGTGGCTTGGCTGAAGCACGGGGAATCGAGGAGCCCGTTGTACTCGCGCCCGGACACGCGAATCATGCCATCCGGCCAGAACGACCCTCTCACAAAGTCCGGGTCGGTCTCAATGAATGCGGTCATCGCTGGCGACGTGCGATCGACGGTGGGTTGGGCGACGAATCGGGTGTCGCGCAGCTCGTCCCCCGGCCGATACGGTAACCCGGCCGCGTTCGCGATCCGTTCGTCGGCCTGGTCGTAGAATTCCCACACGCTGTGGCATTGCCCGCACACCTGCGACGAGCGTTGCGGATCGAGCCGGGTCGGGAGGACGATGGTCGGGTCGCCGGTCCGCTCGCCGTCTTGTGGCTGGTCAAGGTGGAAACCATAGCGCCGGAGGGGGTTGCGATTCGCCTCAACGTGCGCCTGGCCGGGTCCATGGCAGGATTCGCACCCGATGCCGAACTCAGCCACCGTGGTGTCGATGGTCTGCGAGCCGAACGGCTCTGACCGATACGGGGTGTCAAAGGCGGTCTTGCCCTGGGTGGTGTGACACGCGATACAGATGGCATTCCAGTGGCCGTCGAGCATGGCCAGTGACTGTCCCGGCGGATGTAGCACCACCGCGCTGCGCGGCACCCATTGCTGTTCGGAGAGCAGATACGCGGCCGGCAGAATGTTCAACCCCCGGTCGTGGCCAGTGGCATACCAGTAGATGTTCTGATGATGAGATCCGGTGATCATCACCACTTGGCGCTTGATGCGAGGGCGGGCGTCGGCGGCGCCTTCCCATCCGGGGTCATTGAACTCGGCCCAGAACTCATCGCCTTGGCGGCTCAACACCATCGGCTCGCCATGCGTGTCCTCGACCCGCACCGCGTCGAAGTCAGCGCGCACGGTATCGGGTGTGGCCACCTGCGTCATCGTGCGATGAAACGAGCCATGCCAGCTTTCGTACTCAGCCGGATGACACGCCTGGCACGCCTCTGAGGAGACATACCCGTCAGCGTCAACCTCGATGGGGCGGTTGGTGATCTGGGACTCGGGGACCGCGGGGGCGAAGGACAGGACGGCCGTCAGTCCCAAGGCGCCGGAGGCACACAGGAGCAGCAGGATAGGGAGGTGGGGCCGGAGGCCATCGGCGGAAGTCTCACGGGCGGGGCCAGACGGCGGCTCCGGTCGAGGTCCGCGTCGGGCGGTCATGTCGTAGAAGACGGGAAGGAACGTGACCGGGCGCGCTGGGGCGCCCGGTCACGAATGACGGTGATGCTAGTTGCCCGCGAAGCAGTAGAAATAGCCGTTCCCACCGGTCGCCTGGAGGTTGCCCTGGCTGCAGCCACGCGAGCCGTGCGCCGAATTCCAGGAGGCCGGGTTCGCCCCGCCACCGGTCCGGTCGAAGTGCCCGACCAGCGCGCTTCCGGCGCCGTCCGCGTTCGACGTCCAGTTGCTGCAGGTGCTGTCGTCGCTGCCGCCCACCGCGGTCCCGTCGAGATACGTCCCGGTCAGAATGTCGTGCATGTTCGGGTCGTCGCCGCGCCCGTTCGTCATCCCACCGTTTTCGTTCAGCACGCTTTCTTTCGTCAGCAGGTTCTCGAAGTGCAACTGGTCCAGGTTGTTGGCCACCACGTCACCAGCCACGTTCTGCCACGGACCAGCGCCGATACGGTCACGTGCATTGACGCCGCCCGAACCGGTCGTGCTCAGGTACGCGCGCCATGTCTTGCTTCCGGCCCCCACCGCCGCTGCAAGCGTCTGGCAATGGGCGTCCGCTCCGGTCAGCCCGCCCAGATTGGCGCCGTCGCCGGAGCCCACGCTGGTGAGGAAGAAGGTCATATCGGCCGCCTGCGCGAACGCCGGCGAGACACTTAGCCCAGAGATCAGCGCGGCGGCGCCGACAAGCTGCAAAATTCTCATAGTCGTGCTCCTTGGTCGTAGTGCCCCAAGCCGGACCGGCTCGGAGGCCAAATTCAGTCGTGAGCACGATTATAGCGCGATGCGTGGGTCGGACGGGCATCGAGATGAGGACTGCGCGATTGCCAGAACGGACTCCGCCGCCGGCTTGCGTATACTGTTGCTCTGCCGCCTTGGGCAGGGGGCAATGGAGACTGTAATCCTATGACATCACCACGTAGAGGGATCGCCGGGTGGGTCGTGCCGAACCTTGGCGTGGTCTTGCTGTGCCTGACCCCGGCTGCTTGTGCGCCGGTCTTGGGACAGACCGCTGGCGAATTAATGCGGCAGGCCGAGCGGGATTTTCTGGCGGGGCGGGTCGAGGAGTCGCTGGTCGGTTTTGATCAGGTGGCTCGCGAGCGGCCCGACGCGGCGCCGCAGTTGTGGCAGCGGGGCATCGCGCTGTACTACGCCGGCCGCTACGTTGAGTGCCGACAACAGTTCGAGTCGCATCGTCTGGTCAACCCCGCTGACGTTGAAAACGCGACCTGGCATTTTCTCTGTGTGGCCGAGGCCGAGGGCCCGGAGGCGGCTCTGGCCGCGCTGCTGCCGGTCGGGAGGGACGGACGCACGCCGATGCCAGAAATCTATGAGATGTTCGCCGGGCGGTTGACGCAGCAGCAGGTACTGGAGGCAGCCGGCGGCGATCCCCGGGGGCAGTTCTACGCCCACCTGTATCTTGCGCTGTATCAGGAAGCGCTCGGCCAGTCTGATGCGGCTCATGACTCGATCATGCTCGCGGCCGACAGCCGATTCGCTGCTGCCGGCGGGTACATGCACGGGGTCGCGGTGGTGCATCGGGACCAACGTGGCCGGTAGCCGGCGGCGCGGAACACGGCCGTCGCGAGAGGTATGTAGCCGGCGATCTTCAGACCGCCCAGGGTGGGGCGAAAGACCCGCGGCCACACGCGTCAGCGCAACCGCCGTATCCGGTGCGCCTCGCTGTCGCCCACATACAAGCCACCCTCTGTGTCAACGAACACACCGTGAGGCCGGTTGAGACGGCAGCGACGTGGGTCGGGCTCCGGCCCATCACCGCGTGTTCCGTCCCCCAGCACGGTGTCGATGGTGCCGCTGGCGATGTCCACCAGCCGGATGACGTGGTTCTCGGTATCGGCGACGTACAGGGATCCATCCCGATAGGCCAGACCCTTGGGTCCGCCCAGGGTCGCTTCGGCCGCCGGTCCGCCGTCTCCCGTATGGCCTGGTTCGCCAGTGCCCGCCACATGATGCAGGGTTTCGTCATCGAGGTCGATACGGTAAATCGCGTTCCCTTCGCGCAACGCGAGATACAAATTTCCGTCCGGGTCGAGCGCCATCGCCCGTGGTCCGTTGAGCGGGGTACCGGCCAGCGGCGCGCCGTCCGGTGTCGGTTCGCGCTCACCGGTGCCGGCCCAGGTCTGGATGACCCCCGTGTCGGCGTCCACTCGTCGGATCCGGTGGTTCCCGATGTCGCAGATAAGCAGTCGTCCCTGCGGATCGAACGCGATGCTGTGGGGTTGGCGGAGTTGGGCCGCGGTGGCCGGTCCGCCGTCGCCCGAGAATCCAGCCACCCCGGTGCCGGCCACGGTCGAGATAATGCCGGTACCGGCATCGACCCGCCGGACCGCGTGACTGTCCCGTTCGACGATGTAGAGGTGGCCGTCAGGATCGAACTGGATCTCATGCGGCATGTTCAGGGCGGCATTCGTGGCCGGCCCGCCGTCGCCGTCGTAGCCCCGCTCGCCGCGTCCGGCGATGGTGGTGGTGCGGCCGGTCGCAAGGTCGAGTCTCCGAATCCGCTGGTTGTCGAGGTCGCAGAAATACAGGGCGCCATCCGGCCCGATGACCACGCCGTACGGGTTTGACACCTGTGTGTCCGAGAATCCGGCTTCGCCGTTGCCGATGACCGTGGTCACCGTGGCCGCACCAAGTGGTGGCGCGTAGCACAGGATGGCGGCCGCCAGGATGAGCCAGGGAGTCGTTCCCGGCGTGCCGCCTGGTCTGGTGGTCCGGGTCGTTCGGTGTCTCAACATGCACATGGGTTTCTTCACTCCAGCGCTCTACAACGCGTCGCGGATGGCGCGTGCGCTGGCTTCGAGGTCGAGCGCGTCGTTGATGCGGTCCATCCCGCGGAGGACGAGCGCGTACTCTTGGAGCACCGTCAACAGTTGGTCCTGGTCGGGTTCACGCTGGTTACGCGTGAGGGCCAGTACCTCACGGTAGAGTGGCTCGGCGTCGCGATAGTGTCCCCGCTGCAGATACAACCCGGCCAGCGCGGTACGGATGACGAGCACGTCTGAATGGTCGGGGCCGAGTTCCCAATCGAGCGTGTCCAGTGCGCGCTGGAACAGCGGCTCCGCCTCCTCGTCCCGGGCGAGCACGGCGTAGAACAACGCAAGGTCGGCGACGAAACGCGCGACGCGGGGCGACTCGGGCCCGTCGATCCGTTCGAGGAGAGCCAGTGCCTCCAGATACAACGGCTCCGCTTCAGGGTCGCGGGCCTGCGCATGGTAGAAATCCGCGAGATTGCCCAGCGTGATGGCGAGGCGCGGATCGGACGGCTCGAATTCGAGCGCGATCTGTTCGGCGGCCACGAACCACGCCTCGGCTGCTTCGTAGTTCTGATCTTGATAAGCGAAGGCGGCGGCCTCCATGTACTGTTCCCAACTCTGGGTCTGGCAGGCGACCGTGCAGCCGAGGACCGTCAGGATGACGAGACGCCCCCCGTAACGAGTCGCCGGTCCGCGGACGCCGAGCGTGGCAGTCATGGATGTGCGTCTGCGATCCGACACTCGCCGCGGCGCGCGTGGCTGCTCCGAACGCGTCACATCGCGGTGTGGGTGAGTGCTGTCGCAGACATCCGATTATAGCCCGCGGCGCGCGCGCTGTCCGGCGTGCATGTTGTGGCGCATCGGACCATCGACGTTCGAGCCTTTCCCGGTGGGTGACCCGGGTATAGACTGCGACCAGGCGCCCGGGACCGACGTCGGAATCCGGGTGAGGGGGTGGGGATGTCGAGTATTGCGACCGACGAGTTGCGCGACGAGGTTGCGCTGCATTGGAACTGGTTGGAGGGAGAGCCGGATCCCTGCGTGGTGGTGTCCGAACGCATGGAGTTCGCGTACGCCAACGCCCCGGGCCCTCGTGTCGCCCGAGTGGTTTGGCAAGCACGTTTCGAGTTTCTCCCGGTCGTGGACCAGACCGGCGCCTTTCATTGTCCGAAGATCACCTCGGTCACTGAGGCGACCGAGGTCGTCTACTGCGAGGAGACCGTCTGCTCGCATGGCCCGGACTGCGAGGCGTTCGGGGTGGGATTGATCCCGCTGGGCACCGGCCGGGAAGATCGCCGCCGGGCGATGATGACGATGCGCGGCAAGAGTGTCATCGCGCCTGGGCTGAATTTCGAGGCCCGATTGGTCCGCGACGCCGAGGCGATGCGGGACCGCATCGTGGCCAGGGGAGTATGACTATGCCGTGTCGGGTCGTCGGAGCGACGGTGGTCGCGCTGCTGAGCGCAAGCAGCGGGGCTGTGGCACAGTCCGGCGAGTGGCGGGCGTACAGCGCGGATCTCGCCGGCAGCAAGTATTCGTCGCTCGACCAGATCACCGCGGGCAACGCCGGCGAGTTGCGTATCGTGTGGCGTCAGTCGACCATACCCGACGCCATCCGGCAGGGGAGCGACATCCGTCCTCCCGCGGTCGTGCAAAACACCCCGCTGATGGCCGACGGTCGGCTGTATGTGAGTACCGGCCTTGGCACGGTGGCCGCACTCGATGCGGCCACCGGCGAGGTCGCATGGTTCGACCCGCTACCGGATGGCGTGACGAGTCGCGGCGGCGCCAGCCGTGGCGTCGCGTATTGGGACGACCCGGAGAGCGACGATGCTCGCGTCATCGCGGTGATCGGCTCGACGCTCGTGGCCCTGAACGCGCGCACTGGCGCCCGGTATCCCGACTTCGGGACCGGTGGTGAGGTGGACCTGACTCAGGGCTACGATACGCGCCCCGTCACCGCGTTCCGCTGGCGGTCGGCCCCGCTGGTCGTCAACGGCGTGGTGATCGTCGGATCCTACGGGACCGATTTCACCAACGATACCCAGCCGGCCCGCAAGGAGATGCCGCCGGGCGACGTCCGCGGTTTCGACGTGCGCACCGGCACGCAGCTCTGGATCTTCCATACCGTGCCGCAGGAGGGGGAGGTCGGCAACGAGACCTGGTTGACCAGTCCGAGCGAGGACCGGGCGTCGTGGGAGTACACCGGCAACACCAACATGTGGGCCTGGCCAAGCGGCGACGAGGACCTCGGTCTGGTCTACCTGCCGCTGTCGACACCGACCAACGACTATTACGGCGGGCACCGACCTGGCAACAACCTGTTCGCCGAGAGTCTGGTGTGCCTCGACGCGCGCACCGGCGAGTTGGTCTGGCACTTTCAGGCGGTGCATCACGGCGTGTGGGACTATGACTTCCCGGCGGCCCCGAATCTGGTCGACATCACCGTCGATGGTCGTGACATCAAGGCGGTGGCGCTTGTCAGCAAGCAAGGCTTCACCTACGTGTTCGACCGGGCCACCGGCGAACCGGTGTGGCCGATCGAAGAGCGGGCGGTACCCGCCGGAAATGTCCCGGGCGAATGGTACGCGCCCACGCAGCCGTTTCCGACCAAGCCACCGCCGTTCGAGCATCAAGGCGTGCTGGTGGACGATCTCATCGACTTCACCCCAGAGCTGCGTCGTGAGGCGGAAGAGATCCTGGCCGGATATGTCTCGGGGCCGCTGTTCACGCCCCCGACCATCATTGACGAGCGGCCGGGAGGTACGCGCGGGACGATTCAGTCGCCTGGACTCGTGGGGGGCGCTGACTGGAACGGGGCAGCGGTCGACCCGGAGACCGGCATGCTCTACGTGCCGACCGCGCGCACCCCGGCCGTGGTTGGACTGACGCCGTCTGAACACCCACGGTCGAACGTCGATTTCGTGATGCGTGCCCTCGACATGGCCATCGGACCACAAGGCTTGCCGCTGCTGAAGCCGCCGTACGGGAGCCTGGTGGCGATCGACCTCAACGAGGGGGAGATCCGGTGGCGCGTGCCGAATGGTGATGGTCCCCGCGACCACCCGGCTCTACGCGATCTCGATCTCCCGCCGTTGGGACAGTCCGGCCGTGTCTCACCGCTGGTCACCCGCAGTCTGATCTTTCTCGGCCAGGGAGTGGACCGCGGCATGGTGTTTCTGCCCGAGGGGGTCGGCGGCAAGTCGCTTCGCGCCTACGACAAAGAGACCGGTGCCGTGGTCGCCGAGGTGGCACTGCCGGGCGGGACGAGCGCTGCCCCGATCACCTATATGGCGGGTGGCAAGCAGCACATCGTAGTGACCGTCGGGTGGACGGACATGGAAAGCGAGTGGGTGGCCCTCGCGCTGCCGTGACGCCGCCACGCCCACAGGCGGGATGCCCCGCTGGCGACTTATGTTGCGACTCACGGTTACAGGACACTAGCAACTGGCAACCCATCGCGGGTGGGCCCCGAGTGACGACAGGAGACAGACGATGACCAGAGGCAAAGCGGCGGTGCTCGGCGGCGTGGGAATCGGGGTCGTCGCCGCCGTGCTGGTGGCAGCGCCGGAGCTGACCGCGAGGCAGTCGGCCGTGGCTATCGACAACGACGACATCGGGGGCGTGGTGACCGGGCCGAACGGTCCCGAGGCCGGGGTCTGGGTGATTGCCGAGACCACAGACCTGCCCACCCGGTTTAACCGCACGGTCGTGACGGATGACCAGGGACGCTACGTGGTGCCGGATTTGCCTGAGGCCACCTACGACGTCTGGGTCCGCGGGTATGGCCTGGTTGACTCGGCGAAACAGCAAGCGTCACCGGGGGCGCGAATGGACATGACCGCGGTGGTGGCGCCCGATGCTCAGGCCGCTGCGCAGTATTTCCCCGCCGGCTACTGGTACTCGCTGCTCGAGGCGCCCGGTCCGGAGGAGTTTCCCGGCACCGGGCCTGAGGGCAACGGCATCTCGGCAAGTATCTCCGACCAGGCCACCTGGCTCCGGGGGCTGAAGTCTGGTGGGTGTACCGCGTGCCACGCGTTGGGTAACAAGGCCACCCGCGAAGTGCCGCCACAGCTCGGAGAATTCGACTCACTGGTCGATGCCTGGGACCGACGTATCCAGTCGGGTCAAGCGGGCGGCAGCATGAGTGGCGCTCTCGATCGCATGGGCCGTCGTCGCGCGCTCGAGATGTATGCCGACTGGACCGGCCGCATCATGGCGGGCGAGCTGCCTCCTACCCCTCCCCGGCCGCGCGGCGTCGAGCGCAATGTCGTGATTACCCAGTGGGACTGGGCCGACCAGCACGCCTATCTCCACGACGAGGTGTCCACCGACAAGCGCAATCCCACGGTCAACGCGAACGGACCCATTTACGGCGCGCTCGAAGCGAGCGCCGACTATGTGCCGGTGCTGGACCCGGTCCGGAACGAGACGAGGCAGATTCCGGTCCCGGTTCGCGACCCCAACACGCCGCTGGCGGCTGGCCCGCCGCTCGCTCCCTCGCCCTACTGGGGGGACGAGGCGATCTGGGATAGTCAGACGAATATCCACAACCCGATGCTTGACCAAGACGGGCGTGTCTGGCTGACCTCCCGGGTCCGGGGACCGGACAATCCGCCGGATTGCCTCGAAGGTTCGGATCACCCCTCGGCTCAGGTCTTTCCAAACGCCCGGGCTGGGCGCCATCTGGCGGTGTACGACCCGGCCGACGGAGAGATGACGCTCATCGGCACCTGTTTCAGCACCCACCACCTGATTTTCGCGGAAGACGAGGACAACACGCTGTGGACGAGCGGCGGTGGGCAGGTGATCGGCTGGCTGAATACCGCGGTGTTCCTGGAGACCGGGGACGAGATGCAGGCGCAGGGCTGGAGTCCGCTGGTCCTTGACTCGAACGGGAACGGCCGCCGTGATGCGTACACGGAGCCGGGCGAGTCGAGCGACCCCGCCAAGGACACCCGGATCAGGTCAGGCTTCTACGGCGTGTCCGTCGACCCGAACGACGGGTCCGTGTGGGGGTCGTCGCTGGGGATGCCAGGGGCCCTGCTCCGGTTCGTACCCGGCGACAATCCATCGTCCACCGGCCTCACCGAGATCTACGAAGTGCCGTGGGAGAACCCGCGGGCCGCGGTGCAGGGGTACTCGCCGCGTGGCATGGACATCGATCGCAACGGTGTGGTGTGGACGCCTCTGGCCAGTGGTCACTTGGCGAGCTTCGATCGTGGCGCGTGCACCGGCCCGCTCAACGGGCCGACCGCTACCGGCCAGCACTGCCCCGAAGGGTGGACGCTCTACGAGGAGCCGCTTCCGAAGATGAAGGGGATCACCGAGTCCGGTAGCTCCGAAGGCAGCTACTACGCCTGGGTGGATCAGTTCGACACCTCCGGGCTGGGAGCCAACACGCCCATTAGCACCGGCAACGCGTCCGAGGGCCTGCTGGCGTTGCGAAACGGCGAGTGGGTGGTGCTGCGCGTGCCGTATCCGCTCGGGTTCTACACCAAGTGGATGGACGGTCGGATCGACGATCCGGATGCTGGTTGGAAAGGGAAAGGACTGTGGGCCACCTGGAGCACACGGGCCCCGTTCCACGCCGAAACTGGCAAGGGCACGTCGAGCAAAGTCGTGAAGTTCCAGATGCGGCCTGATTCGCTGGCCAAGTAGCCGTTCACCCTGCGGGCTGGAGCGGCACCTGTTCCAGGACACAAGCAGGAAAAAAAGGATGCGGGGGTGGTTTCCGGGCGAGGCGTTCGTCTGGCCAGGCGCGAGGAGGGAGCAGCCAGGCGGACGCCTCGCTCGGAAACCTAGATGGCCCGTGGTCCGCCCAGCACTCGGGCCGGGAACATGATGATGGCGCCGAGTAGCGCGAAGACGCCGCCCACCGCGAGCCCGACCAGCCGGAACGGGAGGAGCACTATCCAGACGACCGGATAGATCACCAGCGCAAGCAGCGCCAGAGGCCAGCAGAGGACCAACAACAGGCACCAGAGCAGGAACTTGGTCATGTTGTCTGCTCTGACGGGCCGCGTGGTCTGTCGGTTCCATCGCGCCGGGCGGTACGAGTGCTTCCGACCCTTGCGGATACTTGCCGTTATACTTCGCGTGCTCATCCGTCTTTTCCTGAAGGAGCCTCGATGAAGCGCGCTGCGTTCTGGGTCGGCGTGTTGTGCGTCTGCGGCAGCGTGCAGCTTCTACACGCCACCGATTGGCCCGAGTGGCGTGGGGTCGGTCGGCTGGGCGTACTGACCGAGACCGGGCTTGTCGACGTCTTTCCCGAGACCGGTCTACCGGTTGCCTGGCGCACCCCAATACACAGCGGCTATTCCGGAGCGGCGGTGGCCGACGGCCGGGTGTTCATCACCGACGCACGGCGGCCCGACTCGAGGGCGACCGGGGTGGTGGAGCGCGCGCTGGCGATCGACGAGCAGACCGGGACGGTGTTGTGGACCCATGAGTGGGAGACCGACTACGCGGGGCTGCAGCTGGTGTACGCCATCGGTCCTCGCGCAACGCCTACCGTCGACGGAGACCGGGTGTATGTGCTCGGTGCGATGGGCAACCTGTTCGCACTCGATGTGGCGGATGGGCGAGTCCTGTGGCAGCGGGACTACGCTGCCGACTTCAACACAGCCGTTCCGTCGTGGGGCATGTCGGGGGCGCCGCTCGTGGACGGCAACCGGTTGATCTGTCTGGTGGGCGGCGAACCGGACGCCAAGATGATGGCGTTCGACAAGCACACCGGCGAGGAGATCTGGCGTGCGCTCTCATCTGACTGGGAGCCCGGCTATAGCCAGCCCATCATCATCGAGGCAGGCGGGACGCGGCAGCTCATCGCCTGGCACCCGCGGGACATCAGCTCGTTGAACCCCGAGACCGGCGAAATCTACTGGGAAGTCCGTCACATTGTCGACATGGGCATCAACCCGGCCACCGCCGTGCACAGCGGCCGCCATCTGTTTGTGACGTCCCAGTATGGAGGAGCCCGGATGCTCCTGCTCGACCAGGACTCGCCCGACGCGCGGGTGTTGTGGGAGGGGGTTGGGGAGAGCGACCCTGAGTACGGATTCGACTTCAATACGCTGAATTCGGTGATCAGCACACCCGTCATCGACGGGAACTACGTCTACGGGGTGGACGGGCACGGTGTCTTGCGTTGCCTCGAACTGACAACCGGGCGTCGCGTCTGGGAGACCGAGGACTTGATCGGCGAGAGCACCAACTGGGCCACCGCGTTCTTCGTGCGGCATGGTGACCGCTACTTCATCAACACGGACACGGGCGACCTGGTGATCGCGGAGCTCTCTCCGGAGGGTTATACGGAGCTCAGTCGCACCCACGTGATCGAACCGACACATCCCTACGTGCGCCGCCGCCGGTCCGGCGTGGCGGTCAACTGGTCGCATCCGGCCTACGCGAATCGTCACATCGTGGTCCGCAACGACAAAGAAGTAGTACGGCTTTCGCTGGCCATGGAGCCATAGCGGTGCGCTGGGGCCGTAGTGTGGCCGGGCTGGGACGCATCGGTGTCGTGTGCCTCGTCGTCGCGGTCGGCTCGGTCGGCGCCCAGCCAGGGGACGGCGGACCGCGTCGAATCGTGGTGCTCTCCGATCTCCATCTGGGTGAAGGACGCGACGTCGATGGCGCGTGGTTTCCTCACGAGGACTTCCGGTGGGCCGAAGACTTCGACCGGTTTCTGACGGCGCTCGCTGCGGAAGATAGCCGCGGCACCGACCTGATTCTCAATGGCGACACGTTCGAGTTGGCGCGCTCGTCCGAGGTTGCGTGCGATCACGCGCGCCCGGATCTGGGGTGTACGGAGAGTGAAGCGCTCGCCCGTCTCGAGCGCGTGCTGCAAGCCCATACCTCCGCGATGGCCTCGCTCGGCACGTTTGCCCGCGGCGGGGACAACCGAGTGGTGATGGTCCCGGGTGAGGAGGATGCGGCCTTGCTGTTCCCGGAGGTGGGGGCACGAGCCGTCGCCGCCTTCGGCGTGCCGGCCGGTCGGGTGATGGTGGCCATGGCGGGGCTGTGGCGGTCAGCGGACGGCCGGGTGCTGGTCGAGCACGGGCATCAACTTGTGTCTCGTGCCGACCGATTCGATTCCTGGCCGTTGCCGTTTCTCGAACAGGGCGGACAGCGTCATCTGCGCACGACGCCGGGTCAGCAGACGCTGCAACCGCTGGTCGACGCCTACGAGTCACGATTCGCCATCGTCGACAATGTTGCGGACGAGACGGCTGGGTTGCGATTCGCGCTCTCGGCCACCGGGACGGACGGTATCGGTGATGTGGCCGTGCCACTGCTCCGAGAACTCTTGTTCCGATTCTCGTGGCAACAGTTTCGAATGGATCTGGATCGAGGAGATGTCGAGGCGCCCGAGTGGCAGCTGGACGAGGTGCGGGCGGATGGCGCGGAGTTCTTGCTGGCCACGCTCCCAGACGACGACCGGCTTCGACCCCTGGCGACGCTGGCGTTGGACGCTGGGCGCCTCAATGTCCTGATGGCCACGCTCAGCGACGATGACCTGCGTGCGGTGTGTGACCATCGCGCCGCGGTCCGTCGCGCCCGCCGCCGGTTCGAGCGGATCTTGTCCCAGCTCGATCCAACGGGCCCCCCCGTGACGGAGTGCGCCCGGACGCCGACGTCGACCGGGCCGGCGTTCGAGTATTTCTGGCAGTCACGCGACCAGGTGTTCCTGCGTCACTTGGAACAACGACGCGGGCAGGGGCCGCCGATCGCCGTCTTTGTCCACGGGCATACGCACCTCGCGGACTATCGACAAGGCAACTTCACGCGGGTCGAGGCGGGCGGGACCTATGTCGTCGATGGGTTTTCGCCGGTGCGTGACGCGGCGACGCCTGTCGTGCTCAATGGTGGCGCCTGGCAGCGGACGGTGACGCCCGTGCTGCTGGATCGGTTCGCGGGGGAGCAGGGGATGTCAGACCGCGAGTTGCTGGAGACCGTGCAACCGGAGCAGCTACCGCCCTGTTATAGCTTCGTTGAGATCGAGGCGTACCCAGACCTGCCCGCACCGCCGTCGCTCCGCTACTGGAGGCAGGACCAGGATGGCGAGTGGATGATGGCCGGAGGATGTGGGCGCAGGGTGACGTCACCGTAGTTCGACGCTACCGGACGCCGACTGAGGCGTCATCCCTGTCCGCGCGATGATCGGCGCAGCGTCGGGCGATGCGAGGTACGCGATCAGGCGTGTCGCCGCCCCCGGGGCTGCCGCCTGCGTCGTCACTCCGGCCGAGAACATCGTGACTTTCTGCACGGCGTCGGGGATCGGCCCGACGTAGGTGATGCCCTCGATTGGGAGCAGTTCGCTGACCTGCTGGAAGCCGAGAGCCGCGTCACCGCGCGCGACCACCGCCCCCACCCTCTCTCCGACGACCCTGGTACTCTTCACGGCCATTTGTTCCGCGATCCCAAGACGTGGAAAGAGCACGGTCGACAGATATGTGCCGCTGGCGCTGGCCGAATAGGCCACCGAATCCGCACGCAACAGCGTTCTCGTGAAGGCGTCCACCGTGCTGATGTCCGGTGTGACGGCGCCGTCGGGAACCGCCATCCCGACCTGTGACGCCGCCAGGTCGACCCGGCTGTCTGCGACGACGAGTCCGGTAGAGGCCAGCAGGTCGAGCCCCTCGCGGGCCAGGATGACCACGTCTGCCGCCTCTCCGCGGTTCAACCGGCTGGGGATCGAGGACGGTGCGCCACCCATCGACGCGCCATACACCGTGGCGAGTGCTATCCCCGTCTGTTTCGAGAAGTCCGCCGACAGCGCCACGTAGGCTGCCGTGAAGCCGCCCGAGCTCATCACGTCGAGTCGAACGTTCGACTGCGACGGCGCCGCCAGCAAGGCGGCGCCGACCAGCAGTCCCGCGAGCGAAACGGACGAAACGGTTCTGGCGACCATGCGCGGTCGATTATGTCTCGCCTCGCGGGGATTGCACCGTCAAAGGGAACCGTCTTCGGGGTACACTCGGCCTGTCTTGTGGCCCGAGGGCGCTTCGACCCGGTTGGTCCGGCGGGCCTGAGGGGGCCCGTGTTACGACGAATGCCCACAGTGGCCTGGGAGAGTGGTGATGAACACGTCGACACCGAAATGGCTCGCGTTGGTTGCCATCACGGCGATGGCCGTGACGGTCGGGCTCCGCGGCGCCGCGGCCGATTTGCCGGAGATGGATGGTGTCCCGACCGCGACCGCGGAGACGGTTGGGATGTCGTCCGAGCGCCTCGAGCAGATCGACCGCGTCATGCAGGCGTATATCGATCGAAACGAAACCGCGGGGGTCGTGACGCTTGTGGCGCGAAAGGGCAAGGTGGTGCATTTCTCGGCGCTGGGTGAGCGAGATGCCGAGAGCGGCGCGCCGATGACGCACGACAGCATCTTTCGTATCGCGTCGATGACGAAGCCGATCGCGTCAGTAGCGCTGATGATGATGTACGAGGAGGGGCGCTTCCAACTGCGCGACCCGATCTCGAAGTGGCTCCCGGAATTTGCCGACATGCGGGTGGCCATTCCCTCACCCCCGGAAGAGCGAGTGACTGGGCGATACAAGACCGTGCCGGCCGAGACCCAGATCACGGTGCAGCAGCTGCTGACCCACACGGCCGGACTCCCGAACAGCTACCGGGGCATCACCCAGCCGGAGTTTCAGCGGATGTCCGCCCAAACCACACCGGGCGACACCGTCGCCGACATGGTGAAACGACTGGCCGCATTGCCGCTCAACTTCCAGCCGGGTGAGCATTGGGAATATGGGCGGGCCACCGACGTCGTCGGCCGATTGGTCGAGGTGATGTCTGGGCAGACGCTCGATGAGTTCTTCAAAGAGCGGATCTTCGCGCCGCTCAACATGACTGACACCCACTTCTTCCTGCCGCAATCGAAGCTGGACCGCTTCACGGCGCTGTATGGACCGGATGCGAACGGCAAGATCACGCTGTCGGAGGCCCCGACCGCGGCCAGCCGCTATGTGGCCGAGCCGCACACCTACTTCAGCGGCGCTGGCGGCCTGGTCTCGACCGCGCGTGACTACTTCCGATTCCAGCAGATGATGCTGAACGGCGGCGAACTGGAGGGCACTCGGCTGCTGAGCCGGAAGACGGTCGAGATGATGACCACCAACCACACTGGCGACAAGGGCATCTGGCTGGCGGGTCCCGGCTACGGCTTCGGGCTGGGCTACGCCATCGTGACCGATCTCGGTCCAGCCGCGACCCCTCGTTCGGAAGGGTCCTTCTACTGGAGTGGTGCCTTCGGCACCATCTTCTGGGTGGACCCGATCGAAGAGGTCATCGGCATCGTCATGCAGCAACTGCGGCCCTACACCCACATCAACGTCCGGCCTGACATGGCGTCGATGACCTATCAGGCGATTATCGATTAGTCCCCTGGAAATTCCGTCTCCGACTGCGCCACACCGAATTGGCTTCAGGGCGCTGCCAGTGACGCCGAGATGATCTCCTCGTCGTTTCTCGCGATGATGTGCTTGTTCGCGTAGGCTGGGTGCGACCAGTTCACGTAGGTGAGTTCGCGCCGGTTGCCTGGGCGCGAGGTCGGTTTCAGCAATGACGTCCGGCTGATCTCCTCGTATCCCTCGGGCGAGAGCTTCGCGATGATCAAGTCGCCACGGTCATTGTTGATGAACACCCGGTCTTCGTGCTTCACCAGGAAGGCGCTCGTCCAGCGGGCGCGTTCGCCGGTCGCTTCCTGGGTCTCCCACACCCGTTCGCCGGTCGCGGCCACGAGGCATCTGAGTTGGCCGTAGCTGCCGAATCCGTAGATGTAGTCGCCTTCGATAATCGGCGTGCCGATCACGGCGTGCAGGCCATCGGTCAGAATCTCGCTGTGGCTGTCACCGCGCCAGCGCATCTCGGCGTCGGGCCGGTCGTTGTCCAGTCCCAACATCATCGGCCCGTCGTAGAACGTGGTGACGAACAGGTCGCTGCCGCGTCGCACCGGGGTCGCGACGGTCATGTCGTAGCCGACTTCGAACGGTTGTTCCCAGTAGACCTCGCCGGTCGCCGGGTCGAGTGACGAGACGGCCAGTGGGTGCCAGATGACGAGCTGTCGAACCCCACCGGCTTCGATGATGACCGGCTGCGCCACGCCGGCGCCCGCCTCGACCGAGGAGAGCGCGCGCCACACTTCGGCCCCGGTCGTGCGGTCAAACGCCACCACCTTGGCGTCAGGGGTGCCGCCGACGAGTGTGATGACTCGCTCGCCGTCCACGATCGGGGCGCTGGCGAAGCCCCATTGCGGAATCTCCGCCCCGAAGTCTTGGACAAAACTCGTCCGCCACAGCACCTCGCCGGTGTCGACCTTCAGCGCGGTCATGATGCCGCTGGCGCCGACGGCGTAGACCTGGTCCCCGTCCACGGTGGGGGTGGCGCGGGGGCCTTCGTCCCACGCTACACCCAGGTAGCTGGCCTCCCAGCTCTGGGTCCAGACGATCTCCCCTGTTTCTTCGTCCAGGCAGAGGATGCGCTCGGTGCCGTCGAGCCCCCGGGCGCGCTCGAAGTCGGTGATGAAGATGCGTCCGTCGGCCACCGACGGGCCGGAGAACCCATGATGAATCGGCGTGCGCCACCGCACGTCGAGTCCCGCCTCCGGGAAGGTCTCGAGGATGCCGGTTTCGGTCCAGACACCGACGCGTCCTTCGCCACGGAACTCGGGCCAGTCGTTGGCCAACGGCGCCGCAACGCCAAGGAGCACGAGCGCCATGGCGGCCGGGGTGGTTCGGGTCATGTGCGAGGAAGTGTTCATGTGTGCGTCTCTCAGCCGCCCTCAAGGTCTGGCGGTCACAGGCCTAGGGCGCGTCCAATTCGTCGTAGATCGCCTGCACGTTGGCGGCGGCGCGGTCCATGGTGTGGTCGGGGTAGCGGGTGCCCAGGTCCAGCGCGGCGACGGCTTCGTCGACCGATCGCCCGGCCTCCTTCGAGGCTCGTACCGCGTCGAGGAAGTCGCGGTTGAATCGCGCGTACTCTTCCAGGTCGTCCCAGGTGATCCACCCCCGCATCGGACTTCCGGGCGGCGGGGGAATATGTCCGGGAATCACCCGTTGCACACCGTCGATCGATGCCACGATCCGGTCGAGGGTCTCGGGATAGGCGATGCCGCTTCCGCCGTTGTTCACGTCGATGTAGGGGGTGCCCATGAACGCGAACAGGTCACCCAGGTGCGCCGTCCCCAACGCCGGAAAGACCACGACGATGTCGCCGTCGGTATGCCCGGCGCCGAAGTGATAGAGGTCGATCTGGTCTCGTCCTTCGAACAGCGTCATCGTGTCGCCCACCGTGCGATCTGGCAATCCGACCGCACCCGCCCCCGCGAAAATCTCCATGTCGCGCATCCGCGTGGCGGCGTTCTCGTGGGCGACGATCTGGACGGTGGCGGGGAAGTCGACATTGCCGCCCACGTGGTCGCCGTGGGTGTGGGTGTTGATGATGGTGGAGATCGGCTGGTCGGTGATCAGCCGCATGGTCTCGAGAATCGACTGGCCCCAACCGGCGAGCTTGGTGTCGACCAGCACCACTCCGTCGTTTTCCGTGACGAGCGCGGCGGTGTGCCCACCGCCGCCGCTGATGACATACAGGTTCTCACGGACGTCCATCGACTGGATCGCAACCGCCCGGTCGTCTTGCGCCATGCCGCTGGTGACCGCGACAGCGAGCAGCGCGGAGGTCGTCAAGCCGCCGAGGGCAATCGCTCGTAGCACGTGACACCGTCCTCTCGGGGCGCGGCCCCGTCTACCGAAAGATGTGCTTGGGAATCTTGCCGGTCACCAGTTGCGTGAAGTCCACCGCCTCCGCGACATGAAAATCGACGGCGATGCTGGCCAGCGACACCGCCTTGGTCGGGGTCAGACCTTTCTCGGCGACCAGAAACGCGACCACTTCATCGACCGCCTTCTGCAGCGCACGGTCGAGATCGAGGTCGATGCCCATCATGATGTAGTGCGTATCGTTCTCCGCTCGGGGGCCGGATATCGACCGGTCCGTGTGCAACACGAACCGGAATCGGCCTGACAGGGATTGTTCGATGGCGGTGCCGCTGACCTCGCCGTCCCCTTGCGCCGAGTGCGGGTCGCCGACGTAGAACAGCGCCTCGGGATGTAGGACAGGCAGATACAGAGTGCTCCCCACCGTGAGTTCCTTCACGTCCATGTTGCCGCCAAAATCGCCCGGCGGGCGAGACGCTTGGACCCCGGGGATGTCGACGCCGGGCTCGCCGAGCACCGGTGTCGGCGCGACCGCCATGATGCCCATGAAGGGCGCCAGCGGCACGTGGATGTCGTCGGAAAACAGCGCCACCTCTCGGCCGTCGACCATACCGGTATGGATGACATGCCGCGTGGTCTCGACCTCGTCGCGTACGGCGTCGTTCGGGCGAGACCCTGGGTAACCCGACCCGAAGACGCCGGCGGTTGACCCGGTGTTGTTGATGCCGAACGGGGCCCGCGTGGTCAACTCGAGAATCTGGATTTCGAGCACGTCGCCGGGTTCGGCTCCGGTGATGGCGATCGGACCGGTGATGACGTGACCGCTCCGACCCTCGCGCGGTCGCCCGTCCCGTGACGCCCAAAAGTCGATCACGTCCGGGAGGATGTCTTCGGGCGCGACCCCCAGGTCGCGGAGCAATGTCGCCGGATGCTCGCGCTGGGTCGAGCCGGCGTGGCTCAGCGTGTCCACCCGCACCGTGTCACCTGACGCGATCGTCAATACCGGGGGCTTGTCGAGTGGAAACCAGCCCCAACTCAGCGTCTCCGGGTGCGACGGCACGTAGTGATCGGCCGGCTGAGCCAGCGCGGTGCCGCAGAGCATCGAGGCGCTGGCGACGACGACCGTCGCCAATACAAGTCGTCTTGACATCTTGATCACGCTCGCCATGTTCGCTGGCCGCACACTGACACAAGAAGCGGCAATGCGCGCTAGAATACCGCCAAATCATCCGAGACACACGGCCAGCGGCGATCTTGAGGAGTTCACGATGACCAGACAATTGACGGTGCCCCTGGTGGCGCTGGCCCTGCTGCCTGCCGCCACGGCCGCGGCCCAGGACAACTGGCCGCAGTTCCGAGGGGAGGCCGCGGGTGTCGTCGCCGACAACCCGGCACTGCCGGTCACATGGGGGCCGAACGAGAACATCGCCTGGGAAATAGAGATGCAGGGCCGCGGCTGGGCGTCTCCGATCGTGTGGGGAGACCATGTCTTCGTGCTGACGTCGACGGCGGTCACCGGACCGGAAGTGCCGATTCAGCCGATCGAGAACTACCGCGCCCGCTCGCTCGGCGGGGCGATGACCGCCGCCTATGTGACCACACAAACCGAGCCGCTCCGGTGGGTGCTCTACGACATCGACTTCGCGACCGGCGCGGTGCAGTGGGAACACACCGTGCACGAGTCCATTCCGGCGTTGCCCACGCACCAGAAGAGCACCTTCGCGTCGGAGACGCCGGTGACGGACGGCGAACGGGTCTACATTTACATGGCCGACATCGGGCTGTACGCGGTGGACTTCACCGGCGCGTTGGTCTGGTCGGTGGAGTTCGACTGGCTGGCGAGGCGCGAATGGGGCGCCGCGTCCTCGCCGGTGTTGCACGACGGTCGCCTCTATGTGGTCAACGACAGTGAGGCGGAGTCGTGGGTCGCGGCGTTCGACACGGCGACCGGCGACCAGTTTTGGAAGATCGACCGGGACGAGGGGTCGAACTGGTCGACGCCGTTCGTCTGGGAAAACGACGTGCGGACCGAGCTTGTGACCACTGGTCGCAACGCCGTGCGGTCCTACGGGCTCGACGGCGAACTGTTGTGGCAGTTGAGCGGCATGTCGACCCTGGTCATTCCGACGCCGTTCTCGGACCACGGCCTGCTGTATATCAATTCGGGGTACGTGGCCGATGAACATCGCCCGGTGTATGCGATTCGTCCCGGTGCCAGCGGCGACATTACGCTGCCGGAGGGCGCGACCAGCAACGACTACATCGTCTGGTCACACCCGCAGCTCGGGTCCTACAACCCCTCGTCACTCGTGTACGGCGATGTGCACTACACCCTGCTCGACCGGGGCATCATGATGGCCTATGACGCGCGGACCGGGCAGGAGGTCTATCCGCGGAAGCGGATCACGGCGGGAACCTTGTTCACCGCCTCGCCGTGGGCCTACAACGACAAGATTTTCGTGCTGAGCGAGGATGGCGACACGTTCGTCATCCAGGCGGGTCCGGAGTTCGCGGTTCTTGGCCGGAACTCGCTGGACGAGATGACGCTCTCGACCCCGGCGGTGGCACGTGACAGTCTCATCATCCGGACGGCGACGAAGTTGTATCGCATTGCGGAGAGTGCCAACTAGACGCAGGAGAGAAGAAACGATGGCGTATCAGCGACGTGGCAACGAAGCCTTGGCCTGGACACGACGCGCCTTTTTGGGCGCCGCTTTCGCGGGCAGCGCCGCCGCACCGGCCTGGGCACGGCAGCAGGCGCCACAGGTGCCGCCCTACGAGCCACGCGACTGGTCCGGTCAGAGTCCACTGCCGTATCCGGATCCGGACCTCATCGCGCTGGACCGGCGGTTTGGTCGCTACATCCTGTTCAACACGCCGATCAAACGGTTGCACATTGGCACGATGTGGGCGGAGGGGCCGGCCTGGAACGGTTCCGGACAGTACTTGGTCTGGAGTGACATCCCGAACAACGTGCAGCACCGGTGGATTCAGGAAGACGGCCGGGTCACCGTGTTCCGCCGCCCATCGGGACACAGCAACGGCAACACGTTCGATCGTGAGGGGCGCCAGCTCTCCTGCGAACATGGCGGTCGCAGAGTCGCCCGGTACGAGCACAACGGTGACGTCACCACCATCGCCGAACGATTTGACGGCAAGCGCTTGAATTCGCCGAACGATGCGGTCGTCGCCCCCGACGGCGGCATCTGGTTCACGGATCCGCCGTACGGGATACGTGGAGACTATGAGGGATTCCGAGCCGAGTCGGAAACACCGCCGGCGGTGTACCGGGTGGACCCACAGACCGGTCAGGTGGCACTGGTCACTGACGAGCCGGCGGGGCCGAATGGTTTGTGTTTCTCACCGGACTACAGCCGACTGTATGTCGCCGACACCGGGTCAGGACGTGAGATCCGGGTGTTCGACGTCGACGGAACGCGGCTCACAAACGGCCGCACCTTCGTCGAGCTCCGCGCGCCCGGGACAAACAACCTGGTCGCGGCCGACGGCATCCGGTGCGACGTCGACGGCAACGTCTGGGCCGGAGCGGGCGATGGGGTGCTGGTGACGGCGCCAGACGGCGACATGATTGGCGCCATCCGCCTGCCGGAGCGCTGTGCAAACCTCTGCTTCGGCGGCACCCGGCGCAACCGCCTGTTCATGTGTGCCAGTCAGTCGCTCTACTCGGTCTATGTCGGCGTGATCGGCGCCGGTATCGCCTAGGTTTCGGGCGGGGCATCCCATCTGGCGTTGTTGCTTTTTCGGTCACAGTCCGCCTGCCTGCTCCCTCCTTGCGCCTTGCCAGACGAACGCCTTGCCAGGAAACCTCCCGGGCGAGGGATCGGTCTTGACGGCGTTGCTTCGTCGGTGACATGGCGCCTGGCTGCTCGCTCCTTGCGCCTTGCCAGCACGTCACACGCGGGCCGTGAGGCCTCGGGCAGGAAACGGGTCACGCCCCGCTGGCGGCCGTAGCAAGGGCCTTTAGGCCCGCTGAACGATCAGCGCCCCTGAAGGGGCTTCCTACGATCTCACGGCCGCCGTTTCCTCAGGAGCCGAACGCGACTTCTTTCTGACGGGGCGCAGCCCCGTCTGAAAAGGGAGACGAGCCGAGGGATCGTGCTTCCGCCGGTGAGGACCGTGCGCGGGCGCGGAGTCTTAGCGCCGGGTCTGGGGCCAGCTTCGCGATCGCTTTTCCCTCGGTGTCGGGACTAGGCACCCGTTAGCCCGCGCCAAGCGCTCTGAGGGCCAAGGTGAGGAGGGTTGGGCTCGTCGACCGATTCGCGGACTGAGATGCCCGCTCCCGCCGCCCGAGCGCACCTGGATGGCGTCCCTTTCCGTCGCGTGGGGCCCGGGGGCGGCGGAGGCTGGGGTGTCAGCGAATGCCGGTGCGAGGCTCGAAGCGAGCCATGTAGCCGGGGACGACCCAATCCGAATCGACGCCCAAGAATTGGGCGATCTGCTTGAGATACCCGCGGAGATAGACCGGAGCCGGGAGGTCATCGAGGTTGTCTTCCTCGATGGACCGCAAGTTCGTGAGCGAGATATTGGTCGACAGATTGATCTGATCGACCATCACGCCGCGCGCCTCTCGTAACCGTCGGATGGCCGATCCGTCACACTGCTTTGTCTCGGCCAGGATGCCGTCTACGCGCTGGTCGCTGCTGCTGACCGGGTTCTCCTCGCCCTCGGTGCCGGGCGTGGCGGACGGCGACTCGCCGGGCCAAGGTGAGGCTCGTTCCGCGAGCGGTGCGGTCGTCTGGTGCGCGCGCTGGGCCTCGTGGGAGGGCGCCTCAGTTCCGCGCCCACGCGCGGCCAGATCTTCGTCATAGCGTTCGCGTGTCTGCCCATCGCCGAGCACGCGGAACGCGGTCTCCATCCGTTCGGACACGAGCCGTGC
>Ga0310124_10000598_pt1 | contig 24979 bp, 25 predicted proteins | sample CB11b_AW_Bot5_MG_FD_203507 | JGI IMG/M metagenome (GOLD analysis project Ga0310124, IMG submission 203507) | Marine microbial communities from Western Arctic Ocean, Canada - CB11b_AW_Bot5 | ecosystem: Environmental > Aquatic > Marine > Oceanic | place: Canada: Western Arctic Ocean | collected...
GAATCAGATTGTCGTGCTGCCAGTTCTCGTCGTCTCGTTCCGGGTGATCCGCGTTATAGTGGACACCCCGGCTCTCGCGCCGCGCGCGTGCCGATTGTGCCACCAGACGGGCCACCGTCAGCTTATTGTTCAGTTCCACTGGCGCCGGGTCGGTCTCTGCCAACTCCTGCTCCATCTCTTCGAGAGCACTGCATGCGCGCGCCAGTGACTCATCTGTGCGTACGATGCCGACTTCGTCGAGCATCACACGGCCAATGCTTTCCGTGACTCGCTGTGCGAGTTCGGAATCGACCGGTACTACCGACGGCGGTGGTCCCGGCAACGGACAACCTGTACGGGAACTCTCTTGTGTTCCACCAGCATGAGCCGCCGCACGAGCGCCGAATACGAGCCCTTCCAACAGCGAGTTGCTCGCCAGTCGATTGGCCCCATGCAGGCCGGTATGTGCCACCTCACCAGCAGCATACAGGCCTGCCACATCGGTACAGCCATCCATATCCGTGCGCACACCGCCACATAGGTAGTGCGCCGCCGGCGCCACTGGAATCGGCTCAACCGTCATGTCGATACCAAGACCCAGGCACGTGCGGTGGATATTCGGGAATCGCCTTCTCGTCTCCTCGGGATCCTTCCCGGTGGCGTCGAGAAAAACACATTCTCTGCCACTACTCTTCATCTCTGCGACGATCGCCCGAGCGACAATATCCCTTGTCGCCAACGATCCGCCGCGTACTTGTCGTTCCACGAAGGCATCACCTTCGTGGTTGACCAGTACCGCGCCATACCCTCGCAACGCCTCCGAGATGAGGAAGGTGCTGCCCTCGGGATGAGCCAACGCCGTCGGGTGAAACTGGACAAATTCCAGATTCGCCAAGGTAGCGCCAGCGCGGTACGCCATGGCGATGCCATCTCCCGTCGCCACGGACGGATTTGTCGTGCTGGCGAAAATCCCACCTGCGCCGCCGGTGGCCAACATCGTCACCGGCGCTTCAAAGGCGGTGATCTCGCCTTGCGTTCCGTCGCATTGCATTCCCTGCTGCACCCACGCGCCGCGGCAATGTCCGTCCGAGTCGACGATCAGGTCGAGAGCCTGGTGATCCTCATGGAATCTCACCCGCTCTTCGGCCTTCGCTGCTTCCAGCAGCGTCCGGACCAGCTCCCTGCCAGTCCAGTCGTCGGCATGAACGACACGGTGGTACGAATGGCCGCCTTCGCGTCCCAGCGACAACCGGCCGTCCTCCTCCCTGGTGAACCGGGCACCCAATTCGAGCAGATCCTCCACTCGCCGGGGGCCTTCGCGAATCGCCGTCTCGACCACTGCTGCGTCACACAATCCGGAGCCCGCGTCCAGCGTATCCCGGATGTGCGCCTCGATCGAGTCGTCGCCACCAAACACGGTAGCGATACCCCCCTGGGCGTAGCGCGTATTCGATTCCACCGCCGCCTTCTTGGTAACGATGGTAACCGTCACGCCACTTCGTGCGGCCTGTATCGCAAAATACAGGCCAGCAACGCCACTACCGATGCTCAGATAATCGGACTGATACCCCATATCCTTTAGTAAAATCAGATGGTTATCTACATTTCGTGCACGTTGAGATGATTCCTGTCACGTTCGCAGGTTGTGCACGATAGATCGGTGGAAGTGTCACATGTGGCATTGTGGACGAATGAGTCGACTGCATGTGGCGGGTGGACCTGTCATACCCCGATCTGCAGGGGCTGAACAGTTTCAGATGGGAAGATATTACCGCTTCGGAACCTTGTTTCCCCCAGACGCCCGTACCGTTCAGGAGTCAGAACGGGAAGATCGGTCCGCCGCCTTGATATCGTCGAGTTTCAGATACAATTCTTCACGCAAGAACAGGTCAAAGACGTCTCGATCGAGGTATCCGGCGTCTACTTCTTCTTGGAGAATTCGAAGCACGACCTCCGGCGGAATCGGATTTTGCCGATACGGGCGATCGTCCGCACTGAGCGACTCAAAGATATCGACCAGGGCCAGAATCCGAGCCTGCAGTGAAATCTCCTCCCCCTTGAGGCCGGTTGGATAACCGCTTCCATCGAGCTTCTCGTGGTGGGCGCCGGCGATGGCGGGGACTTGAGCCAAGGCGCGAGTGAAGGGGATGGTCTCCAGCATGCGGATGCTCATCGCTGCATGGTCGTTGATCTTTTTTCGTTCGGAATCGGTGAGACTACCCTTGATGATCGACAGATTCTCGATCTCTTCCTCGGTGAGTGGCGCCGGCAGTCCCTCGCCATACAGCCTGCCAGCGATCTGCCGAACTCGCTGCAGGTCAGCCTCCTCCATGAATTCCCCCGGCAGGTTCACCCGCTGCAGGAACTCGAGGTCGGCCACCAGTTCGGCCCGCATCCGCTCATGCGCTGCCGTTCGTTCCGGATCGATCCCCCCACCTGCCTCCAACTGATCGGCTCGTTCGCGCTGATACCTGGCCTCCAACTCGGAGGTGATCCATGCATAGCGTGTCCGCAACAGTTCGATGCGATCGAAGATCGTTGTCAGTTTTGTCGGCTTGTCGACGACCCACCCGGGTGTCGTGATCTTGCCGATATCGTGCATCCACGCTGCCAGCCGCAGCTCCCCCATCTCATCTTCGTCGAAAACCGTCGTCGCCAACGGCCCCTCGGTGCAGGAATTGACGCCCTGGGCGACATGCATCGTCATCTCGGCGACCCGACGGATGTGACCACCCGTGTATGGCGAGCGTTCGTCGATCGCCGTGGCCATAACCTGCACGAAGGACTGAAACAGCCGTTCCGTGTCATCGATGAGGCGCACATTGTTGACCGAAACCGCCGCCTGCGACGCCAGTGACAACACCAACGCCTCGTCTGCCCGTGGGAACGCCCGGATGTCGCCCGTTGACGGCTCCTTGGCGTTGAGCAGTTGCAGCACACCCGTGATTTGATCTTCGTGATCCCGCATCGGCACAACGAGCATCGACTCGGTGCGATAACCTGTCATCGCGTCGTATTGTCTGGGGCCGACAAACGCCAGTGGTGTATCCTCGGCGTACACATTGTCGATGTTCAACGTCTCACCGGTGACTGCGCAATACCCTGACGCGCTCATCTCATCGAGCGGCACCGGGGGCATATCGGTGGACTCGTTGGCGAGGGTCAACGTGTCGTTCTGGGCAACTTCGAAGGTGAGATCGGTACCTCTGACGAGGTACAGCGTACCGGCGTCGGCACCGGTGAAGCGGCGGGCCTCGAGGAGAATCCGGTCGAGAAGCGCATGTAAGTCGCGCTCCAACGACAGGGCAGCACCGATCTCGTTGAGACGGCGAAGTCGATCCTCCAAGTCCTGATCGAGTCGTTCAGTGGTCATCGGGACCCCATCGAGTGTGGAAATGTGCAAGCTACTTAGGCGCCCGCAACCTGTCAACGAATTCTGCTTCTCCTGTCGATCTGCAGTCCCGCCGTATGTCTCATACCTGTTGCCCAAACCTGCACACGCCATCGGGCACTGATCACAAACGAGCGCAGAGAAACCCGCATGACGGCAACGAGCCGAGTACCTCTTCCGTATATCGGCCGGATGCTGATGGCCTCCGGTAATTCCGGTTCGTACTCATACACTCTGGCACCGTATCCGTCGGTGATAAAGAGGGTTGCCAGCCCCTCCAGTTGTACCCGGTGCTGGCGCCAGCGCAGCGCCACAGACCCCGCAACCCCTCGCTGAACATATCCGGCAGGGGTGGCCATAATCCGCCGGTAGTGGACGCCATCGGTGCGCATCGTCAAGCGCACTTCGCCCGGCGACCACCGTCCCTGTAGACGGGCACGGTATGTCGATTCGACACCTGGGATGTTGGCGAGCCACAGACTGCCCACCCGCCGCTGCAGATCTCCACTCCATTCCCATGGGCCGCTGTGGCGCTGCACATGAACCCCGCCGCCACGCTTCCAACTCGGCAGCGGCTTGCGCCATCGGGGCGCCGGGCGTGCCGTGACATCCATCCAGAGACGGAATCCCCGGCGGCGAACCTGCGCCGTCAGCCCCCTCTCGTTGTCCATGGCGCCGCCACTGGCGGCGGCCCCCAGTGGGGCAAAAAAGCCAGGACCATACCAGCGCCCCAACACGTCCAGCCGCATGCCGACAACTGTGATCGCGGAGGCCCCGGCCAGCATGCCGAGTCGGGTTCCGGCGCGGGCGATGGCGCCATACCAGCGGATTCTGCCCCGGCGTAGCCCCAGATCCACTGCGGTCGCCCACTGCCCGCGACCGTGAAATGCATATGGCGTCTCCTCGCGGCGCAGATCGACAACCCGGGCGAAAGACAGCCGTTGCACACTGAGACCCAGATCGGCGCCATGGGTGTGCAACCGCCAACGGCCGGCGAAGACGGCACCACGCAAGCGGTCTCGCTTCGTCGTCCCGGTGCCGCTGTGGTCACCATCCTCGGGCAGGGACACGGCGACGCCGTCATCCGCTATGCGGGCATCCCAGCGCAAACCACCCACCAACCATGCCGCCGTCCACCATGAACTCCGCTTGCGTATCGCCGCACCCCTGATCGTGTGCCCCTCCGCTGCGGAGCGATATCCCAGATTCGAACCATCGTGACGGGGCATTGGGGAGGGCACACTCGTTGACCTGCCCCGCCCGAACAACAGGCCCTGGCCGAAGGCGGGGCGCAGGTGGCCGATGACCAGATCCAGGTGTTGCCCGGTACGTTGTGCGAAACCCACGACGTGATCGTTCCAACGCCCCTCCCCCGGATCCCGCTCATTGAGCACGGACAGGTTCCATGGCCCTGCCTGCAGGATCCCTCGTTGCTGGATGCGAAGTTGTTGGCCCGTCGCCTGCAAGCGCAGCCGCAGATGTGTGCTGGATGGCACCACCGCCTGCCTCTGGGACAGCGTCTGATCATCCCCCTCCCCGAGCAGGGCGGGTCCATCGGCGGCCGCCGCCAGGGGCTGGAGCCAGAGCCATGATAGGAACAGGTTTCGGGCGCTCATAACCACACCCCTGCAACCCGGGTGCCGCGCGCCTCTCTGACCAGGCAGCTGGCGCAGTGGGTGGTGGCGGTGACAGTCGTGGGGGCTACAGCAGTCAGCACCTGGCGAAGGTCAGGTAGCGGACTATCTTCTCCTGCCTCGCACCATGTTGCTTTGGGCAGACGAAAGGATGTCAGAAACGATGAAGTTCGGGACCTGTAACGAATACTTCGAAGGTTGGGCCATCGAGGATGTCTTCGACTATGCCGCCGCCATCGGCTACGACGGCGTCGAAATCGCTCCCTTCACGCTCGCTGATTCCGTCGACGACATACCTGGCTCTCGGCGGGATGAAATCCGCGCCGCCGCCGAAAAAGCGGGTGTCGAGATCATCGGTCTGCACTGGCTGCTGATCAAACCGGAAGGTCTCTACACCAATCACGTGGACGACGACATCCGCAATCGGACGCGTGATTATTTCCAATCCCTGGTGCGGTTCTGTGGTGATTTGGGGGGCAAAGTGATGATCATCGGCTCGCCGAAGCAGCGCAACGTGCAACCGGGCTGGGACTACGACGAGACCTGGGAACGCACCAAGAATGTGTTTCATGACTGCCTCCCCCTGGCAGCCGAAAATGATGTAACACTATGCATCGAGGCCCTGAGCCCGGCGCAGACCAATTTCATTCAGACGGCAGCTGAAGCACGTCGAATGGTCGCCGAAATCGATCACCCGAACTTTCAGACCATGGTCGACGTCTGCTCAGGCTCCTCTGAGACCGCGCCACCAGCGCAGCTGATGCGGGAAACGAAGGATCAACTCTGGCATGTGCACGTGAATGACGCCAACCAGCGAGGTCCCGGCTTCGGTGAGACCGACTTCGTCTCCGTCATGCGAACACTGCGGGAGATCGACTATCAGAAGTATGTGTCGGTGGAGGTCTTCAACATGGAACCGGACCCTCGTTCGATTGCCGCCGGCAGTCTGAAATATCTGCAGGGAATCGTCGACAGCCTCGATTAGTCGACTAGTTGTTCTCGGCTGACTCGTCGGTGTCTGAGGTTTCGTCATCTTTGTGCACGATGTCCCACACCATTCGGTCGAAGTCGTCCTGCGCCAGGCGTTGCTTTTCCTTCTCCTGGCCGAACAGCCGACTCAACAACATGGCGAGTCGTTCCGGATCGGACTCACCAACCTTCGCCATGTGTTTGATCTCCTGGATGGAACGCTCCAGGGGTGTGAGTGGCTTGGCCTTGGCGGCTGATTTGCCATTCCCCGTGGACTTGCCATTGGCGCCTTTGCTCTTGTGCCCTTGAAAAAGCGGGACAGTACTCCCTCAGCAGCCTTGGGTTTGGCCTTCTTCTCAGCCCTTTTCTTCTTGCCATTCATGATGTTGTTGGGTCGAGGGTATCACCGTCGGTGCGATCGAGAAGGGGCCAGCCCAGCTCGCACAATCGCCGGTAGTCTTTGTTGAGGGTTGCCGTCATGTCCTCGCCGAGGCGTAGCAGAATCATACAACCCATCGCCGGGTCCGTAGCCAGAATGTCGGTCAGATCCGGCTTGAAGAAACCGATAAGTTCGCTGCGCTCGGCGGCAACGACCGAAGTGCTGCGTGGTGAGTCGTCGAGCAGGGCGAACTCACCGAGCAGTTCCTCTGGTCCAAGGGTGCCAATCACCTCCCGTCTGCCGTCGTCGGCGGCGCGGACGATGTCGACCGAGCCGGTGCGCACCAGATACAACCCCGACTGCTGCACACCACGCTTGATCACGATCTCCCCACGGGCGAATTCGCGTGTGTGGACGATGCGCGCCAGCGTGCGCAACTCCTTGGCTCGAAGCAGATTGAAGATGGATACGCGCCCCAGAAGTTTTTGCAGAGGCTCCTTCGTCTGCGATGTCCGGGTGGCGAAAAAATTCTCCCACTCCGGATCGATCAGACGCTCTGGGGTTGCGGTTGCCTCAGCCATATGTCAAAGATAACGAGGCTCAGGCGAGAGAGCGAGCAGGGATTGCCGGATCGGAGCATTTGCGCGTAGTTGTGCGGCCTGTCTGCACCATCAACCTTACAAGAGGAATCGAGCGTGATACAGCAAGTTCGAGTCGGCCTGGTCGGTCTCGGCCAGCGCGGCCTGCAGCATCTTGGTGCCCTTTGGCGCATCGAGGGCGCCAAAGTCGTCGCCCTGTGTGACCCCTTCCCGGAAAATCTCGAAGAAGAGAAGATCGGGCGTTTCATAGAAGGCTTCTGCCTCGACGGGATCCGTACATACACCCGCTTCGACGACCTGCTCGGCAACCAAAATGAGGACGCCGGCGTGGATGCCTTGTATTTTTGTATCCCGCCCAATCGACACGGTGGCGAGGTCATCGCCGCAGTCACCGCCGGTGTCCACGTCTTTGTCGAGAAGCCGGTCAGCCTGTACTACGACGAAGCCATGGAGATGGAAGCCGCCATCCAATCTGCGGGTGTCATCTCTACCGTCGGCTTCAACCAGCGCCACGATCACCGGCACGAGGCGATCCATCACCTGCTGCAGGACAAACGCCTGGTGATGGCAACAGCTGTCGCCAACGGCGCGCTCGAGGCGCACTCGACAAAACATACCCGCACTGAAGAACTCGGTGGCCCGGGCAACCGCGTCTGGGCTGCCAGTGCCGCCTGGTCGGGGACGACCGTGGTCGAGGCGGGCATTCATCAACTGGATACCATGCGCTACTGGGCCGGCGACGTCGCCTGGACCCGCGCCGATTACGTACACCGGGACGTAGAGGACATCGAGGATGGTGGCGACAACCCATACGCCTATTCCGTCACCTTTGGTTTTGAATCCGGCTTCCTGTTCAACCTGCTGTTGGCGCGCCTGCGAAAGACCTTCTGGGGCGACGGATATGCAGGACTCATGTGGGATCATGGCCACGTAAAGATCGAAGGGGATGAAGTCGCCGCCTACTATTATGAAGGGCCGTATCCTCCAGCCGAAGGTGACCAGCCCTCGTCGAACGACTTGCGCCACCTGGTGGCCCTACCCGAAAAACGAGATGGCACATTTCACATCAATCAGTGCTTCATAGAGGCAGTCGGCCGTGGCGACACGTCGCCGCTGCGCAACTCCTTTTCATCGAGCATGAACAGTCTTGCCGCCGTGCTCGCTGCCAATCTGTCAGACCACCTCGGCGGTCGTAAAATCATGCTTGACGACTTTGCCACCAGTTCTGAGTTCGCCGACTTCCGTCGCAAGCCCACCCAGGAGACCTGATCCGATGCCCAACTACACCTTTGATCACATCCACCACGAAACGACGGACGTCACCACTGCCGTCGACTTCTACAAGCGTGTCCTCGGCGCCACTGCGGGCGAGCCCTTCGAGCGCGGGGGCGCTACCTGGGTCGAGGTCCACATCGGCGCCGTGCAGGTCACCGTCACAGACCGCGAATTCACGCCGATGGAATTGGGCCGTTACCAGGGCCTCGACCATTTTGCACTCAACACCGATGACTTTGACGCCACCATGGCACACCTCGAAAAGGAGGGCGTGCACATCTGGTTCGGTCCCGTGCAGGTCCCCGACACCGGACGCCGCATCCTCTTTATCGACGGCCCCGACAGCGTCAAGATCGAGTTGATGGAGAAGGTCTGAAGTGACGGGTCGCCAACGTCGCCCATACGGGTTGTGGGACAGCCCCGTCGGTGCCCATGACGTTACTGACGGCATTGGCCTGCGCGCACCGACATTCGACACGGACGGACGCACGCTGGTGTGGATGGAGCGTCGCGGCGCGGATGTCGTGCTGTTGTGCCGAGCCCGAGGTGAGGTGGCAGCCCATGAGTTGGCCAGCGGCCATCGCGTGCGCGCCAAGCTGTTCTACGGTGGCGGCGAGTTCACCGTCTCCCGTGGCAATCTGTACTTCGTCGATGACGGCTCCAGACTCTATTCCCAGCCTCTCGATGGCTCACGACCGCGGCCGCTGACGCCGGCCTTTGGCCAACTCGCCTCCCCCACCGTGTCGCCGGATGGCCGCTGGGTGGCCTACGTGCACAGCGATAGCGGCACCGATCGTATCGCCGTCGTCGATGCCGAGGGCCGCCACTGGCCCCAGTGGTTGGCACAGGGCGCCGACTTCTACATGCAGCCCACATGGCACCCCCGGGGTCGCATGCTGGCGTGGGTGGAGTGGGACTTTCCCAATATGGCCTGGGATAGCACGCGCCTGGTGCTCGCCGATCTGCGCTTGAGTACTACCACAACGCCGGTCGTGAGCGCCTCACGCATTATCGCCGGGGGTGACGAGGTCTCCGTCTTCCAACCCGAGTTTTCCGCGGATGGTCGCTGGCTGGCCTACGCCAGCGACGAGGACGGCGACACCAGTCGGCTCTACCTGCGCGATTTGCAGACGGAGGAAACACGCTGTCTGACGCCTGACGGAGAGGGCGACATCGCCATGCCGGGATGGGTTCAAGGCTTACGTGCGTTTGCTTTTTCAGGTGACAGCAAACGCATCTATTTCACCCGCAGTCACCTCGCCGAGCGGCGCGCTTTCTGTTGCGACCTGTCGACCTGCGTCATCGAACCGGTCGCTGCCCTGGCGGACTATAACTGCGTCACACATCTGGCGGCGCCGTCACGGGGGGATCACATCGCCGTCGTGGCATCCACATCGCAACAACCGGATAGAATCCTCTCCGTCCATGGGGGACGAGCGACGATCCAGGCCCATTCCGGCGGCGAGGCGTTTGCCAATGATCAGCTATCGAGCCCTCGTCCCGTCAGTTGGGCGGCCCCTGACGGCACCGCAGCGCATGGCCTCTACTACCCGCCGACGAGCACACGATTCGACAGTGACGGTCTCCCACCCCTCATCGTCGACATTCATGGTGGACCGACGAGCCAGTCCGACGTCAGCTATGACGCTCAGGTCCAGTACCATGCTACCCGTGGGTGGGCGGTCCTGCGCGTCAACCACCGCGGTTCCACCGGCTACGGACGACGATACATGACCGCCCTGCGTGGCAACTGGGGTCTCTTCGATGTCGAAGATGCCGTCGGTGGCGCCAGACACCTCGTCGATCAGGATCTGGCCGACCCGGACCGTCTCGTCATCTCCGGTGGCAGTGCCGGTGGTTACACCGTCCTGCGTGCCCTGACCCTGCACCCTGGATTCTTCCGCGCCGGCGTCTGCCGCTATGGTATTTCCAATCTCTTCGGCCTTTCCGACACGACGCACAAATTCGAGTCACATTACAACGATCTGCTCCTCGGACCTCTGCCGGAAGCAGCTGACCGATTCCGCGATCGATCACCGATTTACGCCGCTGAACGCTTATGCGATCCCGTGATCCTGTTTCAGGGAACCGACGACGAAGTCGTGCCAAAAGACCAATCAGATGCCATTGTCGAATCCTTGCGTCAACGTGGTATCCCCCATGAGTATCATGTTTACGAAGGTGAGGGCCACGGCTTTCGCCGCCCCGAGACCAAACAGGCATACCTGAAGGCCATGGACGCCTTCTTGCGTCGCCACGTCCTCTTCGCGTGAGCACTCGGTCGATGAATTACGAAACCGTTATCGGCATGGAGGTCCACGTCGAATTGCACACGCAGTCGAAGATGTTCTGTTCCTGTCCAGCCGATCACTTTCAGATCGACGCCAATCAACACATCTGTCCGGTGTGCACCGCACAACCCGGTGCACTTCCCGTCATCAATGGGCGAGCCATCGAATTGACGGTCATGACGGGCATGGCCCTTGGCTGCGAGATTCGCCCGCATTCCGTCTTCGCCCGCAAAAACTACGTCTACCCCGATCTGCCCAAGGGCTATCAGGTGTCGCAATACGAGTTGCCCTTGTGCGAGTTTGGCCAGCTGCGGATCCCCGGTGATGGTGGCATCGACAAGGTCATCCAGATCGAGCGTGTGCACCTCGAAGAGGACACGGGCAAACTGTTGCATCAAGGCAACTTCAGCCTCGTCGATTACAACCGTGCCGGCGTGCCACTCATGGAAATCGTCACCGACGCGTCGATCCGCTCCGCGGACGAAGCCTTCATGTATGTCCAGAAGATCCGCCAGTTGGTCCGTTATCTGCAGGCGTCCACGGGCGACATGGAGAAGGGCGCCATGCGCTGCGAGGCGAACATTTCCGTTCGTCCCGAAGGAGTTGAGGAGTTCGGTACGAAGGTGGAGGTGAAGAACCTGAACTCCTTTCGCGCCGTACGAAATGCCATCGACTACGAAGTGCAACGGCAGATCGAGGTCCTTTCGGAGGGCGGCGCCGTGCGTCAGGTGACCATGGGTTGGGATGAGAGTGCCGCCGTGACCAAAGAGCAACGATCGAAGGAGTTTGCCGACGACTACCGCTACTTCCCCGAACCGGACCTGCTCGATGTCGACTTGACGGCGGAGTGGATCGATGCGGTACGTAGGCAACTGCCGGAGTTGCCGGATGGCCGAGCTCAGCGCTTCATCGAATCGATGCAGTTGGGCGACGACGAGGCCGGGCTGGTCTGCGAAGACCGTGCCGTCGCCGACTGGTTCGAGGCCGTCGTTGCGGCAGGCGCCGATGCCCGCGCCGCTGCCAACTGGATCACGGGCGAACTCTTCCGGCGACTCAAGGATGTCGATGGCGCCATCGAAGATGTGACGGTGACACCAGACCAGTTGGCCGAACTGATCGGTCTGGTGACGGCGGGCACGATCAGCGGCTCCGCTGCCAAGGAAGTCTTCGCCGTCATGTGGGAGCAGGGCGGATCTCCGGCTCAGATCGTCGAGGCCAAGGGGTTGCAGCAGGTCTCCGACACCGGTGAACTCGAATCTCAGGTCGATGCCGTCATCGCCGAGCACACCGACGCCGCTGACAAGGTGCGTGCCGGAGACAGCAAACCCATTCAGTTTCTCATGGGTATGGTCATGCGTGCCAGCAAGGGCAAGGCGAACCCGCAGATGGTGCAACAGCTATTGCGGGACAAACTGCAGGGCTAGTCCAGCGTCAACAGGGACTGCGTCACGTGTTCCGTAAGGGGACCTTCGACGAGCTCCATCGCCGCTCGCATGACTTCGAGGCCGCCCTGTGGGTAGGCTTCGTCCAGCGGCAGATAGCCGATGGCGCCGTTGGCCATGGTCAGGACCAGGGTTGCCGGCAGTGGGCTGAGATCGCGAAAACGGGCCGTATATCGGCTGCACAGCTCGCCGGGAATCGCCAGGACCGCCAGTTCTCCTGCCCACAGCGACTGAATTTTGGTGCTCACCAACTCGCGCTCACAGACACTGACCACGGGACCACCCGCCAGGGGCTGTAGATCGGACACCGCCGTTGTGCTCGATTTCATCCTTCAGGCAGCCGACGTAATCAGCCGAGATCTGCAGATTCTTCGGACCCAGAGTTACGGGGTGACAGCCGTAGTTGACGACAAGGGCGTCGAGTCGTCCATCGGTACGGCGCACACCGATCAACAACACCGTGGAATCGAAAAATCCCGTGTGTGTCCCTGCCAGATCCTCCCACTCGTCGCGACAGACGCCGTTCTCGATGACCGGCCGATTGTGCCCCAGTCGGGCTGCCTTCGTGGCGGCAACTTCGAATGATCCTGGACACATCCGGGCGCAGGCCTCGACAACGATGTCGCTCAGTCTGTGACGAGCCAGACCCGGTACTCGTCGTCCGCTGACAACAGCACGGCGTTGGCAGGAGTGCATCCTGTCCAATCTGGCGTGTCAGCAGAACATGCTGCGCACCCTCGAGGGTTTGGCGGCGGTCACCGGCGCGGATCGCTGGCGACAGGCCGCCGACAACTGGATTGCGCATGCGATGGAGAAGCTACGCGACCCCGACTCGGACCTGCTCTACTGGGGTGGTCACTCCTGCTGGGATGACGGAGCGGGGGGGTTTCATCCGCTGCTCAATGACGGCACGCGCCTGCCAACGATGTGGACGACAGCGGCTACTGTCCCCCCGCCAAACTCGCGACGACGCCGGCCAACGGCCTGCTGCTGCTCAGTTATGCACGAGCCGCCCGGATCCTCGGTGACCCTGGCATGCGACGCATGGCACTGCGTCTGGCCGAGGTCATGGGCTGGGGTCAACTGGAGAATGGCAGCCTCGACATCGCCACAGCGACGGCACGCCTGACGGGAGGCCCCGAAGACGCCTGCAGCCTGCAGGGCCTGCTCGAGCTGTATCTCGGCGATCCGACATCGGGCCTGCTCGTAGTGGACGGAGTTTCTACCAGACCACCCCAGGTTCGAGTGCCGATGAGGGGGCCAATCTCCAGCCGCCGGAAAACTCAGGGAAAGAAGTCACCCCCTGATCCGGCGAGCTCATTGATCAGCAGCACTTTGGGCCCGAGGATACCGGCGGGTAGCCGCATGGGGCGACCACCGGGGACTTCGTTGGTGATCGCCGCACGCAGGCTGCGAGTCATCAGGTCCACCATGTAGTCGTCGAGCAGGCCACCGCCATTAAATCGTTCGACAATCACGGCGCCCAGTTTGTCCTGCTGGGCGAACAGATAACGGTTGAAGAAAGCCAGACCCGCACGCCCCCGTGTTGGGTACCCAGACGTAGGCCAGCTGGCCATTGGAGAGTTCATCGACGCGCCGACGGTTGTCTTCGATCCAGGCGCGCTGTCGCAGTTTCTCCTCTGATCCTGGGGTTCGACGGTTACCGTCCAGGCATCGGCCATGGTGGACTCGGAATTGATGTGTAGCGTGGTGGTGACCTTGAGAGAGAGAAGAAGCGGGCGTCGTGGACAGAAAAGCTAGCGCTTCAGAATGCCCCCGTTGACATCGATCGTTGTGCCTGTGATATACGCCGCCATGGGTGACGCCAGAAACAGTGCCGCGTAAGCGATCTCCTCGGGTTCGCCGAGCCGACCCAGCGGAATCAAACCCGTTACGTGGGCTCGCTGCTCATCGGTGAGAAGATTCGGATCGGCGTCGATCTGTCCCGGTGAGATGGAATTGACTGTGATGCCAGCCGGCGCCAGATCACGGGCGAGACTCTTTGTCATGGACGCCAATCCCCCCTTTGAAGCGGTGTAATTCACCCCGCCCGACACACCACCGGTCTGGGCACTTACGGATGTGATGTTGACGATGCGACCACTGCCTTGCTGTGTCATGATCGGCGCCGCGGCGCGACAGCAGAGATACGGTCCCGTCAGATTGGCGGCGATGACACGGTGCCAGCCTTCCGATTCGATCTTGTCGAGTGGACCGAAGTCGATGAGACCGGCGTTGTTGACGAGGATATCGAGACGTCCCCAGGCATCGACGATGGCCTGTATCGCCGCTGCCACCTGTGTTTCCTCCGCCACGTCTGTCGGCAGCGTGAGCACATCGTCCGCACTCCTGCCATCCGCCTGAATCTCTGCAGCGACCTGTTGCAGTTGAGTCTCGGTGCGAGCGACGAGGGCTACCCGGGCCCCCGAGCGCGCCAGCACGAGAGCGATAGCGCGGCCGATACCACGGCCAGCCCCGGTTACCAGCGCCACCTGGCCAGATAGGTCCAGCAGCTGCGCGATATCCTTGTTCATGGAGATCTTTCATCGGTTTGTGGAAGGAGACGGCTGTTGTCCTGACAGGCGATCTGGCCACCATCGACGATGATGTCCTGGCCAGTGATGAATCCAGCCTCCTCCGACAGCAGAAACAGGCAGACACCGGCAATGTCCTCAGCGGTGCCATACCGATCCATCGGGATCTGTCGCAGGTAGGCGGAACGGAAGGGTTCCTCTTCGATTTCTGCCGTCGAGGGAGTCGACACGACACCGGGGGAGATGGCGTTGACACGAATGTGGTCCTGAGCGAACTCTCCCGCCGCCGTGCGCACCAGGCCGAGCAGTGCCGCTTTCGATGCGTCATATGCGGCGTTGCCGGTACTCGACCGATAGGCATTGCGACTGGCGGTGCAGACAACCGCTCCACCCCCGGCGCGGGCCATGGCAGGTGTCAGGCCACGAAGAAAGAGAAAGGGAGAGGTGACATTGACGGCGAAATTGAGTTGCCAGATGTCATCACTCAAATCGACAATCCGCGCCCCCGGCCAGACGCCGGCATTGAGCACCAGACGATGGATCGCCCCATGCCTATCGAGCAAGCTCGCCAGAAACTCCGGTGTGCCCTGTGTATCTGTCAGATCGAATGTGATCGGCGTCAGTGATGCCGAGTCGTATTCCGCACACAACCTTTCCAGCCCGGTTGCACTCTGGTCCACAGCCAGCACCTGATGTCCAACAGCCAGCAGACAGCCGACAATCTTACTGCCGATGGCGCCACCTGCACCGGTGACCAGGGCCTGCAGGTTGGCTGACGCCATCAGCTCGACACCAGATCGCCAAATTCCTCGAACAATTCAACGCTGATGCCATCCGGATCCAGGGCATACATCGCCCGCGCGACGACGGCGCCATTGCGCTCGACATCCACCGGTGGGTTGATGGCGGCAAATCCGGCATCGATCAGTCTTTGGTAGAGTGCGTCGATTGCTTCTACCTCGAAGGCGACGTGGGCAGCACCGACGAATGTATTGTCGAGGGCTCGTGTCCTTCCCTTCGGATTGTGATACACGAAAAGTTCGAGCAGAAACTCGTTCACCGGATGCCGCAGCAACGCCACCGTCAACGCTACGTCCTCATAGCCGAGAATCTGGTCATAGGATGGCAGCTCCCGGCGTTCGGATATCCGCACCAATTCAAGACCGAGTAGATCGCGATAAAAACGCAGCGAGTTGTCGATGTCGGAGACGGTGAAACCATGATGGTGACAGCCCTTGAGACTCACGGGGTGACTCCAGAGGTTGTGGGGTCAAGTGCGATACGGGTGCCGGATTCGTGGGCGCGACGCGACGCCTCAGCAATGGCGACGGCTTGTACCATATCTGCCGTCAAGGCGGGCACCTGGCCGGTGTGTGTCATGTCGCGCACCTGCCGCAAGACCTCTGCCGCACCATAGGGAAAGACAAAATCACCGAGTGGCGGTGAGTGGATGGCGCCCTGTGGCCCATACGCACTGGCCTGGAAAGCGCAGTGCCAGACGGGACCCACGTCGCAACTGAGGGTGACCCCACGTGCGGGGTAGCCAGCTCCCTCACCATAGTCGAGGTGAATGGTGTTGGGGTTGTCATCTCCCATGGCCCGCACGCCGACGATGCCCGTGCCGAAGATGTGCTGGGCCAGACTGATCGTGTGGATCTGCCCTGCCAGGCTCGGCCCGCCTCCCTGCACGGAACCGAATTGCAGATCCCCGACTTCGGCGAGACGTTGGGCGAAGTCTCTCGCCTGCGGCAACGCCCGCAGAATGGAGATCGACGTCAGTGGAGCATTGTGGGCGGCGGCGAGTTCGACGAGTTCTCTGGCGTCGGCAAGGGTCCGTGCCATCGGTTTGTCGACGAATGTGGCAACCCCCTTCTCCAACCCGGGGCGGGCCAGCTGCAGATGATCACTTCCATCTCCATTGCAATCGGCGATGAATACCAGATCGACCTCATCACTGACCTGCTCGACGCTGTCGCAGACTTGCGGTGGCTCCGTAAACAACGCCGCCAGGCATTCGGCGGCATCGACATGCTCATCCCAGACCTTCGTCAGGCGGAAGCCATCGACAGCCTCGACGGTCAGACGTGAGGCATTTGCATAGTCCGTGTAGAAGTAGAAGTGAGCCCCCCCGGTCTGCCAGGAGTACCGTGATGTTCCCCCCGGTGCCAACGGCCGCTGCAGACGCAACGGATCGTGTGCCGCCATCAGGGCGCCATAATAAGCGCCATGCGTGTCGCAGCGGATGAGTCCAACGCGGATCGGCGCCGGAGTGTCTCGGTTGGCCATGGCCTACAAGATAATGAATTCTCTCTCTCCGACTGCCATGCTGGGGGGTTGGCAACCATCGTCGCGAGCCGCTATTCTACGAACACCTACTATGACACCAGGCCGACCTGGCAGAAAGAGGCAGACTGGAATGAGCGAAATGCATGTGCCAAAAAGTTGTGATACCATGGTCGCCCTGCCGGCTGGCACGACGCATGGACAAACCCTGTTCGCCAAGAACAGCGACCGACCCTGGGACGAATGCCAACCCCTGGAACTGCACGAGCGTCGCAGCCATGACGCAGATGCCAGGACAGAGTGCCAGTTCATATCTCTTCCCGAGGTAGACGTAACCTGGAGGCACGTCGGCTCGCGGCCATGGTGGTGTTGGGGTTACGAACACGGCTTCAACGAACATCAGGTCGTCATCGGCAACGAAGGTCTGGGCTCGAAGTTCGACAGCGCCCAAGAGCCACGTCTGATCGGCATGGAGATACTTCGTCTTGGTCTGGAACGGGGACGGACTGCGCGGGAGGCCGTGGATTGTATGACCGGCGCCATCACGGAATACGGGCAGGGAAAATTCGACAACGACGCCAACGTGCGCACCTATGACAATGGCTATATCGTCGCCGATCCACAGGAGGCCTTCGTCATCGAAACGGCGGGCCATGAGTGGGCGGTGCAACGTGTCGAAGGGGCAGTAGGTATCAGCAACGTGTATAGTGTTGAAACAGCATACGAGAGCCTGTCCGACACCGCCGAATCCACCGCCATAGAGCATGGTTGGTGGACCGCCGGGCAACTGCCCTTCAACTTCGCCGACGCATATAGCGCCAACGACCGCACTCAAGGCAGTGGTGCCATGCGCCGCCGACGTTCGTGCGCCGTCCTCGGCGCCCGCAGTGGTGGCATCGACACAGCGGCCATGATGTCTCTGCTACGCGACCACTCGGACGCAACGCAGCCCGACGAGCCCTTCCGCACTGATCTGACAGGCAAAGGCATCTGCATCCACTTCGATGAAGGTCCCAAGGGCGGCAATACCGCAGCCAGCCTCGTCGCCGACTTGTGTACCGATGGTTCGCGCCTGCCCATCTACTGGTGCAGCTTCTACTCCCCCTGTCAGGCCCCATTCTTCCCGGTGTTTCTGCAGGGAACGCCCCCCGAACGGCTGGCGATCGGCGGACAGCACCCAACCGAGGACAGCCCATGGTGGCGATTCCTTCGTCTGGCGCATCTGGCCAGAGAGGACGCTCCCCATCGGGTGGCAGAGATTCGCAGCCGCTGGGCTGCACTCGAATCGGACCTCATGATCAGCGCATATCCCCTCGCCATCGACGCAAAACGCATGATCGATGCAGGGGACGAAGCTTTCACCCAGCAGCGATTGACCGCTTACATGCAGGACAATGTCGATCGCATGCTGGCGACCACGGAGGATCTGATCGCCCAGTTTTCGGCGACCAGTATCGCCGCCGGTTAGAGTCTTTTAGTTGCATCCGCTCGACGAATCGCTGCCCCGCGGCAGCGACATACCGGAGGTGCGATACGCCGGTCGTTGCCCGGATACCGGCAGCGAACTGTTCCTGGCTCCTACACCGGCCGTCATTGCCGAAGCGGTGCAGCTGCAAGGTCATCTGGACGCGCACCGCAGCGCCACCGACGGCTTCAGCACCCGTCATCTGCTGGAGCCAGCGGCAGGCAAGATGTTCGGCGTCATGGTGTGCCGCGATGACAAACATCGTCTCGGCACATTGCGCGCCTTCTCAGGAGAGTGGGACAACTGGGAGGCTCCCGCCGGCTGGGTGCCTTCGAGTGGCCATCTGGCCGAATATGCTGATGAACGAGAGCATACCGAAGCCGAGGTCGCTGAACTCACCCGGCAGATCGACGAATTGAAGGCCCTGCCCACCAGCAAGCCGATCCGACGTCAGATCGAAACCATCAAGATCGAGCGTGGCCGTCTGTCACGGGTGCTGACCGACCACATCCACGCCGCCTATCGCTTCGAAAATGCCCTGGGTGAAGTCCTGCCCCTTACAGAGGTGGACACGGGCGGTGACCGCCCTCCCACGGGCATGGGCGACTGCTGCGCGCCCAAACTGCTGCAAGCCGCCATCCGCCAGGACCTCGAGCCCCTCGGAATGGTAGAGTTCTGGTGGGGATCTGCTTCCGCCGTCCACCCTCGAGTGCAGGGCACCTACTATGGTTCCTGTCGGCAGAAGTGTTATCCCATCCTCGGATTTCTGCTACGCGGCATCGAGGCAGCACAAGTCTCCCCATCATGAAGTTCCGCCCCCCCGATCAGCGCCACCGGCCACTGTCCATCCTGCATCACGAGGACAGCTTCGTCGTCGTCGACAAACTGCCCGATTTCCTGTCCGTGCCAGGCAGGGATGCCGACATGGACGACTGTGTCGTCGCCAGAATCCGCGAACTCTTCCCCGCCGCCCGTGGATCCCTAGCCGCTCATCGCCTGGATATGGAGACCTCGGGATTGATGGTACTCGGACTCACCCCCGACGCGCACTGCCATCTGTCCCTGCAATTCGAACAACGCCGGGTGCACAAGAGCTACATCGCACTGGTAGAGGGAATCGTCGAAGCGAACGCGGGCCACATCGAGCTCGCCTTTCGCGTTGATGTGCACAACCGCCCCCTGCAGATCCTCGATCCGATCCACGGCAAACGAGGCATCACCGATTGGGAGGTGGTCGAACGGCGGCCCACCAACACACGAATCCGCTTCATCCCCCACACCGGCCGCACCCATCAACTACGCGTCCACGCCGCCCACCCAGAAGGCCTCGGCCACCCCATCATCGGCGACCGCCTCTACGGAAAACCATCATCCCAGGGCAGGATGATGCTGCACAGCACCACGCTGACCTTCCACCACCCGGAAGACGAAACCCAGCTCAAATTCGAAATCCCAGTGCCATTCTGAAGCCGTCAGTGGTTCACCGAACCGCCGCCACGATACTCCGCACTCGATCCACATCCGTCACGCCAAGCACACGATCCGCCGAGGCGTCACTCCCCATCCTCACACCTTCCTCCCCACCGGACGGCGCCACCACCACTTCTCGCCGCACCGAGAAGTGTATTTCCCGCACCCCGGTTTCACGCACCAGATCACCCGCATTGGTCTCGTCGATTCCCGATGACGACGCCCTCCGCCCCCGACTCGCCCGCCAGTTCGATATCTCGTCGCATGACCGCAAACTCAGCGGCATCGAAGTGGAAGTTCCCGGGACGAGGCCGGATGAGCACGTGCACGGGTAGATCGACGGATCCCTTGACCAGTTGAATCACCCGCACTTGGTGAAATACCCCCGACCGAAAGTGCTTGGCACAACTCCAGCCGGTGGGCGCCACCGGTCTGAGCGGCGCCGGCACCGGTCACACCATCGACGCATACTTCGCAGATCATCGTCGCTGTCACCATATCGAATAGCCTCCGTCAATGATGAGATCATGGCCCGTAACATATGCCGATGCCGCGGATGCCAGATAGACGACCGCCCCCTGAAGATCTTGCGGGTCAGCGAGTCGTCCCACGGGGGTATTGGCGCGCCAAGTGTCCCCCATCTCATCGACGGCAGGCGCTGTCATCGGGGTCACCGTATGCCCCGGACTGATACAGTTGACCCGCACACCACGGGTCGCCCATTCGGCGGCGCAACTGCGCGTCACCTGCACGACACCGGCTTTGGAAGCGTTGTAGTTCACCTGGTTCTGGGGCCGATTGACGATCCGCGCGGAGATCGATGCCACATTGATGATCGCTCCCGAGCCGGCGGCCAGCATGGCACGACCCTCTGCCTGGCAGCAGAGAAATACCCCTTTCAGATTGACATCGATCACCGAGTCCCACACCTGTTCCGGCATCGACTCTGCGTCCCCTCTGCGGGCAACACCCGCATTGTTGACAGCGATGTCGATCCGGCCATAGCGCCCGACGATGGCATCGACCATGCCATTGACCTGGTAGGAGTCGGTCACATCCACACCCAGACCCAGCCCATCGCCACCGTGCAACTGATGTGCCGACCGGGTGGCTGCTTCGGCGTCGAGATCCGCAACGGCGACGACGGCACCAGCTTCCCGCAGGGCTTGGGCCAGGGAATGGCCGATGCCACGTCCAGCACCGGTGACGAGTGCGACTCGCCCCTCAAGAGAGAACCGGTCGAGAATGCTCACAAGCGGCGATCCTCGTTATATTCCTGCACCTTACAATCTCTTGTCAAAGGTCCATGTCCATGTCCGGCTTCCAGCCCCTGCACGAATCCAACGATGCCCTCAAGGATCCCGAAGAGTTACACAGGCGTATCGCCGAGGAGGGATATCTGTTCTTCAGGGGCCTGCAGGACGCCGATCATTTGCGTTCCCTGCGTCGCGACATCCTCGGAGTGCTGATGAAGGGTGGCTGGCTCGTGCCAGGGACTGCCGTGGAAGACGGCATCGCCGACATCGATGCACGTTGCACCGAAGGGGATCCGGAATACACCGGGGTCTATCACCAGGTGCAACGTCTGGAATCCTTTCACCGGTCCGGTCATTGGCCTGAGGTCCTGGACATCATGGCCAGGATCATTGGCACCACCGTGCTGCCCCATCCGCAGAAGATCTGCCGCCTGTGGTTCCCGAAGTATACGGAACACACCACACCCATCCATCAGGACTACGTGCACTTCCAGGGCAGTTACGACACCTACACCTGCTGGGCCCCCGTCGGCGACTGCCCCATCGAACTCGGTGGACTCGCCGTGCTGCCAGGCTCCCACCAGCCAAGGCAGGTCCACACCCATCACTTCTCCCTCGGCGCCGGTCTGCTCGCCATCGATGAGGAAGATCTGTCAGGCGAATGGCAGACGACCGATTACGAGATCGGCGACACGCTGATCTTCGACAGCCTCCTTGCGCACCGCGCCTTGCCGAACTTGACCGAAGATCGGCTGCGCGTGTCTCTCGACAACCGTTATCAGTCCGCGCACATCCCCATTGCCGAACAGATGCTGACGCCCCATCTATCCGGCATCGGTCCGTTGACTTGGGACGAGGTGTATGCAGACTGGAAGAGTGATGACCTGAATTATTATTGGAAGGCCCACGACCTCGAAGTCATGGCCAAACAGATGCAGTGGCTCGACCAGTTGAATGCCGAAGCCGTGGAACGAGCCGCCAAAGGCGACAAGGACGCCGCCCATCACCTGCATCGGCTGGTCCGAAGAGAGCCCGAAAGCGACAACGGTCAGCGCGCAAGAAAGACCTTGGAAGCAGCGGGACTCCTGTAATCACCTACTGGTCAAAACTTCCGCCACCCGCTTGGCCACCAACTCTTCCTGGCCATCCTCCAGGTGTTGTGGTGTCAGCCAGATCGTGCTGTTCGCCCCGTCGGCAAAGACCGTCACCATCGGATCGCCCCCCTCAAGAATCTCATCCAACTCGCGGATCGTGTGACCGACGACGGCCTCATCGATAGCCAACCGTGTGCGAGGGATGACGAGTGGCCGCCCACCTGAGGTGGGGAAAGCGACCTCTGCCTCCACACCGTCGATGTGCTGCAGGGCATCACGCATCCGCTCCGCCATGCCGTGCCAGCGTGCCAGACGGGCGGGTTCGTCCATGGCGACGAACCGCTTCAGAGCGAAGACCAAACCGACGAGTTGCTCCTTGCTCACCTTCAGCGGCCGACCGATTCCAGGGTTGGGAAAAGCCTGGCCACGCGCCGCCGCCACCCACTGTTTCCGGCCACACAGGATACCGGTGTCGTTCGGCCCGGAGATATCCTTGCCACCGCTGAACAGCACCAGATCACCACCTGCCGCGTAGAATGCATTCAGGTTGCTCACCGGTGGCAACTCCGCCGCTGCATCGACGATGACGGGTATGCCCTTTTCATGGGCAACTTCAGCGACATCTTTGAGCGGCAGCGCCGGTTTCGGATCGAGCACGACGTAGAACACAGCCGCCGTGTTGGGGCCGATCGCCGCTGCCAACTTCTCACGCGTGGCACCTTGTGCGCCTCCGACTTCGACGATACGACCACCGGCGACACCGATGGCGTGATCGAAACCGATCCGGTGGGTCTTCTGCACCAGGATCTCACATTTCGGACCTACCGAGGGAAGGGATCGCATCTTTTCGCGATCCCTTCCGGTCAGCACCGCCGCCGTCGCCAGCAGAATGCCACCGGCTGTTCCCGTCGTTACCAGTGCAGCTTCGGTGCCGGTGAGCCGCGCCACTTCGTTACACGCCCACTCCAGCAGTTCCTCCATGACGACGAATGAACGCGCCGCCTCATTCATCTTTTCGAGCACTTCGGGTGCGATCAACGACCCGCCCAGGTAGGTCATGCTGCCTGACGCATTGAGCACCTTCCGCATACCGATCTCTTCATAAACACTCACTTCGAAGCCCCTCCCTCACCGGGCGGCATGATGAGGCCCTCCGGGTTGCGTACACCATAAAATTCGTCCAGTTCACGCCAGTCCGTACCCGTGCGGCCATTAAAGTCCCACATCAATTGCCCTTCCAGCAGGGTCAGTTCACACCGCAACCGCTGCTTGCCCTGGACCCGTCCCTGGCGCACATCGAGGTAACCGAAATCCCCCTCCAGGATGCTCAGCGCCGTCACATCCGCGACGGCGCCAATGCTGAGATGGCCCAGTTCAGGATGACCGATTTCGCGTGCCGGATTGGTCGTTGACTCACGCACGATCTCTTCGAGCGGCATACCGATGGCGAGAAACTTCGACATCACATTCGTCATATCCTGCATCTCGTCATTCATGCACCATGTGTGCAGATCCGTCGAGATCGAATCCGGATAAAAGCCCTGCTCGATGGCCGGCACCGCATTGCGCCAATAAAAGCTGCCTCCTCCGTGTCCGACGTCGAAAATGATACCGCGCTCCCGGGCCTCGTACAGATACTTGAGCACTTTGCCATCCGCACCGATCCACGGAACATCTCCGAGATACATGTGTGTCGTGATGTCACCGGCGCTCATGCGCTGCGTTACCAGTTCGTAGTACGGGCGTTGTTTCGGGAATAGACCAAAGTCGACCATGCTCGGTTTGCCGAGGGCGCGACCCGCCTCCAGCATGCGATCCACCGTGGTCCATTCAGGACCGACATAGTGGGCGGTTTTCATGCCGACGATCAGGTCTTCGTGCTCCCGTCCCATGGCAACCGCACGATCCACCTGCATGTCTGCCTGGTTCTGCTCCATGTCGTTCGACACCATGCCCATGCCAACGATGTTGAGAAAGGCGAACATGCGCGTTTCGAAACGATCGAGGACGTTGTAACGGAAGTCCTCGAACATACGCCAGCCAGCGGAACCGGTATCGACCATCGTTGTCACGCCACTGCGAAAGCTGAACCCATCGGGCAAGACCGAGCGGTCCCCTGCCCAGGCGTCACGAAATCCCGAACTGGCAAACATGTGCGTGTGGATGTCGACGAATCCCGGCGTGACGATCAGACCCGTCATGTCGATCACCTTGGCGGCGCTGGTTGCGGGGATGTCCGTGTCGACGGCGGCTACCTTGCCATCACGGATCGCCAAGTCTCGAGGCGTGTCGATGTTGTTGGCCGGGTCAATGAGATGGCCACCCTTGAGGAGCAGATCAAATGTCATGCCTTTCCAATCTCGAAGTTGTGTGAAAGCACATCCGGACCCGCCTCAGACTCTGTGCCCTGATCCGGGTTCTCCGTCCTCACCTCAGAAAGAGTTTCCAGATGTCCGGCGATCTCCTCCAGTCGATTCAGATCAACAGGTTTGGTCACATAATCGAAGGCCCCCTCTTGCAGTAACTCACGAGCCTGATCTTCGGAGATCTGCCCCGACACGATCACTACAGGCATCTGCGCATCGACCTCTCGGATGAGGCGGAATGTCTCGACCCCATCCATTCCCGGCATACGAATGTCGAGAAACACCGCGGCCGGTCGGAGGTCCTTCACTTTCGACAGAGCTTCGTAGCCATTGTCAGCAGTCACAACTTTGTGACCGCGCATCCCGAAAAACTCCCGCATCGGCCGGAGAAATAGAGCTTCGTCATCTACAGAAAATGCCTCCTAGGCGTTTGCATCACCCTCTCAGCGACCCATTCCCTTCTCAGTGTTGTGTAAATTGTAGCGAATCCGCCAAGGCCAGGCTATTTATCTACGCTTGCCAACCTTCTCGCCGGGCCAGGCTCTAACTGTG
>Ga0310124_10000600_pt1 | contig 24976 bp, 22 predicted proteins | sample CB11b_AW_Bot5_MG_FD_203507 | JGI IMG/M metagenome (GOLD analysis project Ga0310124, IMG submission 203507) | Marine microbial communities from Western Arctic Ocean, Canada - CB11b_AW_Bot5 | ecosystem: Environmental > Aquatic > Marine > Oceanic | place: Canada: Western Arctic Ocean | collected...
CCACTCCACGAGGTTCCGTACGTACGTGCCAATCCCGAAATCCTCGAACTTTCGGATGTCGATCGCGATTCGCATCTCTCACGATCCTACCTGTTGCGCGCGCCCGCCGCTGACACGAGGAGGTTGCTGAAGAACGCTTCGCCTGGAAAACCCAGAGACTAGCAGTCGGTCACCCATGGCGCCTGTCGCCCTGAGGGCACAAGGACCGACCGTGGTGGTGAAACCCGGAGCGGTGGGCCACAGCGCCTTCCGGGGTCGGTAACGGTGCCATCGCGTCAGTATGGCGAGCAGACGCGGACGGCTCGCGGGTAGGATCGAAGCCACGGGCTGTTAGCCGACCGCGACGCACAGCAGGTCCGAGGCGATCGTGAGCGGGCCGCGGTACCGTGTCTGAAGATGCACCAGGTTCGCATCGAGATCCTGGTTTGCCGAGACATGGCTCAGCACCAACCTGCCCGCGCCGGCGTCGGTCGCCATCTGTCCCCACACACTGGGCTTGGCGTGCAGGTCGGTGGCGGCCCCGGGCGACGCTTCTGACCCCGCGAAATGCACCACGAGGAGGTCCACACCGCGCACAAAGTCCGTGAACGCAGGATTCGAGCCGTTCTGGTCGCTGCTGAATGCGAGGCTGGCGTCACCAACGTCGATACGGTAGCCGACCGCTGGGACCGATCCGTGGGGCACGCCGAGGCCACGGACGCGGACCTGTCCTTCCGTCACCACCTCTGTCGGCTCGGCGGCGTTGACGTCGACCTCCACCGAGGTGAGCGCCACGCGGCTGTTCAGGATCCGGAACACGCCATCGGGCCCGAACAGACCCCCGAGGAAGTTATCGACGGAGGGGAACCCTGGGCGCCCCGAGGGGCCCGCCATCAGGAGCTCGCCACCTCGCGGCCAGAGCAGGGCGGGCACGTCCGAGACATGGTCGGGATGAAAGTGACTCAGCGCGAGCACGTGCAGATCGGACAGCGTCGCACCCGCCTGATGAAATCGGACAAACGTGCCGCCCCCAGCGTCCACCATGACGCGGCTGACGCCGTCGACCCAAACGATGTAGCCGGCCGATGCCCGCCCCGCGCCGAACGGTCCACCGGAGCCGAGCACCTGGAGCGCGACACCAGAGTCGCCACACGCGCCTCGCGCGAGACCAGCGCCCGACGTGGCCAACAGCAGCCCAGTCAGGAGAGCGGCGCGAGCAACCATTCTCACGCGCACACTCCTACGGTCTGTCCTCGACCGTGATCTGCCCGATCGCCCAGGGGTGGTCGGTGCAGTGATAGAGGAACGTGCCGAGATCGTCCAGCGTGACGTACGCTGACGTCGCGGGCTCGACGGGGCCGATGCTCCATCTGCCGTCCCGGGCGGCAATGGTGTGTGCGACCTCACCGTTGTTGATGAACTGGAGGCGCGCCCCCCGGGTCACGAGCGCCCGTACGGGGTTGAAGTGATGCTCGTCGAACCCGTACCGTGTCCCGCCGACCATGCCTCTCGTCCCTTCGATCAGCGTGGCCGTTTCGATCCGCCGCGTCGCGGTCGGCGCCGGCCGTGGCCGCTCGTAGCCCTCCCAGGGGTCGAGCACCGGTTCCCCGCGCGCCGCAACCTCGCCGTCCAGCGCGAACGCCCACAACTCGGAGCCCATCGCGATGGCGATGTACTGCCGCCCGTCGAGCTCGTAGACGCTCGCCGGTCCGGGGCGCACGAGGGCGCCGGTCGGACTGGTGCGGAAGGTCCACGCCCGCTCGCCGGTACGTGCGTCGTAGGCCTCCACTTGACCGCCGGCCGAGCCTCGAAACATCAAGCCGCCCGCGGTGGTCAGCGGCCCGCTCGTCCCAAGCCATGACGCCGGCATCTCGTGCTTCCACACCACTCTGCTGGTCCGTGTGTCAACGGCGGCGAGGATGCCAACCGGGTCGGGCAGCGTGAGCTCGTTGTCGTCGAGTCTCCAGTGGAACGGATCCTCGAATCGGCGTGCGCGCCCGACTATCGCCTGGCCCTGCGCGTAGATGTAGCCCGTCTGCGGGCTGAAGGACATCGGCGTGACCCGCACCCGCGGAATTGGCACGCCTGGAGCCACGATGGTGTGCTCGTTCACCATCGGTGGCGTGAAGCCACTGCAGCTCAACTCGAACGGGGGCGGCACGCGGTCGCGCCAGAAGGAGCAGTCCGGCAAGATGCTCTCGGCCCCCACCGGGAAGGGTTGGGTCGCCGCGGTGCGCTGGTACGCATCCTGGGGGACCTCGCGTTCTTCGATCGGCGTCAGGGGCTCGCCCGTCTCTCGATCGAAGAGAAAGAGCACGCCATCGGCGCGCATCGCCGCCAGCGCCTTGCGCGGCTCTCCTGTCCCCGTGTCGTGGTCGTAGAGCAAGAGCGGGGTCGCGATGTCGGCGTCCCAGACGTCATGGCGAACCACCTGGTAGTGCCACCGCCGTTCCCCAGTCCGGATGTCGAGCGCGAGCACCGACGCCGTGAAGAGGTTGTCGCCCGCCCGAATCTCGCCGCCGAACATCGGCGCCGGATTGCCGGTGGCGAAGTAGACCAGGTCGAGGTCCGGGTCGACGGTCCCGACGAGCCAGACGCCGCCGCCGCCAAGCTCCCAGGTATCCGAGTCCTGCGGCCAGGTGTCGTGGCCGAATTCGCCGGGCCGCGGCACGATGAAGAACGTCCACTCGACGTCGCCGGTATCGGCATCCAGGGCGATGATGCGCCCCTGCCCTCCGGTATCGCCATTCGCCAGTCCCACGAAGACCCGACCCGCAGCGTACATCGGCGCCGTGGTGACGGCCTCGCCCGCGTCCGCCGGGTCGCTGCCAACCGACTCCACCCACACCATCTCGCCTGTTTCCTGGCGTAAGGCCGCGACCTGTCCGCTGCGGAGCCCGACGAACACGAGCCCGTTGCCCACGCCCACGCCCTGCCATGAGGGCACCATGCCCGCGCCCTCGACCGAGTCCTTGGGCTGCCAGCGCCACATCTGATCGCCTGTCCGGGCATCGATCGCGAACACGTTGGCGCCGCCCGTGAGATAGAGCACTCCGTCAAGGATGATCGGCGTCGCGCGCGACGCCGCCCCTCCCTCCAGACGCGTGACCCAGGCCCCGCTCAGCCGGTTGACGGTGGCCGTGGTGATGTCGGCCAGGGTCGAGTACCGCGTGCCGGACCAGTTGCCGCCCGCCAGCGGCCAGTCCTGGGACGGATAGCCACGTCCGCGCTCTGGTGTCTGTCCCTGGATGCCGCCCGTCTGCGCGACGATCCCGAGCACCATGGCGATGGCGACACTGACACGGGTGATGAACGGCATGAGGCTCTCCTTCTCGTCTGTGTCGGTGACGGAGCGACAATGACAGGTCACTGTGCCTTCCAGAGTCTTGCCAAGGGTGTCTCTCGAGTCAAGCCGCACCTCGAAGCTGGTCGTCACTGCCGGGCTGTGACCGAGGAAGCAACGCCGTCCACGCGGGTACCTCATTCCGGCGGGAGCAGGCCTCGGAGCCGAAGATAGGCACGCAGGACTGGGTGCCACCCAGGATGATGCTTTCGGTAGAACGCCAGATGGCTGCGCCGATACGCCATCGCCGTCGCGGCCCGGGCATGCCGGCCAGAGCGACCGCGTCGATGTACCACCTCGACCTCTGGCGTAAAAAGCACGTGCCGCCCGCGCGCGCGTATCGACGCGCAGAAGTCGACGTCCTCCGTATACAGAAAGAAGCGCTCGTCGAGGCCCCCGACCGCCTCCGCGTCGGCCCGGCGTACCAGCAAGCAGGCGCCGCTCACCCAGTCGACCAGGCGCTCTCGACGAGCCTGACGCTCAGCGAGCCCAGTTAGCAGCGGCACCCCTTGGCCGTGCCCGCGCACCAGGCTTTTCTGCCACAGTTCGGCCAGCGGCGACAGCATCGGCCCGGATGAAATTTCGAGGCGTCCCGTCCCGTCGACGAGCCTGGGCCCCGTCACCGCCACATCGTCGTGCGCGTCGAGAATCTCGGTCAAGCGGTCGATCGCCCCGGTGGGGAGGAGTGCGTCGCTGTTCAGGAGCAGAACCAGGCGGCTGCGCGTCGCGGTGATCCCGATGTTGGTGGCTCGCGCGAAGCCGAGGTTGCCTCCGGCATCGATCACCTCGACCGGCGGCCCATAGGCGCGCGCGGCCGCGGCGCTCCCGTCCGTTGACGCGTTGTCGACGACGACGGTTTGGTGCGACGCGCGAGGCGGGTGGTCACGCAGCCGGCTCAAGCAGGCCTGGAGGTCGTCGCGCGCGTCGTAGCTCACGATGACAATCGCCAGTTCGGTCGTGGGCGTCATCCAGACTGTCCCACTTCTTCGAGCACGGCCAGGGTCTCGGCCGCGGCTCGGGCCCAGGTAAAGCACGGCAGCCGCCTGGCAGCGGCGGCGAGCAGCGTCTGGCGGGCACCTGGATTCCGCAGCAGATCGAGCATGGCGTCGGTGATGGCCGGGACATCGGTCACCCCCACCCGACGGGCGGCATCCACATACAGTTCTCGGGCCACCGCCGTGTCGCCCACGATCGCAGGCACACCCGCGGCCATCGCCTCGAGCGGTGCGAAGCCGAAGCCCTCATATTCTGACAGAAACGCAAAGACCGTCGCCCGTCGGTACAAGGCCCAGAGTTCCGTCTCGTCGACGTAGTCACGGACACTGACGCGGTTCTCCAACCCGGCCTCGGCGGCAAGACGAGCCGGGTCCTGTCTGGGATGGCTCCGATTGTCACCGACCAGCACCAGTTGGGCGTGCGGCAACGCCGCCGCCACCGGCTTGAAGGCGGTGATCAGCGCCGGTACATGGCGTCGATTGAAGATCGAGCCCACATACAGCACCAGCGGCTCGCGCTCAAGAGGCGCGGCCGGCTCGACGTGGTGAATACCTGACCAGATGACAGATATGCGCTCCCGCGGCACTCGGAGGTGGGTCGCCACCTCATCGCGGGTAAATCCCGAGACCGCGACGATGCGGGCCGCACGATGAGCGGTTTGTCTGGTCATCCATCGTCGCCGCACTCCTTCTCGCCACGGGAACCACTCGGGATGGGTTTCGAAGCTGATGTCGTGAATGGTCACCACCACCGGCACACGCGCGGCAAGCGGCGCGGCATAGCCGGGGGCGAACAGGACATCGGGTTCGGACGCGTTGACGGCGGCCGCGAACTGGGTCTGTTCCCACCAGGTGCCCCCGTCACCGGGGACCGCCTCGTATCGGAACGGACCGTGCCCCTCGCGCCCGAACGGCGCGCCGAGCAGGGCCGGCGAATCGCCGGGTACGGGGCCGTACAGCACGAACTCGTGCGGCCCGTCCGATGGCAGGCCCCGCCACTCGGCACACAGCGCGGCGAGGTATCGCCCCACGCCGGTGCGGTCCCCGAGCAGTTCGCGGGCGTCTATCCCTATACGCATGGGTCGCAAGACACGAGTCGGCGCCTCAGGGTGAGACGGCCCGGCGGCGCTCGATCGCCAGTTCGTAGGCGGCTCTGAGGCGGTCGGCTGAGGCCCGCCAGGAAAACCGACGGGCTTGGACGGGCCCCGCCGCGGACAGGCGCCGACACAGTTGGTCGTCCGTCACCAGTCGCCCAATGGCCGCCGCCAGTGCCTCGACATCCAACGGATCGACGAGTAGACCGGCGTCGCCGACGACCTCCGGCAGGGCGCCACAGCGTGCGGCCAGCACCGGCACCCCCAGTTCCATCGCCTCGAGCGCCGGGATGCCGAACCCCTCGTCCAACGACGGCAGAATGAGTCCAACCGCCTGCTCGTACAGCGCCCGGAGTCGCTGATCGTCCACATAGCCCTCGTGTCGGACGTGACCAGCCAGCGGTGGCTGCCTCAGCGGCGCGAGGACGGCCGCGTCGTCCGGTGACAGCTGCCCGGCCAGCACCAACGGCGGCACCTGGGGCTGTGTGGCTCGCACGCGGGCATAGGCGTCGAGCAACCGGTCGACGTTCTTGCGGGCGCTGACCGTGCCGACGAACAGCAGGTGCTTCGGTCGGGGCGTGTCCGCCCGTGTCGGCCAGCCAGGCGGACCATTGGGACAGACGATGATCCGCTCGGGCGCCAGGTCGAGCCGGGTGGCCACCTGCTCGCCGGTGTAGTGCGAGGGCACGACCACCACATCGGCACGATGGGCGTGGGCATGGGCCAGGCGAGCGTAGTCACGTCGGATCTCGCGGACGCCTCGCTCCGGGTGCACCAGGAAGTCGACATCGTGAATGGTCACCACTTGGGCCGCGCTCCGGGTGGGCACCATGAGCGGCGTCGGGGAATGGACGACATCGAATGGTCCAGGGGCCAGGAGTTCCACGGGCGGCCATTCCTGCCGATGCCACAGCCAGTTCAAGCACTGCACGGGCACCCGCCGATCCACCCTTCGGACCCCGGCCGGCAGTGTCGTGGTCAGACGATCCTTCCAGGAGCTGCTGAAAACCGTGAGGTCAGGGCGGGCGGAGTCAAGCCGGGCCAGGGCGTCTACCAGCCGGGCGACCCAGAGCCCCACGCCCGTTCGATGCCGGAGCGCGGGGCGGTAGTCGATAAGAATCCGCACGATCTTCGTGGATGGGTCCGAGCCGCCACCGGCCGTTCGTCCGTGGACGGGAGACAGGTCCCCGCCAGCTTGTGGGGCATCGTAGCACAGGGGACCTGCACCGTCGCCAGGGTCATCGCCGGGACCTGGCCTCAATGGCACAACTCCTTGTACATCAACATCTTGACAGCATTGCAAGCCTGATGTTATGGTTAGAATTTTCCTAGATCTCACGGTCGATGGCGTCCACGGACCAAGGGGGGCGCTGGCGACATTGTCGAGTTCTACCGAACAGCGGGCCAGATGAAAATCGCGGTCGTAGGAACCGGATATGTCGGATTGGTCGTCGGGGCGTGCTTCGCCGAAACCGGGAACGATGTCGTCTGCGTAGATGTGGACGAACGGAAGATTCGGGGGCTGCGGCGGGGACGGATCCCGATCTATGAGCCGGGCCTGGACGAGCTCGTCACGCGCAACCGAGTTGAGCAGCGGCTGCGTTTCAGCACCGCGCTGGGGCGGGCCGCGCGTGGGGCCGAGATCATCTTCATCGCGGTCGGCACGCCGCCTGACGAAGACGGGTCCACCGACGTGCAGTATGTGTTGGCGGCCGCACGGGATCTGGCCCGCGCCATCGACGGATACAAGGTCGTCGCGCTGAAGAGCACGGTCCCGGTAGGGACGGCCGAGCGGGTGCGGGAGACGATCGCGGCCGAGACGACGCACCCCTTCAGCGTGGTCAGCAACCCGGAGTTTCTGAAGCAGGGCTCCGCGGTTGATGACTTCCTGAAGCCGGATCGGGTTGTGGTCGGCACGATGGCCGACGACAGAGCCGCAGCCATCATGCGCACCCTGTATGCGCCGTTCACCCGGACCGGGTCCCCGGTCGTGCTCATGGACTGCGCCAGCGCGGAGCTGAGCAAGTATGCCGCCAATGCCATGCTGGCGACCCGCGTGTCCTTCATGAACGAGATGGCGAATGTCTGCGAGCAGGTCGGCGCCAACGTCGATGCCGTCAGGCGGGTCGTGGCATCCGACTCCCGCATCGGGTCGTCGTTCCTGTTTCCCGGTATCGGGTACGGTGGGAGTTGCTTTCCCAAGGATGTCAAAGCACTGGTGCGTTCGGCCAAAGACTCCCGCTATCGGTTCCGCATCCTGGAGGCGGTGGAGGCGGTCAACACCAGCCAGAAGCGACGGCTGTTCGGCAAGATGCGGAAGGTGCTCGGTCCCCTGCGGGGGAAACGGATTGGTCTCTGGGGGTTGGCGTTCAAACCGCGCACCGATGACATGCGTGAGGCCCCGTCTATTGTCCTGATCGAGGCGCTCCTGGCGGCCGGCGCGACCGTGACGGCCTACGACCCGCAGGCCCGCGGCGCGGCGCGCGCCATCTTCGGGTCGCGCGTGACGCTGGCGGCTCGCAGCTACGACGCGGTCGAGAACGCCGACGCGCTCGCGATCGTGACCGAGTGGAGCGAGTTTCGCGAGCCAGATTTTGCCCGCATGCGCGCACTGATGCGAGCGCCGGTTATTTTCGATGGACGCAACCTGTTCGACCTCGAGCAGATGCACGCGCTCGGGTTCACCTACCACTCCATCGGACGATGATATGAGCGCCGTGCTGGTCACCGGCGGTGCGGGGTATATCGGGAGCCACGCCGTCAAGGCCTTGCAAGCCGCGGGGCACACCGTCGTCGTGCTCGACAACCTGTCCGCCGGTCATCGGGCCGCGGTGGGTGACGCTCCACTGATCGAGGCCGACGTGCGAGACACGCCGTCGGTGCGGGCCGCGCTGCGTACGCACGACATCAGGGCGGTGATGCATTTCGCCGCACTGCTCTCCGTCGGCGACTCCGTGACCGACCCCGCCAGCTACTACGATTGCAATGTAGGTGGCTCGTTGGCGCTGTTGGACGCGATGGTGGCCGAGGGAGTGGATCGGTTCGTCTTGTCGTCGACCTGCGCTGTGTACGGTGATCGGGTCGCTACGCCGATCGACGAAGCCCATCCCACCGCGCCGATCAACGCGTACGGCGACACCAAGCTGGCGGTAGAGCGGGCCCTGCTGCACTACGGCCGGGCGTACGGTCTCCGGTCGGTTGCTCTGCGCTACTTCAACGCCGCCGGCGCGGATGCCGACGGTGAGATCGGCGAAGACCACGCCCCCGAGATTCATTTGATTCCTCGCGCGATCGCGGCGGCTCGGGGCGAAGAACCACTCAAGATCTTCGGCGACGACTATCCGACCGCCGATGGCACCTGCGAGCGCGACTACGTGCACGTGTCTGATTTGGCGAGCGGACACCTCCGGGCCCTCGCCGCGCTCGATGTGTCGGTTATGAGCGACGCCGGAGAGGTGAGCCGCGTGTTCAACTTGGGCACCGGCCGCCCGCACTCGGTCCGCGAGGTCGTGCGAGCGGTGGAGCGGGTCTCCGGGCTCTCCGTCCCCACGCTGCCCGCGTCGAGACGCGTCGGTGACCCGGCGGTGCTGTTCGCCTCGGCGGACCGCATCGGCAATGACCTCGGCTGGCGCCCGGCCTACACGAGCCTCGACGCGATCGTGGACACCGCGTGGCGGTGGCATGAGACCCATCCCCACGGGTTTGGCGAGTAGCGAGGCCTTGCAATCGTGACTGCACTTCGTCGACTCCTCGGCTATTCCGCACCCCACAAGGCCCGGATACTGCTTGCCCTGCCAGCGATGGGTTGCTATGCGCTGGCCTCGGGCGGGCTCGTGTTGCTCGTGCAGTCGATCTTCGACGAGGTGCTGTCGCTCGGCGAACGGGTCGGCGTGATCTGTGGCGTCATCATCACGCTCTACATCGTGAAGGGCCTCGGCGCCTACTTTTCCGTGTATCTCATGGCCAGCGCCGGCCAGCGCGTGGTCCATGACCTCCGCACAGAGCTCTTCGCCCACATCCTGGGCCAGTCGACCGTGTTCTTCGGCCAACGGACGACTGGCCGCCTCCTGTCACGTATCACCAACGATGTGAGCCGGGTGCAGCAGGTGGTCTCCGAAACGTTCGGCGACCTGGCCCGCGAATCGCTAGCGCTGGTCGTGTTCGCCGGGGTCCTGGTGTATCGCGACCCACGGCTGGCGCTGGTGTGCATGACGGGGGCGCCGCTCTTGATCTACCCGCTGGTGCGGCTGGGACAGCGGGTGCGGCGCACGACCCGACGGGGGCAAGAGGAACTCGAACACCTGTCGCATCTGACCGTCGAGGCGTTCACCGGGCATCGCATCGTGCAGGCGTTTCAGGCGGAGCGCTACGAGCATCAGAAGTTCGAGCGTGCGTCGGACCGGCTGTATCAGACCACGATGAAGATCACGAGTACCGTCTCGGCGCTCCCGCCCCTGATGGAGCTGCTGGGCGGCTTCGGCATCGCGGGCGTGTTGTGGTACGGCGCCCGGGAGATCACGTCCGGCGACCTGAGCGTGGGCCAGTTCCTCTCGTTCATGGCGGCGCTGCTGATGATGTACGCCCCGATCAAGAAACTCAGCCGGGTCAACGCGAACATCCAGCAGGCGATTGCCGCCGCGGAGCGAATTTTCGAGACGCTGGACACGCATACGGAGACGGGTGATCGACCCGACGCGCACGCCCTGCCGACCTTGGATGCGACCGTCGAGTTCCGTGACGTGTCGTTTCAATATCACGACGATGTCGAGGCGGTGTTGCGCGGCGTGTCGTTCACCGTGCGGCCTGGCCAGGTGGTGGCCATCGTCGGGCTCAGCGGCGCGGGCAAGACGACGCTGGTCAACCTGGTGCCTCGATTCCACGATGTGACCGACGGCGCGATCCTGATTGGCGGGACGGACATACGGGCGTTGACGCTGGTGTCCCTCCGGCAGGCAATCGGGATGGTCACCCAGGACACCATCCTGTTCGACGCGTCGGTCGCCGATAACATCGCCTACGCCGCGCCGGGCACCGACTCCGCCCGGATCGAGGCGGTGGCCCGCGCCGCCCACGCGCACGAGTTTATCGTCGACCTGCCGAACGGCTACGACACGATGATTGGCGAGCGTGGGCAGCGGCTGTCTGGGGGGCAGCGCCAGCGGTTGACCATTGCGCGCGCGCTGCTGAAGAACCCACCGATCTTGATTCTGGACGAAGCGACCTCGGCCCTCGACGCCGAGTCGGAGTTGCTGGTGCAAGACGCGCTGGAGAAGCTGCTGCTCAACCGCACCGCCTTCGTGATCGCACACCGGCTGTCGACGATTCGGCGGGCAGATGCCATCATCGTCCTGCAGGAGGGGCGCGTCGTCGAGAGCGGCCGCCACGCCGAGTTGCTCGCACGCCAAGACAGCGTCTACGCGAAACTGTACGCCACCCAGGTGTTCGACACGAATCCGGCCCGGCCGGGCGAGACCCCGGCCGAGGTCGCCCGGGCCGCGGACGGAATGTCATGATCAAATCGATGACCGGTTTTGCGTCGGTAACGCGCGAGCACGAGCTGGCCACCGTGGGGGTCACCGCCCGCAGCGTCAACCACCGCTACCTCGATACCCAGTTGCGGCTGCCGTCGATGATGGCCGACCAGGAATCCGAGCTACGCGGCCGGGTGCAGCGATGGGTCGCGCGCGGGCGCGTCGAACTGGCGATCACCGTGCGGTCGACTCGACCGCCCGAGGTCGACGTCGTGTTGAACGAGTCACTGGTCAATGCCTTGTCGGCGGCCGTTGCCGGCGCCCAACAACGGGGCCTGACGAGCGGTGGGCTCGGATCCGGCGATCTGTTGCGATTTCCGCAGGCGGTGGTGGTACGCGAGCGCGAGACGGACGGCACGATTCAAGCGTCGATCAAGCAAGTGGCCGCCGACGCCGTCGACGACACCCTCCGTGAACTGGATTCGATGCGGACACGTGAGGGGGAGTATCTGCGCGCGGACCTTGAGAGCAAGCGGGACACGGTCGCGGAATTGGTCGAGAAACTGGACGCCGCCGCCGAGTCCGGCCGCGCGGGACTCGTGGAGCGGCTCACCACCCGTGTCGGCGAGCTGCGCGACCAGCTGCAGGTCGACGAGTCGGTCGTGGCGCAAGAAGTGGTGCGGTTCGCGGCGCGCTCGGACGTCAACGAAGAGCTCGCCCGTCTGCGCGGGCACCTGACGCATTGGTCGGTCCTGGCCGATGCCCCGGAACCCTGTGGGCGGAAGCTCGACTTCCTGTTACAGGAGATGAACCGCGAAATCAACACGCTCGGGGCCAAGGTCGAGGGTCCCGATGTCAGCGAGCTGATCGTGGCCGCCAAGGCGGAGTTGGAGAAGCTCCGCGAGCAGGCCGCGAACGTCGAGTGATGCCACTGGCGACCCAGAGCAGCGCGGCACGGCCCCCGGGCAGTCTGTTCGTGGTCTCGGCCCCGTCCGGCACCGGCAAGACCACCGTGGTCGAGGCGTTGATGGCGCTCGTGCCCGGGTTGGTGATGTCCTGCTCGTACACCTCGCGTCCGCCTCGTCCCGGAGAGCAAGACGGCGTGGACTATCACTTCGTCAGCCGCGAGCGCTTCGAGCAGATGCGCGACGGCACCGAGTTTCTCGAGTGGGCGGCGGTGTTCGGGCAGCTCTACGGCACCGGTGCGGCGGAGACCCGGCGACGGCTGGACGAGGGGCTCGACCTGATGCTGGTCATCGACGTGCAAGGGGCGGGGCAGGTGCGCCGGCTCGACGGCACCGCGGTCGGTATCTTCGTGCTGCCGCCGTCGCCCGCTGTCCTCGAAGAGCGGCTGCGTCGTCGCAGCGCGACGCATCTGACCGAAGCCCAGCTTCGACAGCGACTCTCGGTGGCGCGGCGAGAAGTGGAGCAGATGCCCGACTACGACTACGCCATCATCAACGATACGTTGGAGGACTGCGTCGAAGAGCTCCGGTGTATCGTGGTGGCCGAGCGCGCGTCTCGGCGGACGCGGACGGGCGCCGGCGAGGCGGTGGCGCAGGCGTTTCGCGAGTGGGAGGAGTAGCCCCATGGGACTGATCGCACTCGGGGTCACCGGTGGCATTGGCGCCTACAAGGCGATCGAGGTCGCGCGCGGCCTGCAGCAGGGTGGCCACGATGTGGTCGCCATCATGACCGCCTCCGCGCACAAGTTCGTCGGGCGCGTCACCTTTGAAGCCATCACCCAGCGGCGGGTCATCACGGACCAGTTCGCACCCGGTGCGAACGCCGATATCGAACACATCGCGCTGGCGTCCGACATTGCGGCGCTCGTGGTGGCCCCCGCGACCGCGAATATCATCGGGAAGCTGGCCCTCGGGATTGCCGACGACTTCCTGACCACCCTGTACTTGGCGACCCGGGCCCCGGTCCTGGTGGCGCCGGCCATGAACACGAACATGTTCAATCACGAGGCCGTCGCGCAGAACCTGTCGACGCTGCGCGCCCGGGGCGTGCACATCGTCGGTCCCGGCGAGGGCTATCTGGCCTGCGGCTGGATCGGGAAAGGCCGGCTGGCCGAGCCCGCCGATGTCGTCGCCGCCACCGATGCGATCCTGCGGCCCGTGGGTAGCCTGGCCGGCCAGCGTCTGTTGGTCACGGCCGGGCCCACCTACGAAGACCTGGACCCGGTCCGATACCTCGGTAATCGTTCCAGTGGGCGGATGGGCCTGGCGGTGGCGGCCGAGGCCGTGCGGCGGGGCGCCCACGTGGTGCTGGTGCTCGGACCGAGCCCCCTGGATCCAACGCCGGGGGCCGAGGTCATCCGGGTGCGCAGTGCGGCTCAGATGCACGATGCCGTGATGACACGGGCGGCGGAGATGGATGCGGTGGTCATGGCGGCGGCCGTGGCGGACTACACGCCGGGCGGGGGAGCGGAGCCCCAGAAGATCAGCAAGCGTGAGGACGGCGACGACGACCATCGAGCGTTGACCATGACCCTCACCCGCACGGCTGATATCCTCACCGAACTTGGGCGGTGGCGAGCCGACCGGGTTCGCCCGTGGCTGGTCGGGTTCGCGGCCGAGACACAGGACGTCGTCGAACGGGCCACGGCGAAGTTGACGCGGAAACAGGTCGATCTTCTTGTCGCCAACGACGTCTCGCGATCTGATGCCGGGTTCGCCGTCGAGACCAACGCCGCCGTGCTGGTCGACGCCGCCGGTGCAACCGAGCTCCCGTTGCAACCGAAATCGGCGCTCGCCGGAACCATCCTGGACCGGGTCGAGGCGGGACTGAGTCAGGCGCCGGCGACGGCTCACGCGACACAGGGTGGCGTGGGCGATTCGGGCGATGGTGTCGACCCAGTCGACAGGCCAGGACAACATGAACCGTCGTGACGCGCTGACGGCACACATGGCGTTCTTCCAAGAGCTGGGCGCCGAGGGGTTCAGTCGGGAGCCCGCGTGGCGCTTTCGGGGCGAGAGGCCGGCGACACCGAGCGAGCCGACCGCGCCGACGAACGTGGTTTCGGAGGCGTCCATCAGAAACGACGCGACCACGCCGACGACCCTGGAGCAGATTCGCGAAGAGCTGGGCGACTGCACCCGTTGCAAGCTCCACCCGGGCCGCACCACGCTGGTCTTTGGGGTTGGACGCCCAGACGCCGACCTGATGTTCGTCGGCGAGGCGCCGGGACGGGATGAGGACCGTCGGGGCGAGCCCTTTGTTGGTCGCGCCGGCCAACTCTTGACCAAGATCATCGAGTCGATCGGGCTCACCCGCGATCAGGTCTATATCGCTAACGTAATCAAGTGCCGGCCGCCAAACAATCGGAACCCAGAGCTCGATGAGGTGCAAACCTGCGAGCCGTTCTTGTTCCAGCAGCTGGCTGTCATCCGCCCGCGGGTGGTGGTGGCCCTCGGCGCGTTCGCGGTCCGCACGTTGCTCCGCAGCGAACAGTCGATTTCACGACTCCGCGGCCAGGTCTTCGACTACCGGGGCGCGAAGCTCGTGCCGACCTTCCATCCCGCCTTCCTGCTGCGCAGCCCGGACCGGAAACGTGACGTCTGGGAGGACATGAAGAAAGTCCGCGCGCTGCTGTCGTCCTGAGACCGTGCCCGACCGTGTCGTGTCGGTGGCCGTCCCGGTGCCCGCGCTCGGGTCTCTCAGCTATCTCGTCCCGGACCATCTGGCGACACCGGCGGTGGGGACGCGCGTACTGGTCCCACTCGGCACCCGGGTGCTGACCGGGTGTGTGATTGCGCCCGACCCAGGCGCCGACCCCGGCGGGCTCAAGCCGCTGATCGACCTGCTCGATTCCACGCCCCTGCTGCCGGCCGATGTCGTGCGTCTGGCCCTCTGGGTGGGCGAGTATTATGCGTCCGGACCCGGCCCGGCGATTGCCGCCGCCATGCCGCCGAAGGCGTGGGTCGTCAGCGAGCGTCACGCGCAGATCACGGCGGCCGGACGCACCGCGTTGTCTGGGCCGCCGCGCAACGCACGGGGCCAGGTGCTCGCGCTGCTCGTTGACGGCGCCGCCCACCCGGTGGCGCGGCTGGCGCGTAAGATCGCCGAGCGACAGGGCACCCAAGCGAGCAAGCAGGGTGGACTCCAGGCCCGGCTGACCGCGATGGCCCGTGACGGGCTCATCACGCTCAGTCAGCCGCTCAAGGGCTCAGCCTCGGCGTTCCGGTCCGTGGCGGTGGCCAGAACGACCGTGCATGGACTCGAGATGCTCGAGGGCGGCGGCACGCTGGGAGCCCGTCAGGCTGACGCCCTGCGTTTGCTCGCCGGGTCGCCATCCGGGCTCACGCTCACGGAGCTGGTGCGGCAGGGCATTTCGCGAGACACGGTGCGGCGACTGGCCGGGCGAGGCGCCGTCACGACCACGCGTGAGGTTGTCGAACGTGACCCCTGGTCGAGGTCGGGCCAGACGCTCACGCATCTCACCGGCACTACCTCCGGTGGGGACGGGACAGACCCAGAGCATGGCACCGGGCTCGTCCTCACCCCCGAGCAGCAACACGCCGTCGACAGCCTGGGGCCGGATGCGGGCAGCGGCAGGTTCTCGGTGGCCCTCTTGCACGGGGTCACCGGCAGCGGGAAGACGGAGATCTACCTGACTCTCGCCCGCGACACGGTGGCACGGGACCGGCAGGCGCTCATCCTGGTGCCAGAGATCGCGCTGACCCCGGCCGTCGCGACGCGCTTTCGTCGAGCGTTCGGCGACCGGGTCGCAGTGCAGCACAGCGGCTTGTCGGAAGGCGCGAGACACGACCAATGGCACCGGATCCGCCGTGGCGACGTGGATGTCGTGGTGGGCACGCGGTCCGCGGTGTTCGCGCCCCTCCCGTCGGTGGGGTTGATCGTTGTCGACGAAGAGCATGACGCGTCGTACAAGCAGGAGGAAACCCCGCGCTATCACGGGCGGGATGTCGCCGTCATGCGGGCCAAGCAGGCGGGGGCGCTCGCCGTGCTCGGTTCGGCGACGCCGGCCCTCGAGACGTATCGGCACACCGACGCCGGGCGCTATCGGCGCATCGTGCTGTCCGAGCGGGTGCTCCATCGGCCGCTGCCGAGCGTGCGGATCATCGACATGCGGGAAGAATTCGCAACGCACGGTCCAGACGTGGTGTTGAGCGCCCCGCTCATCGAGGCACTCGACGACCGCCTGACTCGGGGAGAGCAGGCCTTGGTGCTGCTCAATCGCCGCGGCTTCGCCGCGTCGGTGTTCTGCCGGCAGTGCGCACGCAGTCTGGAATGCCCGAACTGCAGTGTGTCGCTCACGTTCCATCGCCGCGCAAACCGCGCCCGCTGCCATTACTGCGGCTATTCACGGGCGCGCCCGGAGCGCTGCCCAACCTGCACGGGTGCGTATCTCGAACAGGTCGGGTTTGGCACCGAACGGGTCGAGGCCGAAATCACGGAACGATGGCCGCACGCCCGCGTGGCCCGACTGGATCGGGACACGGTGCGGCGGCAGGGCGCGGCGGCCCGGGTGCTGGACCGTTTTGGCTCCGGCGGGATGGACGTGTTGGTCGGCACGCAGATGGTGGCCAAGGGACATGACTTTCCCCGAGTGACCTTGGTGGGGGTGATCTCGGCCGACGTTGGACTCGGGCTCGCCGATTTTCGCGCCGGCGAGCGCACGTTTCAACTGCTCACGCAGGTGGCCGGTCGCGCCGGCCGAGGGACGCTGCCGGGGGAGGCGATTATTCAGACGCTCTACCCCAATCACTACAGCATTCGACACGCGTGCCGCCAAGCCTACGAGCCGTTCTTCGCCGACGAGATGGACTACCGCACGGCCATGCACTATCCACCCGAGGTGGCACTGGTGAGCGCCGTCGTGCGGGCCGGCAGCTTCAATCAGGCGATGCAGGAGGCCGCCGAGCTGGCCACGGCCGCACGGGGGCGCGGCGGCCGGTTCACCGTGCTCGGGCCGGCCTCGGCCCCGCTTGGTCGTCTGCGTGGGCAATATCGCGCCCAGCTCCTGCTCAAGGGCCCGCAGCGTGGTGAGATGCGCCGCGCCCTGCTCGTCGCCCTCGAGGACCGATCCGACCTCAAACGCCGCGTCGTCATCGACGTCGACCCGCTCTCGATGCTGTAGTCCACGAGGCTCAGACGCGACGGCGCACACCACCCTGCCATCGTAGTCCGTGCGTCTTCCCTCGGCCCCACCCAGTCAGCGTAGCGGCGGGTCTTTAGACCCGCCCCCCGCGCAGACGTTGCGCTATTCGGAGATTACACTGGTGAATTGGATGGGGGCCGGCGTGAAACACAGGATGAACATCACCAGGGCGGCGCCGGCGACCCAGACGCGGGTCCGGTCAAGTGGAATGTGATGGTCGAGCGTGCGCGGATGACGTGGGCCCATGGTGACCATCATGATCGCGATCAACACCGCCCACGCAATCCAGCTGGGCGATCGAAACGTGAGCAGAATGGTCACGACCGTGGCGCCGATGGTCACCAGCGTCGAGCGCGACCCCAGGGTGGCATAGGAGATATGGCCCCCGTCGAGTTGTCCGATCGGAAACAGATTGAGCGCGGTGGCCAACAGACCGAACCAGGCCGCGAACGCCATCGGATGCAGGTTCAGCGAGTACCCAGCCGGGGTGTCGCCCCAGATCAGCCAGGCCGCCAGACGAAACAACAGGGGCTCGCCCAGCTCGAGTCCCGAAAACTCTGCCGGCAGTGGCAACACCCGAGACAAGCTCAACCCGAGAAAGAGCGTCGGCACCGCCACCACGAATCCAGCGATCGGTCCCGCCACGCCAATGTCGAAGAGCATCCGTTTGGTCGGAATCGGTTGCCGAATGCGGATGAAGGCGCCCAGCGTGCCGGTGAGAAACGGGGCGGGGAGAAAATAGGGGAGTGACGCGTCGACACGGTAGTATCGACATGCGAAATAGTGGCCCATTTCGTGGCAGCCCAGTATGGCCAGAATGGTTCCGCTGTACCAAAGCCCGTGCCACATCGAGACCTGACGTTGGACCGTGCCGTCAAAGTCGGTCACAAAGCCTTGATAGTGAAAGAAGCCGAGGACCGTCGTGCTCCCGATCGTGGCCAGCAGGAGCACCACATTCACCCAGGTCCGCCCCTGGCGTCGCGGCGGCCCCGGCGGAGGATCGAATACCGTACGGGTCAACGGCAGGTCCCGGCTCGATGTGGGCAGCCAGGGTGAGGCCGACGGTGGAGCGGGTGGGCTGGGTTGATCCAAGAGAGACGAACCGTTATTCCGGAGTACGCGCGGGCCGAACGGCCCGGGGTTAGCCGCCGATGTTTTGCAGGTCTTTGCCCGGCTTGAAGCGGATGGTGCGACCGGGGGGAATGCGGACTTCTTTCCCGGTCCGGGGGTTACGGCCGATACCACGCTTGCGCGGCTTGACTTGGAACACCCCGAACCCGCGGAGTTCGATCCGTTCGCCCCGCTGCATCGACATTCGCATCGCGTCGAACACGGCGTCGACGGCCACTTCGGCTTTGACTTTGGTAATGTCGGCCAGTTTGGACACTTCGTTGACGATGTCGACCTTGATCATGCGATTCCGCTCCCGACGTCTGTAAGCATCATAGATACTGTTACTTACGGCTGTCAAGCACACAGCCTTCGCACTCCGATTCCGGCATGACACGTCCCACGACACCGCCGCACGGTCAGGTCGCCCTCGTCGGACGACCGAACGTCGGCAAATCGACCCTGTTCAATCGACTGACCGGTACCCGGGGCGCCATTGTCACCGCCGTGGCGGGCACCACGCGCGACGTACTGGGCGGCGCGGTCGAGTGGCAGGGTCGCGTTTTCGCGCTGGTCGACACCGGGGGCATCGTTGGGGCCAGCCTGGACCCCATGCAGGACGCCGTCGCCGAACGCGTCGACCGCGCCGCCGCCACCGTCGACCTGCTCGTGTTCGTGGTCGATGGCCGAGAGGGGCCCGTGCCGGCTGACGACGAAGTCGCGGAGACGCTGCGCCGGCATGGCGTGCCGATCGTGGTCGCCGTCAACAAGACGGACGACCGCCGCGCCCGCGACCGCGCGGTCGAGTTCCACCGGTTCGGATTCGAGCCCATTGTCGAGATTGCCGCCGAGCACGGGCTCGGCATCGGCGATCTCCTCGACGAGGTGGTCAGCCGTCTGCCCCCGGCGCCGGGTCAGGCCGCCGCGCTGACGGCAGCGCACGAGACCGACGCTCCACCAGCGGTCGAGACCCGCATCGCGGTAGTGGGACGCCCGAATGTGGGGAAGTCGTCGCTAGTCAACCGCCTGCTCGGCGAGGACCGCGTGATGGTCAGTGCAGTGCCGGGCACGACCCGAGACGCCGTCGACCAAGTCATCCGGTGGCATCACCGCGAACTACGCGTGGTCGACACCGCCGGCATGCGACGCCCCGGCAAAGTCGCGCAGAGTGGTCACGTCGAAGCGGTGAGCGTGGTGCGGGCGCGCCACGCGATGGAGCAGGCGGACGTCTCGGTCCTCGTGGTCGACGCCTCCGCCGGAGTGACTCGACGAGACGCCTCCATCGCGGGCGAAGCGGAAGCGGCCGGCTGCGGCCTCGTGGTCGCCGCCAACAAGTGGGACCTCGTCAGAGGCCAGGGTACGTTCGCCAAAGAGTTCGACCTGGATGTGCGCGAGACGCTCAAGTTCGCTGACTACGCCCCCATCGTCCATCTCTCGGCGCTGACCGGCGAGCGGACCGCCCGGCTGTTCGAACGGGTCGACGAGGTGGCTGAGGCACGACGACGTCAAGTCACCACGGCCGAGCTGAATCGCATGATGGAGACGGCCGTACGCCAGCACGCCCCGTCGGCCGAAGGGAAGGGCAGCATCAGGATCAAGTACGCCGTACAAAGCGGAACTGCGCCCCCGGTCTTCACCCTCTTCACCACTCGAGGCGAAAGACTGCATTTCTCCTACGAGCGTTTTCTGAAGAACCGGCTACGAGAGGCGTTTGGCTTCAAGGGCACCCCGATTCGCCTCAAGGTACGTGGCCGCTGAGAGGCGTCGGCTCGACCGAAGGGGACGAGGCCGCCGTGTATAATGCGTCAGATAAAGCTCGGCGATGACGACACCGGTCAAGATTCCGAAGCGCGCGGCCTACAAGGCCGCCGACGTCTGCGCGATCGTCGAATTGCAGCCGTATGTGCTGCGCACCTGGGAGGCCGAGTTTCCGGACCTTGGGGTTCAGCAGAGCAATGGACGCGCGCGGATCTACCGGCGGTCTGATCTCGACAAAGTTCTTCGCATCAAGGAGTTGATCGTCGTCGAGGGCCTGACGCTCGGGGCCGCGCGGCGTAAGCTGGCGAAAGAGGCGTCACCGGACGACGACACCGAGCCACGGCTCTTCGATGTCGACGACGGTGACGAAACCAGAGCCCGGATCGAAGAGGTCAAGTCCGGGTTGCGGGCCGTGCTGGAGTTGCTGAAGGAGTCCGACAACGGCCAAGCGGCCGCGAGTCCGGCGGCAGTGATCGCCGACACAAAATCAGCGACGTCGACGGTCGCACCGGAGCAAAAGAGAAAGAGAGCAGCGGGCGCGCGGACGCCCAGCTCCAAGACCAAGACGACCAAGGAACGGGCGTAGCACGACCACGGCCCCCCAGGCCGCGGGGTCGCCGCCAGTGCCGCGTTCGGCCAATTGTTTCGCATCGGGATGTGGCGCAGTTTGGTAGCGCACCTGACTGGGGGTCAGGGGGTCGCTGGTTCGAATCCAGTCATCCCGACCATATTTCATAGGGTATTACGACAGGTTCCTCCCCCCAGAGGAGCCTGTTTTTGTGTACGGGCTAACGCAGGGCTAACAGAAAACACGCCCTAGGCCCCCCTGTGCCAATGTCGGGGACACGCGCACCCCCCCCCGGGGCGCGGTCCTGTCGAACTCGCGCTGGAATCTCCGGCTGTCCGATTTGGGCTGTGCGACGTGGGCGGCCTGATCGCCTGTCGGCTGCTGGAATCGTCAGCGGACCTGCACGACGTGCGGGACTGTCTCGGTCACGCCCAGATCACGACGACCTTACGGCTCGTGCGGAGTACGCCGGTGCGTCTGGCACAGGCACTGGAGCGGATGGAGGCGGCAGCCGGAACCCTGGTCGACGCGGATGACCAGCCGCACCTGGCGGCGGTGCGTTGACTGCTGCGCCGGGTCCGGCACGAGACTCTTGGCGACCCGTTCCTGTCCGCATTGCACCCGCTGCCAGCCAGCGGTAGGACCGGGGTCCGACATCACATCGTCTTGAGCCGAGAGACCCGCATGACGCATGCCGCCCGGTCCGTCGCCGCCGTCGCCGTCCTGGTCGCGCTCGGCGGCCAAAGCGTGTATAACGGGGCATCCGGCGCAGGCAAAACGGAATCTCGGATAGAGGAGGACCCACTCATGCAGTACATGCTTGTCTACTCGCTAAAAGACACCGCGTCCCCCAGCGAAGTGGCTGCGCTTACCAGGAAGTTCCAGTCCTGGCAGCCGCCTGATGGCATCACGATGGAAGGCAACTGGAGCAACGGGTATTCTGGCGGTTACGCGCTCTTTCGCACGGATGACTACACCCTTGTGGGCGAGGTCGCGTCGCAGTACTCAGGGGTCTTTAGTTTTACGGTAGACCCCGTGATTCCAGTCGAGGACATGGTTCCCGCCCAGTTGCGAGGAACTGACTGGGCGGTGAGCTAGAGGCTCGTGGGACCGCCAGGCTGGCAACGGTTCGGCGGTCCCGCCGATGCCACGACCGGGGGCACTAGCCGTGTTCGATCAGGCCTCTGCCCTGACGTTTCCTAGTTAGGGGCGAAATGAGACTCATCCTGAGCCGGAAAGGCTTCGACTCATCATCGGCCTTCGGTGGGTGTGCGAGTCCGATCCTTCCGGACGGACAGATGATTTCGCTGCCGATTCCGCATTCAGAAGCTCGGGTTGCTTACAGCGGGGTGCAGCCTCGTGGACTCGACATCGCCCACATCGTCGCGGACCTCACTCGGGGACGCGTGACTGGAGATGCACTCGCTCACCTCGACCCCGATCTGGAGCGTACAGCGCGCAGCCGACAACCCGGCTGGACGCCTGCGTTCGGCCAAGTCAGCGCCGCGCAGAGTCATCTGGAAAACAATGGCGTGGGCACCGATGATCTCTTCTTGTTCTTTGGTTGGTTCCGTGAGGTCGAGTTCATGCACGGCCACTACCGATACCGTAGGAACGCGCCTGACTTACACGTGCTCTTCGGCTGGCTTCGAGTCGGCCAGGTACTGCGACTTGGCCCCGATCCCATTCCTGATTGGCTTCGGGACCATCCCCACGCGGTCCGAGATTGCTGGCCTCAGAACACCGTCTACGTGGCGAAAGACCCCGAGGGCGGCGGCGTGGTCAGTACCTTTGACGCGAAGCTCGTTCTCACGGAGCCTGGGAGGTCTCGCTCTGTGTGGCTGCTCCCTGCCGACTTCATGCCTCGATCCAGGCCGCCGCTCACGTACCATCGGTCACAGTGGCGCTGGACCAAGACCAAGGAAGGGTGCCGACTCCAAAGCGTCTCAAAGGGGCAAGAGTTCGTACTCGACCTCGGCCCATATCCAGAGGTGCATCGGTGGGCCGAGGCCACAGTGTTGGGTGCTGCATGATCATCAGGCGGAGTCGACCCGCACCCGCGTGAGCCGTAAGCTCTCACATTGAACCGCCTGCCAGCCAGCGGTAGGATCGGCGTCTACATCGACATCCTTGTGGTGTGTAGGACTGAATCGGAGGACCGATGACCATCGAACGCCAAGCCCTGACCCAGTTTCCCGTGGCGCTGTCACTTCTGACCGCGCTGGTTCTCGTCCCGGCGGGCTCGCTCTCAGCTCAGTCCCATCAGCCGCCATCCGAGCCGCCGGCCGAGTGGGGGCCCATCTCGATCAACATGGAGGCAATCGAGTACCCCCATCCGGTCGAGTTCATGAATTTCAGGGTCTATGGCCAGGACGTACGGATCGCCTACATGGACGTCGCGCCGGTGGGGCCCGCGAACGGCCGCGCCGTGGTTTTCCACCACGGGGGCAGCTACTACGGCTGGTACTGGGAGAAGCAGATCGAGGCCCTCACCAACGAAGGCTACCGGGTCATCGTGAAGGACCGTTTAGGCTGGGGTAAGTCGTCCAAGCCGATCCTTCCATACAGTATGAGCCTACACGCGTCTAACACGGCCCGGCTTATGGAGCACGCCGGCGTTTCGGAGGCTGCCATCGTCGGCCACTCGATCGGCGGTCAAATGGCCACTCGGTTCGCCTTTCTCTACCCCGAGATGACGACGCATCTGGTTACGATTAATCAGATCGGCCTGACCGACAGTCGGGCGGGACGAGGGTTCCGCCCGTTCGACGGCGAGATCGATGCCGACCCGGACCTGCAGCGTGCGTACGAAGCTGACGTGCGGACGGAAATGCGGCGCTACGTGAAGTGGAAGCCGGAGTTTTTGGATCATCTCCGCATTCGGCACGGGCAACGGCTGAGCGGCGACTGGCCGCGACTCAGGTACGTGCGCCGGCTCGGCGGCAACCTACGCTCGATGGACACGGTGGTGGACGACTGGCCCCACATCCGGACGAAGACGCTGGTCCTCGGCGGCGAGATCGACGGGCCGAATTTTCCCGAGCACGCTCGGCGGGCGGTCGAGATCCTCCCTAACGCGGAGGTCTTCCTCATCCCGGGCGTTGGCCACAACCCGCATGAAGAGGCACCCGATATCGTCAACGCCGAACTGATCAGCTTCCTCGCCAAGGGTCAATGACTCGCCCACGAGTGGGACGCCGCGCACCCGCAGTAGACATAACCTCTCAGATTGAACCTCCTACCCGCCAGCGGTAGGATCGTCTTCTACATCACATCGTCGTGAGCGGAGAGCAGAGGCAGCGAGTACCGAGCAATGAGGAGCTTGTAATGGGACAGGACTTGTCGTTTCGTGGACGCCGTCGCGTGGCTGTCATTGTCGCTGTAGGGGTGGCCGTTGCCGTGCCCGTGGCGGGCCAGAACCCGGCTGCGGGGTCGCAGGCGTCGAGTAGTTCGACGGCGTCTCGCACCGTTGACGGTCGTCCGGACCTCGGGGGCGTCTGGTTCTTCGGTACGTTGACGCCCCTCCAGCGCCCCGACCGCCTGGGCGACCGAACGCACCTCACGGACGAAGAGATCGCGGCGATTGAAGACAGGGCCGCGAATCGGCCGCAGTTCTTCGGACTCTTCGCGCACACCCCGCGCTACGCTTTCGACAGGCGGACGTCACTCATCGTGGATCCCGCCAACGGGAAGGTGCCCGCGCGGACGCCTGCGGGAGAGGCGCGACAGGCCGAGCGCGACGCGGCGCGCCGAGCAGCCACCGACCCCGAGGACCTGCCCCCGTACGAGCGGTGCATCCAAGGGTTCAACGCAGGTCCTCCGATCATCCCGGGTGGGTACAACCAGCACGTCCAGCTGTTCCAGACGCGCGACCACTTCGTGATCCACACCGAGATGGTGCACGACTCCCGGATCGTCCCACTGGATGGACGTCCGCATCCGCCGTCCGACGTCCGCCAGTGGAACGGCAGCTCGCGGGCGCGATGGGAAGGGGAGACGCTCGTGGTCACGTCCACGAACTTCAGGAGCGAGGGGACAGGGACCTTGATGCTCGACGGCAACCGGGCCAGGACCGGCGTCGGCTGGTCGCCGGACGAGAACCTGACGCTCGTCGAGCGCTTCACGCTCGTGGACCGCGACACGCTGAGCTACGAGTGGACCATCACCGATCCGACGGTCTGGACGACGCCTTGGACCGTGTCCGTTCCCATGACGCGGACCGACCTGCCTCTGTATGAGTACGCCTGCCACGAAGGCAACCACGACATGGCCAACATTCTGACCGCCGAGCGGAGTCTCGAGGCAGAGGCGGCCGCGAGCAGCACCGGGGGGAATCCACGCTGAGGCCAGCGGAATCGACTCACCCGATGCCACTCACCCAGCATCGGAAGCAGCGTGGGGATAGGATGACGTACCGATCCTCGTGTCTTCTCCCGTGCTCGATGCGCAGGACCATCCGCTGACTGTCGATGGCGGACGGGTGAGCCGCACGGCCGCGGAGAATGCGGTGGTGCCCGCGCACCCGCGT
>Ga0310124_10000601_pt1 | contig 24969 bp, 19 predicted proteins | sample CB11b_AW_Bot5_MG_FD_203507 | JGI IMG/M metagenome (GOLD analysis project Ga0310124, IMG submission 203507) | Marine microbial communities from Western Arctic Ocean, Canada - CB11b_AW_Bot5 | ecosystem: Environmental > Aquatic > Marine > Oceanic | place: Canada: Western Arctic Ocean | collected...
AGCATGTGCATGAGTTCGATGGCCCGGCTGCTGGAAGAGATTTACAAGATCCTAAAGCGGCCCTGGTCCGGGCCAATCTTCGCTGCCTGCCAGGAGGTAGCGCTGCTGCAGTATCTGCTGCCCGACCTGGCTGCTGAGTGGGACCACGCTACGGGCGAGCTGGCCCGGGACATGCTCGATGTGCGCGACCGCCGTCTGGCAGCCGGCGACCTTTACCCGTCACGGGTCACCGGCATGGCCATGATCATGGTGCCTTTCCTGCAGCATGATCTCGGCCATGACGGCCCGTTGTGGCGCAATTTCAACGGTATAGATCGCATTCTTGCCGACCGTGTTCGGGATTTCTACGGCCTCTACAAGATCCCGCGATATTCTCGCGCCAAAATTCGTGACGTCCTCCTGCTGCAGTCGGCGTTTCTGCAGCCGCGCATGCGACGGCGCCTGACAGCCCACCAGGAATACAGCCGCGCTCGAGACGTTTTCGAGGTCTACGTCTCTGCCACCGGCCTCAAGGTCTCCACATGAGGCGCACGCTGATAACGACGGCAACGCTGCTCTGCCTGCTGACGCCCGCAGCAGTGACGGCGCAGACCGTCGAGGCGCCACTCACCGACGACGTCGTCAAGTGGTTCGCCGAACAGACGAAAGTCATGGCCGCCGCCGCTGAAGGCCAGGACCATCTGTTCGTGAAACCAGGGGTGCAAGCCGACCGCAAGGCCCAAACCGTCGAGATTCTGGCCGTTGCCGTCGGTTTGGGCGAGGGGACGCCCGCAGAGTTTTTTCTGGCCGGTGAAACCGGACGCGATTACGAGTCTGTCGCGATGACCGCGGCGCGACCGCTGGATATCCAGGCGGCCCTGAAGTTCATCGGGCTGGTGCCCGGGCGTGCCGTTGATTTCGGCGAGTTCCATTTCTGGCCACGCGGGCCGCGGGTCGCCATGACCGCGCACTGGAACGGCGACCAACCTCAGCAATGCCCTGCTGAGGGGGTGCGGGTCGAGGACCTGGTCGTCGAGGATGGCAAACCGCTCATTCACAGCGGATTGACGTTTGCCGGCTCGAAATGGACCGGGTTAGAGGGCGAGCGCACTTTCCAGGCTGATGTCATGGGCAGTGTGGCATGCAATTACAACGATCCCTGGACGATTCTGGACGTACCCTATGTCGCTCGCCAGGGTCATCGCTACGGCCACGTGACGCCGAACCCCGCGTACAAATTTGAATGGGGGCAGCGGTTGCGCTTTCAAATCCGCCCGCTACCCGAAATCACGGAGATCGACCTGACCGTACGGGTCCTGCTGGTGGATAACCGTCTGCGCCTGGCTGTAAACGCCGGCGACGCGGCGTGGCCCAACCCCCTAAACTTCAAGGCATTTCTCGATGAGCTGCAGAAACTGCTGGCTGCGGGGCAGGTGCCGTTCCTTAAGATAATTTACGACGACGATCTGCCGGCGGCTTTAGCCGCTGAGGTGTCGCGCGCTTTGCGATTGGCTGTCGATGCGGAGACTTTGCGCATCGAACCGGCGGCCGGCCAACTTTACTACGAGGCGTGGATGCCGCAGCCGCAATGGCGCAACCGCAAGGAACGCATCATGCAGCCGGCCGAAATTCGCATCATCGAAGGAACAACCGGCGAGATTACCCGGATCCTCGAAGACTGGTCACCGGAGGACGTGGTCCTCAAGCCCACAACCATGTCCTTTGCCACCCTCCCGGACGCAGAGAAACAGATTGAAGCGCTGGCTGCATGGCCGACGGACATCGTTTTCTTCTTTGTTCCGCCGACAACGCCGTGCGGCATTGTCACGGAGTTTTACAGCAGGATTCACACGCAGTTTCCGACGATCTACATCTTCGTGGACAAGGCTCCGTAGCGCGAAGCTTTCCGAGCGAGTCTTGCTTTTTCCTTGGCCACCATGACAAGTAGCGTATCCAATGCTCCTCACCCACCGGAGCAGACCAGCGTCATGCTTGAAACCACACGGATTCCGCTGTAGTCTTACCGTTCGCCTGCTGGCAACCAACTTTACTCTGTCCATTTACGTCTCCGATTATCACTGAGGTATACCGCATGAATGCACCCTACACCGATCTGTTTGAAAAAGGCAACACGCTGGATCCGGCGGTGACAATGCCCTTTGCAAACTCACGAAAAACCTATGTTACCGGCCAGCGCGACGACGTGAAAGTGGCCATGCGTGAGGTCGATCTGGCAGCCAGCGCCGAGGAGTTCGGGGGCGGCGCGAACCCGCCAGTGCCGATCTACGACACCTCCGGGCCCTATACGGACTCCGATATAACCATTGATATCCGCCAGGGCCTCGCACCGTTGCGCCAGGCCTGGATCGACGCGCGTGATGACACCGAGATGCTGCCAGGGCCGAGCTCGGCCTTCGGGCGCGAGAGGGGATCCGACCCGGAGCTGGTGCCAGTACGGTTTCCGCAGCAACGCCCCAGCCGCCAGGCCCGTTCCGGCACCAATGTCACCCAGATGCATTACGCGCGGCAGGGTATCGTCACGCCTGAGATGGAATACATCGCAATCCGTGAAAACCTTGGATGCGAAGGCCGTGACACCGGCCGCAGGCCGCATCCCGGTGAATCGTTCGGAGCCAGTATTCCACGCACGATCACTCCGGAATTCGTGCGCCAGGAAGTGGCTTCCGGTCGTGCGATCATCCCGGCGAACATCAATCATCCGGAAAGCGAGCCAATGATCATCGGCCGCAATTTCCGCGTCAAGATCAACTCGAACATTGGTACATCCATCGTCACTTCGTCGATCGAAGAAGAAGTCGAGAAGATGGTGTGGTCGACGCGGTGGGGCGGCGATACGCTGATGGATCTGTCTACCGGCAAGCACATTCACGAGACCCGCGAGTGGATCATCCGCAACTGCCCAACCCCGGTGGGCACTGTGCCTATTTACCAGGCACTGGAAAAGGTCAACGGCGATCCGGCTGCACTCACCTGGGAGCTCTTCCGCGACACTCTGGTCGAGCAGGCCGAGCAGGGCGTCGACTATTTCACTGTTCATGCGGGCGTGCGGCTCCAGTATATTCCACTGACTATCGACCGGCTCACCGGCATTGTCTCGCGTGGCGGTGCGATTCTGGCAAAATGGTGCATGGTGCATCACCAGGAAAATTTCCTGTACACCCATTTCGAGGATATCTGCGAGATCATGAAGGCCTATGATGTTGCCTTCTCGCTCGGTGACGGCTTGCGCCCCGGCTGCATTGCCGACGCCAACGACGAGGCCCAGTTCGCCGAGCTCGAGACCCTCGGCGAGTTGACACAGATAGCCTGGAAACACGATGTCCAGGTCATGATCGAAGGGCCCGGACATGTACCGCTCCACATGATCAAGGAAAACATGGATAAGGAACTCGAGGTCTGCTCCGAGGCCCCGTTCTACACGCTCGGCCCACTGACCACCGACATCGCGCCGGGATACGACCACATCACTTCCGCCATCGGCGCTGCCAATATCGGCTGGTACGGCACCGCCATGTTGTGCTACGTCACGCCGAAAGAACATCTCGGCCTGCCAGACCGCGAAGATGTGCGCGAAGGCATCGTTGCCTACAAGATAGCTGCACATGCCGCTGACCTGGCGAAGGGACACCCGAGCGCCCAGCAACGCGACGATGCGCTGTCCAAGGCAAGGTTCGAATTCCGCTGGAACGACCAATTCAACCTGGCTCTCGACCCCGAACGTGCCCGTGAATATCACGACGAAACGCTGCCGAAAGACTCCGCCAAAGTAGCACATTTCTGCTCCATGTGCGGGCCGAAGTTCTGCTCGATGAAAATAACCCAGGACGTCCGCGAATACGCGCGGGAGCACGGACTTGAGCCTGAACAGGCCATCGAGCACGGCCTGCAGGAACAGGCGCAGGCCTTTGCAAAAGCAAATAACTTCTAACGAATTATCGTAAACGCACGGCATCCGTGTGTTATTTTGTGGCACTAGCCGGTAGTAGTTGTGCCGGATCTCGCAGATTATGGCATCGCAACTGCCCGACAAAACCATGCACCGACTCCCGATCCTCTCCCTGCTTGCGGTTTTCCTCTGCGGTTGCACGACTGTGCCGGTGACCAACCGGCGCCAGCTCACGCTCATACCGGCGTCGCAGATGCATTCTCTGAGCTTCCAGCAGTACGACGAAGTCCTGGGCAATGTGAAGCTGTCCACTGATACCAAACAAGTCGAGCAAATCCGCCGGGTCGGCAAACATGTGGCGCAGGCAGCCGAGTCGTTTGTCGCCGAGAATGATATGGACATGAAGTTCGACTGGACCTTCAACCTGATTGAAGATGACAGCCAGGCCAACGCCTGGGCCATGCCAGGCGGCAGAGTCGCTTTCTACACTGGGATTTTGCCGTATTGCCAAGGCGAAACCGGTATCGCGGTTGTCATGGGCCACGAAGTTGCCCACGCTCTCGCAAAGCACAGCAACGAACGGATGAGCGGTGCCTTGCTGACGCAGCTCGGTCACGCAGCACTTACAGAGGCAATCAAATCCGAACCGGAACGGACGCGGCAAATATTCATGACCGCTGCCGGCGTCGGCGTCCAGCTGGGGTACGTCTTACCATTCAGCCGGCTGCAGGAGTCGGAAGCCGATCGCATTGGCCTCATCCTCATGGCTAAAGCAGGATACGACCCACGTGCCGCCAGCGGATTCTGGCAGCGTATGGCCACCAGCGGGAAACAACAACCGCCGGAACTGTTGTCGACACATCCTGCCGACAACCGGCGCATCCGCGACATCGAACATCATCTCCCCGAAGCCCTGTCATACTACAACTGGCGCGGTGCCAATTGAATCACGTGCAACTTTTTCGCAGTGACAAACGTAACACCGCCGACAACAGGCAACGCCAGCAACTCTCTGGAGGACACTATGAAGCGCCGCACAATTGGACCCGCCTATGAGCGATCGCCAGCCACAGAATGCAGCGAATGGACGAGCCGGAATTTTTTGGTGCTGCTGTCGGCTGTGATATTCGCGATACTCTGGTGGTTCGTCGTCGACTGGGTAGTCGACAAGCTCATCCCTTTTATAGCAGATGACGAGGCAGCCCAGTACAGTTCACAGGACTCGGTGTGGATCGCGGTCAAGGTCATCGGTGCGGTGATTCTGGCTGTATTGGTCTGCAAATCACGGGCTAAGTGAGGCTCACTTTTTCTTGTTCGTTTATTTGCAATGCTGAGTTACTGGACAATGCAGCGGCGCGTGGATATATTTGCCCAATGTTATTCATATATACGCGGGACACAAGACGGGGGAAACATTCCCTCACAATCAAACAATCAAACAACTGCAAGCGCTTGCTTGTAACGTTTCAGGAGGTTTAGAATGTTATATGTTTTGATGGTTCTCTTCGCAATTGGCATGTATTGGGCCAACAGGCAATATAAGACCAAAGGCGTGGCGTGGGGACGGCCGGTCGCCGGATTGTGCGGTGTAATGGCACTGGTGATCGCGTTGTCACGAATTCTCTATGACCTGACCGGTTGCGAAAAAGATAAGCGCCAAAGTGCCATCCTCGGCAAGGAACTTCGTTACACCGACGCGCAATTCCAATATCTCGGCGACTACATGAAGCGCAAGTTTGCCAAGCACGACGTTTTACTGATCGCATCGCCGAAAATCGCCGGTTCCAACGAATACGCTGACGACCGCCTCAACACCATCAAGGGTGCGCTCAAGAACGCGTTCGACGGTCGTCTGACCCTCAGCGGGACGGTGCATCTCAAGGCACCGGAGAACCAGGACGGCATGCCACCGATGTTCGAGACGATGTTCACTGCGGAAGCCTTCAACGAAATCGTCGCCGATAACTCCGACGCTACCCTGATTCTCTCGTTAGTCGGCTTGCCGATGAACTGGAAGGAAATGCAATTTTGGACAATGGAGGACGAGAAACGACCGAAGCTGATCGTCACCAACGGTCAGGTTTTCGAGCTCTACGCCCCTATTATGGAAGGCTACGTCAACGCCGTGGTCCATTACAATCCGTCCTCCCAGTACAACTTCCAAGAGGATGTACCCTCCGATGTAACGGAAGCCTTCGAGAAGCGCTATCTCCTCATCGACGCTGACAATATCGCCAAAATCGCCTCCGAGAACGAAGGCATGTTTGCTTCGCAGGGAGAAGACTAAAAGACACATCTTCTACACTTCGCAAAAAGCGCCGCCTGTAAAAAGGCGGCGTTTTTTTTGCCCATGGGTTCTTCGACCCGGCGCCGCGGCAACGTAGCCGACCGCTACCTGCAATTGAACACCATCGGTAACGCTGAAATCCGTCCGGCGAGCAGTTCAGTAGGGGGGACCGGACGGACGGATGTAGCGCTAGCAGGCGGCACTGTATCAGGAAACGAAGCCTCTATCGAGACTGCTGGCTGGTCAGCGCTGGTTCTTGGTGAGTTCGGAGCCAACAGATGGTGAGCGGCTGCAGCTCACTTGTCCATGACTTGCGGATGACAACAGAATAAATATTTTCTGCAACCCCGGCAGGGGGGACCTCGGCAGCATTCATATCCACGGAACTATCCGTCTGGACATATGTGCAAATAGCCTGCCTGATATCTCGCTTTGATACTGCCTTCAGGGGCGGCATTCAGAAACAAAAAAGCCTTCCGGGGCATTGCCCTGGAAGGCTTTTTGAATTGTCAGCACCATCAGCCGCCGAGGTTTTCGATAAGGCTGATGAGCGGCAGGAAGAGGGCGATGACGATACCACCGATGACAACCGCGAGCACGACGATCATCACCGGCTCGATCAGGGAGGTCATGGCTTCCACCGCATCATCGACTTCATCTTCATAGGTTTGGGAGATCCGACTAAGCATCTCCGGCAAGGCACCAGTTTCCTCGCCCACCTCGATCATACTCACGACCATGGCCGGAAAGATCTGGGTCGACTCCAACGGCTTGGTCATGCCTTCACCTTCTTTCACAGCATCATGAACAACTTGCACGGCGCGGGCGACCACTTCGTTGCCGGCGGTGTCGCGGACAATCTGCAGAGCGTTGAGCACGGACACACCGGAGCTCATCAGCGTGCCGAGAGTCGAGCAGAAACGTGCTACCGAAGTTTTAGTGACGAGGCCGCCAAATGGCGGCAATTTTATTGCTATGAGATCGAACAAATACGACCCGTTTTTCGTTTTCAAGATCATCTTGAAAGCGATAACTAGGCCCACAAGGATACAGACCCCCAGCAGAAATTTCTGCGTCATGAAATCACTGATCGCCATGACAAAGGCAGTCAGGCCAGGCAATGGCTCACCGGAAAGCATCTCTGAGAAGATGGTTGCGAATTTCGGTACGATGAAGACCATGAGACCGGAGGTAATGGTCAAAGCGATAACCAACACGACGACCGGATAGGTAAGTGCCGCCTTAATTTTCGACTTGAGGCGTGCTGACTTTTCCATAAACTCAGCCAGTCGATTGAGCACCTGCTCCAGGGCGCCGGAAGCTTCCCCGGCACGGATCATATTGACATAAAGCTTGTTGAAGGACTTCGGGTGGCCATTGAGCGCTTCCGAAAATGTCAGACCGCCTTCGACGGCGTTGCCGACGTCGTTGAGCACGTGATTGAGCGCCGGCTCTTTCGCCTGTTTCTCGAGGGTGCGGATTCCGCGCACCAATGGCAATCCAGCGTCGAGCAGGGTTGCAAGCTGGCGGGTCACGGTACAGAGCTGTTTTGTCTTGATCTTCTGGGCGCCGAAGGTGACGTTCAGAGTCATCCCCTTCTTCTTCGCCTTCTTGGTCTTGACGCCCTTTTTCTTGTCGGCACTGCCGCCGGTCTTAGCTTCGGCAATATTGGTTGGGAACAGACCCTGTTCTTTCAACTTGGAAGCGGCTTCGTTCTCGTTGCCCGCTTCGATACGGCCTTTCTGTTCCTTGCCTTGACCGTCCATGGCCGCGTATGTGTACATCGGCATGGGTGGATTCTCCGTTGTATGTGATCGTCGGCTCTATCCGACTGGCGGTGTCTGTGAAACCTGCCGCCTCGACGCACGTTCAATTCTATTACTGCAGTGCAACAGTTAGCCCAAGAAAATATGACCCCGGGGGGGTATTTGCAAGCCTTCAGCCCGCCTGCTGCTGCAGCTTTTCAATGACCCCGGGTGCGTCGGCTGCAGTGGTGATGAGCGCACCATAGGAAATGGCTCCCTCTTCGTACAGCTGAATTAGATGTGAGTCGAGGGTGTTCATACCCCATTTCGCACCTGTCTGGATATCCGAGGTGATGCGATAAGTCTTGTTGTCACGAATCAGCGCCTTGATCGAAGGCGTACAGATCATGATCTCGAACCCGGCAATGCGCCCCGGCCGGTCCTGCCTCGGCATCAGCACTTGTGATATCACGGCCACCAGCGAGGCGGCGAGCTGCGTGCGAATCTGCCCCTGCTGGTCGGCCGGAAATGCATCAACAATGCGGTCGACCGTCGCTGCCGCACCGGTTGTATGCAGGGTGCCAAAGACCAGATGCCCAGTTTCAGCTGCGGTCACGGCTGCCCGGATAGTCTCGAGGTCGCGCATCTCTCCGACAAGAATAACGTCTGGGTCCTGGCGCAACGCGCGCCGCAGAGCTTCCGAGAAGGACGGCACGTCAGAGCCCACTTCGCGCTGGGTGACGATACTGGTTTTGTGTTCGTGATAAAACTCGATCGGGTCCTCAATCGTGATGATGTGTTCTTCACGTTCCAGATTAATGATATGCAGCATCGAGGCGAGTGTTGTCGATTTACCGGATCCCGTCGGGCCGGTGACTAGAATCATGCCGCGGGGTTTGTAGAGGAGGTCCTTGACACTCGGCGGTAGACCTATCTGCTCGAGAGTCATCAGCTCATTGGGAATGACGCGCAGCACCAGCCCGATGGAGCCCTTCTGCTTGAAGCAACTGACACGGAACCGGGCGGCTGTACCGAAGGCAAACCCGAAGTCGATACCGCCTTCCTCGCGCAACTTTTGCTGGTTGGTTTCGGAGGTAATCGATTTCATCAGGCGCTCGCTGTCTTCCGGCATCAGCGGTTCCGCCTCGAGATGCACCATGCGTCCGCTCAACCGCAGCGTCGGGGGCACACCAACAGATATATGCAGATCGCTCGCACCTTCATCCAGCACGAGTTGCAAAAGGTCGTTCATTTCCAATGCCATGAGGATATCTCCCGATCGTTCTTGACCGCGGTCAGGTATATTTTAGAACTTCTTCCACGGTGGAAATTTCATCGATAATGCTGCGGATACCGTCTTCACGCAACGAGCGCATACCTTCCTCGTGCGCTTTGGCTGTGAGCACCGAGGCGGGCTCCTTGTTGTTGACCATCTCGCGGATGATCGGCGTGAGGATGAACAACTCGTAAATGCCCTTGCGCCCCCTGTAGCCGGTGTCGTTGCATTCCTTGCAGCCCTTGCCGTAGGCGAACTGTATGTCGCCGACCTCGTCTCGATCAAGCCCGAGCGCTTCGAGTTCAACGTCGGTCGGATCGTAAGAGGTTTTACAGTTTACGCAGATTCGGCGGACCAGGCGCTGGGCCAGAATGCCTTCGACAGAGGAGGTGATCAGGAAGGGCTCGACGCCCATGTCGACGAGACGTGTGATGGCGCCGGGGGCGTCATTGGTGTGTAGAGTGCTAAGCACAAGATGCCCGGTGAGCGAGGCCTGAATCGCCATCTGCGCCGTTTCGAGATCACGGATCTCACCGAGCATGATACGGTCCGGATCCTGTCGCAGGAAGGACCTCAGAGCCTTCGCGAAGGTCATGCCAACAGCTTCATTGATCGGCACCTGCATCAAGCCTTCGATGTTGTACTCGACGGGATCCTCGGCTGTCAGGATCTTGTCTTCGATGGAGTTGATTTCCTTGAGGCAGGAGTACAAGGTCGTAGTCTTGCCAGAACCCGTAGGGCCAGTTACCAACACGATACCGTTGGGCTTGGCAATCAGTGTACGCAGATCTTCTTTCATTTGGTCCGGCAGCCCGATCGCGTCGAGGTCGAGGCTGACAACGCTTTTATCAAGCACGCGCAGCACGACGCTCTCGCCGTACTGGGTCGGCAGCGTCGACACGCGCAAGTCGATCTTACGGCCGGCAACACGCAGTTCAATACGTCCGTCCTGCGGCAGACGGCGTTCGGCAATGTCGAGGCCGCTGATGACTTTGACACGGCTGATGACAGGATTTGCCAGATGCTTCGGCGGCGGTGTCATTTCGTAGAGAGCGCCATCGATGCGGTAACGGATCTTGAACTCGTCGGCGAACGGTTCGAAATGGATGTCACTGGCCAAGTCCTTGACGGCCTGGTACAAAATGACATTGACGAAACGCACGATTGGCGTGCTGTTCATCAGTTCTTCGAGATCAGCATCGTCCTCCTCGTCGAAGTCGTCTTCAAAGTCGTGCATTTCAGCGATCAAATCGGTCATCGAATCGTTCATGCCCTCGGGGTAGAAGTGCTCAATGGCGTTCATGATATCGTCGGGTCGCGCGACCCGGACGATAACTTCCTTGCCGATGACATAGTGTAGCTCGTCGATCATGCGGAAGTTCATCGGCTCGACTGCGACGACATGAAGGACTTCATCTTCCTCGTAGACCGGCAGGATGCCGTACATTCGCACGATATTCGCAGGGACAAGTTCAAGGACATCGGGATGAGGCTCGACCGTTTTCAAGTCAATGAACTCGGTGCCCAGATTATCGGCGATCATCTGCAGCAGCTCATGTTCCTGGATGATACCGAAGTTGTAAAGGCTGTCCGTGAATGGCACACCGGTGCGCTCCTGCTCCTCGTAAACCTGCTCGAGCTGTTCCTCGGTGGCTATTCCAGCGTCAATCAGCATGTGCGCAAGTGCATTTGATTCAGAATCATCGTTCGGCATGGCCTTACCTCATTCCTCTTCTTCGTCGGCTTTGGTGATGCGGATGACTTCCTCGAGTGTCGTGACCCCGGCGCCGGCTTTGCGCAAACCATCGTCGCGCAGCGTGCGCATGCCGAGCTCGCGGGCACGCAGCTTGATGAGGTCTGACGAAGCCAAATCAAAAATCAACTTGACGATCGACTGCTCAATCATGAAAATCTCGTAAATTCCAAGACGCCCGCGGTAGCCGCGTACACATTCCTGGCAGCCTTTGCCTTTCTTGAGCCCGGAGTCGGCAAAAAAATCGGTAGGCAGTTCGAGCGCAGTGAGTTCGCTTTCGGTTGCCTCGATCGTTGTCGCACAGGCCTTGCAGACGCGCCGCAGCAGGCGCTGGGCCATGATGGCGCGAACGGCTGAAGCAACCAAAAATGGCTTCACCCCCATATCGATCAGTCGAGTAATTGCCGTCGCCGCGTCATTGGTATGCAGCGTACTGAACACCAAGTGCCCGGTCAGCGCCGCGTTGATTGCAATCTCACCAGTCTCGATATCACGAATCTCTCCAACCATCACGACGTTAGGCGCCTGACGCAGCATGGCACGCAAGGCTCGAGAAAAAGTCATGCCGATAGAGCTGTCGCACTGTACCTGATTGATGCCGGAAAGTTCATACTCCACCGGATCCTCGGCTGTAATAATCTTCCGATTCGGGGTGTTGATGGTGTTGAGGAAGGCGTACAAGGACGTCGTTTTGCCCGAACCCGTCGGCCCGGTAACCAAGAAAATACCGTCCGGCAGGCCCAGGATGTGCTCGATAAGTTGCTGATCGTCGTCAAAGAAGCCGAGCTCTGGAATGCCAAGCTGGATGCTGCTTTTGTCGAGAATACGCATGACGATGGATTCGCCATGCACGGTCGGCAGATTGGAAACACGCAGGTCAATTTGTTTACCCGGCATTTTGAACAGAATACGTCCGTCCTGGGGTACCCGCTTCTCGGAGATATCCAGCTTTGACATGATTTTGACACGACTGATAATGTTATTCTGCAGATATTTCGGCGGATTCTCAACTTCCTTGAGCACGCCATCGATGCGGTAGCGAACACGAAAACGTTTCTCCAGCGGCTCCAGATGAATATCGCTGGCGCGGCTGCGATAGGCCTCAATAAGAATGAGGGACACCAGACGGATGATCGGTGCGTCGGAGTCGGTTTCAGCGATCCGGTCCATATCACCGCCTGTGAGCATTTCCTCATGCTGACCGGTGACATCGACATCGCCCGAAGTAACGTCGGCAATGAAAGATTCGACGCTTTCTTCTGTGGAACCGTAGTGAATGCCCAGGGCCTTCGTGATGTCCGCCCGCTTACATACCATCGCTTCGATATCGGTCTTCAGGATATAGCGCAGTGAATCGAGCGTCTCAATGTCGGTCGGATCGGCAATGCCCACTGTCAAGGAATTGTCATACCGCATGAGCGGTACGATTTTATAGCGTTGCGCCACTTCCGGTGTAATCGACTGAACGACATCTTCCGAGAGACTGAAATTCCCCAGATCAAATGTCTCCATCCCGTATTCGGACGCAAGTGCTGCGAGTGTCTCGTCTTCAGTGGCGTGCCCAAGCATTTCCAGAGCGCCAAGGACATCAACAGAGCCGTCGCTCGCCTTCTGTCTGGCTTCTTCCGCCTGTTCATCCGTGATCATGCCGACACTCAGCAGCAAGTCGCATACGAAATCGGTATCGAGAGCCACGTGGCACTCTCCTATTGTTTCTGTCCCCCCCCCAGGTATATCAGAGGGATAGCCATACCCCACCCGGAGATGCGGTCATTGAACGGACAAGTAAAGTAGGCATGCTTAAGGGCTTGTCAAATTCACATGCGGTCTTCAGCCACGGTGATCGGAAACTGCCTATATCAAACTCACACGTTGCGAGCATTCTTTACCTTAAATTGTTTCGCCAAACTCGGCAAGCCCTCCTTGATCCATACTTTAAGGGCATAGGCACCCCGCGGACAAAATGTAGATAACCGTGTCAGCAAAATATCGACAATTGGTGGATAAGTCTGCCCGTGGAATTGTTGACAGCCTTTCGAAGGTACTCATGAACAGGGTTGTTCACTCATAACCCCTTATATTTGTTGAGTTTACAATGTTATTAACATATCATCAGGTGTTATTAGTAATAGATTTAAAAGACTTAAAATATCTTAATAAAGAAACCCAACTCCGCAAGGCGCTCTCCCAATTAAGAATTCAAACAGTTGATTGGCAATGATACTCACTATGACTACATTAGGCCGTTCCTTAAATAACCAACCCGTGAAGGCGAATCAAAGATGAAAGTTACGGTCTCATCACAAGCATTGAACGATGGATTACGCCGTGTTCTCAACATAGTCAATGTGCGCTCGACAATTCCTGTGTTGGGCAATGTGTTGATCGCAGCTGATGCCGGCCGCCTGCACCTCTCTACCACGGATCTGGAGGTTAGCATTACTACTTCGATGGAAGCGCAAGTCGAGGTAGAAGGCGAGACCACGTTGCCAGCGAAAAAGTTTGGCCAAATCGCCGGGACACTTGGTAACGGCGAAGTCTGCATCGAAACCGATGAATCGCTCACCAGTACGATTGCCTGCGGCAACGCCATGTTTCATATCATGGGGCTTGACCCAGGCGAATTTCCGAAAGAAATCGAGTTCATCGAGGAAAATAAACTCGAATTATCCTGCATCGAGTTCGGCAAAACCCTCCGTAAAATCGCTTATGCCGTCAGCAGCGATCAGACACGATATGTGCTTAATGGCATAATGCTCGCGATTCATGAAAGTAATTTCACTGCTGTAGCAACCGATGGACGTCGCCTTGCCCTCGTTGAGAAAATCATGGATGGCGTCGATGAAAGCCTCAAGCGCAAAGTCATCCTGCCGCTCAAAGTCGTCAACGAGCTGCAGAAACTGCTTGACGAGGAAGGCACCGTGGAACTGCGGTTGTCTGAATCGCGAGCCTCTTTCACTATCAGCGACACAGTGTTGACTACCAAGCTCGTTGAAGGTGAGTACCCCAATTATCGGCAGGTTATTCCCAGTTCCTTCAAGAATTCGGTTGTCCTGCCGCGTGAGGCTTTTGCAGAAGTCCTTAATCGCGTTGCCGTAGTGGTGACTGACAGCGGCGCTTCGGTACGCTTCCAGTTGACGGAGAACTCGTTGGAATTGAGTGCCAACTCCAGCGACTTGGGCGACGCAACTGAACCGATGAACGTTGCTTATGATGGCGAACCTGTTACGATCGCCTTCAATCCCGGGTTCCTTCGTGATCCATTGCGTACCCTCGACGCCGACGAGATGACGATCCGTTTCAATGACGAGTTCAAGCCGGTCGCGATCCTCGGTGACGAAGGCTTTCTTTACGTCATCATGCCGATGCGTAACTGAGCGCCGTCGCAGTGGGTATCCTGGCTCGACTGTCGTTGCAGAATTTCCGCAACTACGAATGTCTTGACTTCGAGCTCGACCCCGGTGTCACCGTACTCATTGGCGATAATGGCCAGGGAAAATCAAATTTCCTTGAAGCCGTTTACTTCCTCGCCGTCCTTCGGTCGTTCCGTTGCCAGCAACTCAGCAACCTCTATCGCTGGGGCACCGGCTGTTTTGTTGTCCGCGGTGTCCTGCAGTGTGAAGACGGCAGGGAAGTCTCACTCGCCGTGCAATATGATAGTAAGCGGCAACTCCGCGTCGCCGGCCAGCCCGTGGCACGGGCCAGTGAGTTCATCGGGAACCTGTTCACTGTGGCCTTTGTGCCTGAGGACATCGAACTAATCAAAGGCACTGCCGGTACACGCCGCCGCTTTCTCGATGTCACGCTTTGCCAGATGTATCCCCGGTACTTGACTTTGCTGCAGGAATACGCCAAAGCGCACAAATCCCGTAACACGTTGCTGCGGCATGACGCCACCGACCGCCAAGCGCTGAGTGCTTTCGATCGGGTGATGGCGGGGCGCGGTGCCTCGATCATCGATTACCGCCACCGTTTCTTTGAAGAACTGAGCAGCCATCAGGACCCGATCGCCGGGGCTTATTGCGGCGGTTGGCCGCTACGCCTCAATTATCGCCCTTCCATCGGCAACGATCCAAGCGCAACGGTCGAGGAACTTACGGAGCAGCTCATGGAGGCACTGCTTGAGAGCCTGCCACGCGACCAGCAGCGGGGCCAGAGCCATGTAGGGCCGCATCGAGATGATTATTTGTTCATGCTCGAGGACAAGTCGTTGCATCTGTTCGGTTCCGAAGGTCAGTGCCGCACGGCAGCGTTGATCTGCAAACTCGCCACGGCTCATTTGCTGTGTGCCATGAAAAAACGCGAATCCGTCGTGCTCCTGGTCGACGACGTGATAGGTGAGCTCGACAGTCAGCATCAGGAGGCCTTTTTCAGCCTGCTGACCCAAGGCGCTCAGACGCTGTTCGCCTGTACCGACCCCGGGCTGGCCGCAAACTTTGAGTCACCCGCGTGTTATCGGGTCAGCGGCGGCACGTTGGTGTAGCAGGTCTATACCGATTTTTTCAGTATAAATTCCTTTCTCTATGCCGGCCGCATCACGAAGTATTCAATCCAAAAACATCAGGCTTTTTCATAAAGCGGTAGCCGATAAAGCTGGCGATACGCTATTTACCAACGATACCGTGTTGCGGCGGTGTGGTGCACAAGCCGCGCCGCCAGAGCATACGCTTCCTGCTCCGGAATATTCGGGATAAAAGCCCCACTGCCGGTATAGGCTTGTCCCGCTGTATGCAGCTTCAGCGTTGCCAGCCCAAGGCGCCGATCGAACAGTCCCTGGTGCACGGTCACCGCCTGAATATTGCGAATCGGGATCAAGTAAGTCGAATGCCGCAGCCAGCCGCGGCGCGTGTGAAAGTAATTGCAGCCATAGGCGTAGGCCAGATACTGGTATTGCACGACATTGTAGCCGTAGACGAATGGCAGCAGCAAGACCGGAGCCAGGCCGAACGGGAAGGGAATCACACCCAGCGTCAGGACGGTCACGAGGCCGAGAAAAATTGCCCCCTTGAGCGTGCCCCGACGAATCGCAAATGTTGAAACCTGTTTCCATGCAATTGTTTCTGTACCGACATCCGGCAGCATATACGGTAGCATCGCCGGTATTTTCGAGCGCGTGATCACTGGCAACAGCATATCACGACCCGATACGCGGGCCGCTGCCGCCATGCTCCCTGCCGTATCGGCACGCACCGTCGCCAGTCCCATTGATCGCATGATCAGATCCTCTTCGATCTCGAGAATTTGGATGCGATGCCAGGGCAGGCTGCTGGAGCGGCGGGTCAGCAGGCCGTACGCCCGATGCAGGTCATTGCCAAGCCGGGACAACGTGAAATTGTGAAAGATAGTCGCCGACCAAACCATCGAGACGGCCAGTGTGATGAATAAAAATATAAAAAAGACGAACACCATCATGACCAGCAGAATCGCCGATTCACCGATGATCCTCCGCGTGTGACTGAGCAGGAAGCCGGACCAGTTCACAATATCCTTGCCGGACGCAAACCCGAGTATCTTGTCGATTCCGAACAGGCTGAAGAAGCCGAGGGACAAAGCCAGTGAGAAGGTCATGCGCTTGTACGACAGACTGCTGAGCAGCAGATGGAAAATACTGACGTGGTGCAGGAGAATCGGCTCGGCGGACTGGGTAACGGCACTGGCCGGGGCGTGCGTCGGTGTATGTGCGAAAATAGCCGCCCGCAGATCTTCGGCGCGTTCGGCCGAGAGCACGGAAAGCGTTGCTTCGGGTCCTTCGCCGCCGGCGGTTTCAACATAGGCTACCACGACTTTGAAAAACCGTTGCAGCCAGGTCTGTTCGATGCGCAGGTCATGGACGCGTTCCAGTGGAATATTGCGATGGCGCCGGTGCAAAAGACCGCGTGATATCTTGAGCTCTGCCCCTTCGATCGCGTACATGAACGTCAGGTATTTGGCCAACGATAAGATCACCGAGGGCAACATCAGCACCAGCAGGATCAACGCCATGGTGAAATCCCGGGTGATCAGCAGCAGCAGCAGCGCCGGGAGGAGATAGCTGCGGATGACACCGAGCACATCGAACAGCAGTGTCAATGGATGCAGGCGGCCGGCAAAAACATCGCGGGCCGGCGTCGCGTGTTTCGACTCAGTCATGGCCCACGCCCAACTGAACCAGGTAATCGCGTAACGCCACAGCATATTCGGCGTCGAGACCGGGAATGAGAATGGTTGCCTGGGAGGTACCTGCGGTGTGCAGGACCAGGGTCGCCAGGCCGACTGATCGTTCCAGCGGGCCGCGATGGATGTCGACATGCTGCATCCGCGGCATTGGCACGAGCTGGGTCGTGTGGAAAATGACGCCGAAATGCGTCTCGAGCACTTCGTTGTCGATGCGGTAGCGCCACGACTTGTACAGCTTGTCTGCGAACCACCAGGCCAGCACCAGCGCGACGACCAGCAGGCCGCACCAGGCTATTAGCAGCAGCGGTCGGGCGTGACCGAGAAAGACCAGCGCCAGCAGCAGCCCGAGCATCATGAAACCGACGCGTATCGTGTTTCCCAGGTGCCAAAGCCGGACGACGCGGCGGTCGATCGGGCGGTAACTCTTTGGTGACTCAAACGATTCCATATGCGTGACGTGGGCTTGGGCTTGCTGTGAAACAGTCAATATACGACAGGAAAATCGCAGTTACGATTGTAAAGTCAACACATGAATTTCCCGATCCTCGAAAAACTCAATCCTGCAGTCGCCGCGTTGCAGCCGTACGAACCGGGACGTCCGATCGAAGAAGTTGCCCACGAGTTCGGGCTGGACCCTGACGACATCGTCAAGCTGGCTTCCAATGAAAGTGCCATTGGCACCTCACCGAAAGCTCTGGCAGCGATGCAGGTCGCCTTGCCCGAGTCCTACCGTTATCCGGACGGCGGCACCTGGCATCTGCGAAACAAACTCGCCGAGCACTATGGTGTCGATCGCGATCAGATTGCGGTCGGCAACGGTTCCAATGAAATCCTCGAGCTGCTCGGCCATGCCTTTATGGTTCCCGGCACCTCGGTAGTATCGAGCGCCCATGCCTTCATCGTCTACAAACTCGTCGCCCAGCTGTTCGGGGTCGAGCAGCGGGAAATCCCGATGACCAGCGGGTTGGTCCATGACCTCGATGCCATGCTCGCGGCGATCGACGAGACCACGACACTCGTGTTCGTCTGCAACCCCAACAATCCAACCGGCACCATAGTATCCAACGACGCCGTCTGCCGGTTCATGGAACGGGTACCCGAGCACGTGCTCGTTGTTTTCGACGAGGCCTATGCGGAGATCGCGCTTTCGCCGATGCCGGACACGCTGCAGTACGTCCACGACAATCGACCGGTGATCGTCACCCGAACATTTTCGAAAGCCTACGGCCTGGCCGGGCTACGGCTCGGTTACGGCATCGCTCCGGCGTCGATCATCCATTGCCTGCAGCAGGCGCGCCAGCCGTTCAATGTGAATCTGCTGGCGCAGGTCGCAGGTTGCGCCGCCCTCGACGACGACGCCTTCATCAAAGCAGGCGTAGCGACGTACCACGCCGGCAAAGCATACGTCGAAGCTGCCTGCCGCAAGCTCGGACTGCCGTTCATCCCGACGGCCGCGAATTTTATGCTGATCGAGGTCGGCGACGGTGCCGCCGTCACAGGCGCGTTGCAGGCGAAAGGCATCATCATCCGCCCGGTCGCGGGCTACGGCTTGCCGCAGTATATCCGCATGAACTTCGGTACCGCTGCCGAGAACGAACGTTTCGTCGACGCCTTGACGGATGTGTTGTAAGTGTCTACGGAACGACAGATTATCCAGTTCACCTGCGCGGCTCATTTCCTGACGCATTTCTTCGAGCTGCTGCTGCCATCGGTCACGATGTTCCTGTATCGCGACCTCAAGGCTTCCATTCCCGACCTCGAAATCTCCACCGTCCTCGAAGTCGGCACCATGATGTACCTGCTCTATGGCTTGCTGGCGTTGGTATGGGGGCCAATAGCCGACCGCTTCGGTGCAAAGCTGGCACTCGGCCTCGGCATGATCTTTGCCGGTATCGGTTACATCATCGCCGGCGCGGCGACCGGGATACCGCAACTGTGGATCGCCTTCGCTTTTGTTGGTATTGGCATCGCCGCCTACCACCCGGCCGGCATTGGCTTGATATCGAAAACTATCCGTGAGCGCGGGCGGGCGCTCGGCATCAACGGCGTCTGGGGGACGCTGGGTATTGCTTCCGCACCGTTCGTCGGTGGTATTGGCGGTTTCTATTTCGGTTGGCGCGCGTTGTTCGTTACCGTCGGCATCTTTGGGTTGATCGCTGGCACCATCATGTTCTGCGTGAAAGGCCGTGAAGCCCGGGATGTCGAGCGAACGACCGTCGATGCGCTGCCCAGCGGTACAGCCGTCAACTGTTTCCTGGTCATATGCCTGTCAATGTGCTTGAGCGGCATCGTCTATCGTGGCAACATGCTGGTCCTGCCGATCCATTTCGAGGAAAATATCGGCGCCATCATCGCCTGGCTGAACCAGCAGTCTTGGTTCGGTATCGAGACAATTACCGGCAAGGACGGCAAAGAAAAGACGCTTGGCGCCACCATGCTCCTGACCGGTGCCTACCTGATTGCCATCCTCGGCCAGCGCATTGCCGGCCGCATCGCCGATCGCTATGACCTGCGCTGGAGCTATCTGTTTTTTTACGGACTGAGCTTGCCGGGCCTGCTCGGTTTGGCAATGTTCAGCGGTTTTCCGGTGATCATTGCCGCCGGTGCTTTTGTGTTGTTCGGCATCGGCATGCAGCCAATTGAAAATTCGCTGGTCGCGCGACTGACGCCGCCGCGTTGGCGTTCGACGTTTTTCGCTATCAAGTTCGTCCTGGTCCTCGGCCTGAGCTTCGTGGCCGTCTACATCGTGGGCTATACCATGGAGCGCTGGAATACCGCTGCCGTGTACTGGGTGTTGTCGGCACTGATGGTCGGGGTTGTCGCCATCATCAGCCTCGTCATTTTCATCAGCCGAGACATCAGCGTGCACCAGCGGCAGGCGTGATGTTGAGGGTCCTGAGCAACAGTCCTCGGCTTTTTGTTCGTTGCGAAATTTCCGGCCGCGGTCCTTGTTGTCGCTGTCAAACGGACGTACCTGCCGACTACTAAAGCATCTAAGGCAGAAACTTTCCGGCCCACCTGCCGGCGCTTCGCCCGGGAGCCAAGGGGGGTTTTAGCAGCGTGTCCGCGGATTTCCCTGCGACTTTGTCACGTCCATGTGATTGCCTGACCGACCGCATCGAGCCACTGATCTGGTTGCCCGGACACGCGCAGTGCCTGCACCTCGCCGGTTCCGGCCCGCGAAATTGCCGATTTCGCAACACTGAAACAATCATTGGCGATTATCAGCCCGCCGGTTGCGATCTGCGTACCAATCCTTGCCAGTGCGGACTCCGCAAGCTTGGCCAATTCTGCAAGCGCGCCATCGTCCGGCGATTGCTGGGGACTGTGGATTGCCCATACAAATACACATCGCTGCGCTGACCCGTTGACATTCGACACCAACAGCAGCAGGTCCGCTCCCGATGCGGTTGCCCAGTCCGCCAGCGGCAGGCCGAAGTAGTCACCCTTCGGCATCGTTGCCGGACAGAACGCTTCAACGACTGCGCGGCCATCGTCGATCAACACGGGCCCCGGCCAGTCCATCGATTCGATCCAGTTGCCGGTCGTCGCGCTCTCACGCAGCCACAGGTACTGTTGTGCCGGTGACCGGACAGCTGCGCTGGAGAGGCAACTGCAAACCATCAACCGCACGACATCCGCCCATAGGCGGTGCTGCCAGCGCCAGGCGTCGAGCGTTGCGGTTTCACGTTTGACCAGGCGCAGGTACCAATGCCACATCTCGCGATAGGACGTGTCATGCAGTAGCACATAATTGGGTTGCGGTACGCCGGTAAGATTGTGGATACCCGCAAATACCGGCGACTGAAGTGCGGTTCCGCAGCGCTGATCGAAACGCTGCACCATGCGGTAACGCGCCTTGTCGGCGTGCGCGCGGTTCTGGTGCAGGGACAGCCGTGCCGCGTGCCGGCAGCGCCGCAGCATGTCCTTGAGCACGCGGTTCTCCATCGTGTCATAGCCCTCAACCCGGGTCACCGCCAGAATCTCCTGGCGCGCCCCTGCTTTCTGGGCTGCCGAAATTCCCGGCTGGCGCGTCAGCCAAGACAGGCAGGCGGCGTCGAGCTGCTGAACGCGTGACAGATGCTGCCGTTGCCGCTGCCGATGCAACACCTTGTGCGGCGTCGCCGCGAGTTTGAACAGAACCGTATCAAAGTTGCTGGCGATCTTGCCGATCAAGTCCATTCGCAACTCTTCCCCTGGTGCCTGCAGCATGCTGTGGACTTCCGGCCAGGGTAACGGCGCCAGCACCGGCCGCGGTGTTGTGAACCAGTCGTCGGCTTCCTCGGCTTCCTGTTCGGCGACCCATCGGAGCTCGTCGAAGACGCCGACGAGGTTATCGATGAGGTTGTATAGCATCAGCTGCCGCCGTTGTTCCTCGGTCATCGATGCCGGCGACTGCTGCCGATCGAACTGGCGCAGCAACTGCTCATCCGGAAAGGGCACCAGTCCATCGATGGACACCGAGAGCTCCTCGCCTTCACTGTCGAGGGTTGCTGTCAGGGCGTCCTCGCGAACCGGGTAGGGCAGATCGTACAGGCCGGGAGCCTTGTGCGGCAGCCGCCAATTGCCCGGGCGCAGTTGTGGTGCTGTCGCCGACGCGACAACTGGATATCCGCAACTCGGTGCCGAATCGTCCGGCGGCCGCATGCCAGCCAATAGTGTGTTCAGTTGTTTCAACGATTTGTTGCCGGTTGATGTTTGCCGTATTTGTTCAACATTACCCCATCATACACTATCGGCGCTGACAGTTCCATTATTCCCAGCGCCCGTTCGCCAACCACTCAACCTTTGATTCCCTGTGCGTATCGTTCATTTTTCAGATCCCCATGCCTGGTGCGGGCCGTGCGGTGTACGGCGGCCGGACAAGCGGCTCTTTGGGATGTTCAACCACCTCATGCGTCGTGCCCGCAAGCACACCTGGGAGCTGGCGGTTGCCGCGGTCGAAAAGATTCCGGCCCTCAACCCGGACGTCGTCGTTTGTTCGGGCGATCTCTCGACGATCAGCGCGCCGCGGGAGTTTGAGCAGGCGGTACAAACACTGCAGCCGCTGGTCGACGACACCTCCTTCGAGTTGCTCTATGTGCCTGGCAACCACGACCATTACACTCGCGATCCGGTGTGTGTGGAGCATCTGCGGCAGGCATTCCACACCATGAACCGTGGCCGCTGGCAAGTGGATGAATTACCGTTGGCGCACACATTCGGAGGGGTCGAGTTCGTGCTGGTCAACGAGGCGCGACCGGAGCCGCCGTATTCCTCCGCCGGCGGCGTCACGCCAGTCGCTCAGGAATGGCTGCAGCAGTGGTTTGCACACCTTGCAGGGGACACGCCCGTGTGCATGGTGCATCATTATCCGTTGTACGACGAGCAAGGCCGCGAGCTCGCCCGGCGCCGCCGCTGCCACGGCAATGAAGCGATGCAACAGGCACTGCGTGAGGGGGCCGCCCAACTGTCGCTGTGCGGGCACATCCATGAGCCATATGCGCGTGAGGAAGCCGGCGGCGGCATCGAATTTTGCGCCGGCTCCGTCACCGCCTGCGCCACCGTCACGGTGATTGAGTTCGATCCGGCATCGAAGACAATTGCCTGGGAATTCGTGGAGGTGTAAGCGGCGGGTGGCAAGTAACCGACTCGACCGCTCCTGACACCAGCGCTGACCCCGCATGGCGGGCGCAACCAAAGAACGCGTCAAAACGGATACCTGAACCCGCCCCGACTGAATTTTCTCCCCACTCTGTGAATAATCTCCGTTCACCTGACGTCTCACCCGATGACGTCGATAAACCGGTTCTCGCATGACAAACGTAAACGGACTGCAGCGGAGAAACAGACCATGAAGACTTACACGCGAATCATGACCCCAATCATTGCCCTGGCGATTATCGCAGCGTTCTGCTGCATACCAAGGACTGCTGAGGCAGGCGACAAAGAATGGGCCACTGCCGGCAAGATCCTCACCGGACTGGTCGTACTCGATGCCCTGACGGACGCCAATCATCGCTACTATGGCAACCGTTATGCCAATGTGCGCCATGAACAGCCGCAACAGACGTACCGGCGCAACCGCAACCGGGGCACCACGGCCAGAACAACGACCTACAGACGGCAGCGGTCCAATTGGCGCGATCGTTACGACAGCCCCCGTGTCAACACCCGTTGGCCGGTGTACCGCACCGAAACCTACGAGTGCCGGCCCGGCCCGGTGATCCGTTATATCGAGTACGGCACGCGTCGGATCTATCAGCCGCGAATCCGCGGGCATGTCGCCTACGTGCAGCGCTGGAGCAGCTGCGACAACAACTGGGTGACTATCGGCACGTGCGAGAGCATCTACTGAGCGACCCGGGTCTGTGATTCCGATACCGAGGCGTCCGCCACGCGGACGTCCGCAGGTTCCTTGCGGCCGATCACCTCACCTTCGAGAACAAGCAGACGGGGGGGGGTAACTCAAGGATCTCGATGCAATTACAACCCTTTCTCGCAGAAGTCCAGGACCACTTTGCCGGCATCTATCTTCAGCGCTGCTTCGAACTTCTTGCCGGCCTTCGACTTGAAGCCTTTGAGCACAGATGTCTTGCCGTTGCGGATCAGGCTGGTCGCTGTACGTGCGGAAATGCCCTTGCCGGCAATCTCTTTCCAGATCACAAACTGACAGCCCCCGCGCCAGTCGGAACAACTGAACGAACGAGGAAACGGCACCACCGGTTTGCCGCAGTTGGGGCAGTCGCCAACAGGGGTTTCCTGAGTTTTGCTGCGCCCTGCTTTCGCCTGTTTAGCGGATGACTTTTTCGCGGTGTCGCCGCTGCGCTTGGGCCGGCTGCTTTTGGCTGCGCCGTGGCGTTTGCCCGGCCGCAGGGGCTCGACGGGCACGCACACCGCGTCGCCGTGATCGTCCATCGCTACCTTGATTATCGTGCCGTTGCTCAGTACCGGCGTCGACAGCAGGCGCAACTGCAGCAGCTCGCGGATCTGGCCCACAGTGAAGGTGATGCCATGCTGCTCCTTCCACAAGACAAACGGACAGCCCTGGCGCCAGTCGGAACAACCATAACCGCGTTTGCCTTCAACAACCGCCGCACCGCAGCGCGGGCAGCTGCCGTAGGTTGCGTCGTCGATCTGCCGGGTTTCACTGTCTGTCACGATCTGGCGGGTGAAGTCAACGATCTGTTGCATGAACGCCTGCGGCTCGCATCGGCCATGTTCGATCTCTTTGAGCTGAGCCTCCCATTCGCCGGTCATTTCGGCTGATTTCAGCCGCGGGCTCTGTATCAGGCACAGCAGAAACCGCCCGGCATCGGTCGCGGTCAACTGTTTCTTTTCCCGTTTGATATACTCGCGTGTCAACAAAAGTTCGATAGTCGTCGCGCGCGTCGCCGGTGTACCCAGACCCTTTTCCTTCATAGCTTCCTTGAGCGCCTCGTCGTCAATCTGTCGGCCGGCGGTTTCCATGGCAGCGAGCAGGGTGTTTTCGCTGTAGTGTCGCGGCGGCTTGGTCATGCCGTCTTTGATGTACGGGCTGTGCGGACCGCTGTCGCCAGCCTTGAACGCCGGCAGTATCTGCTCGTCGTCCTCGCTGTCGTCCTGCCCCGTCGGCTGCTTGGGCTTTCGCGGGTACAGGGTGGTCCAGCCGGGATCGACGATCGTGACGCCGCGCGCCCGGAACGGTATCTGATTGGCCTGCGCGTCGACGGTCGTGACGTCCTTGAGGCAAGGCGGGTAAAAGGCGGCGATGAAGCGGATGACAATGGCGTCGTACACCTTGCGCTGCAGTTCGTCGAGTTTGCCGGGGACCTTGCCGGTTGGGATGAGGGCATGGTGGTCGCTGACTTTGGCATCGTTGATGATGCGGCTGCTGAAGTTGAGGCG
>Ga0310124_10000602_pt1 | contig 24936 bp, 15 predicted proteins | sample CB11b_AW_Bot5_MG_FD_203507 | JGI IMG/M metagenome (GOLD analysis project Ga0310124, IMG submission 203507) | Marine microbial communities from Western Arctic Ocean, Canada - CB11b_AW_Bot5 | ecosystem: Environmental > Aquatic > Marine > Oceanic | place: Canada: Western Arctic Ocean | collected...
CCGCAATGCCATGAGCAGAACATGGTCATTGCTGATCTGGACAGCGATGCACTGGAGCGGTCGCGCACGTCCATGGATGTGAAAGGGCCCGCAGGTATGATTTGCGGTGATTGTCTTGCCGTACGAAGGTACGATACCTTTGCCCGCCTGGTTGAGCCCGGCGGTCGTGGTGCTTGACGCCGATGGTGTTTGAGGGTTCATGTATGATTGAAAGATGTGGAGACCTGATATGAAACCGTCCGTAGCCGATGAATTTGATGCAATCGCCGGACCGCCGGTGCAGACCCGATTAAATGACAACGAAGTTGCGGCATTGCTTCGCGTCGTACATGAAGGGGGCTATTGCATTGGTATCCCCGGTGGCCCCGAAGGCGAGGCCTTTGAAAAAGCATTTACTGAAAAGGTTGGTTGTGCAGATGCTGTTTCAGTCAATAGTTGTTCTTCGGCACTGGAGCTAAGCGCCATCCTGGTGAGCCTGCAGCCCGGTGATGAGGTCATCCTTCCGGCACATACCTTCGTCGCAACGGCGGTGCCGATGGGCAAGACTGGGGCAACCTTGAAATGGGCGGATATCGATCCGGATACACGCGTCATCAGTGCCCAGTCGGTGCAAGCATTGATCACGCCGCGTACAAAAGTGATCGTCCCGGTGCATCTTTATGGTTTGCCAGCTGATATGGATGCCATCATGGCCATTGCAAAAGAACACAAATTGAAGGTGATTGAAGATTGCGCCCAGGCCAATGGTGCCGTATATAAAGGAAAATGTGTGGGTAGTTTCGGTGATTTTGGTTGCTTTAGCTTTCAAGGTGCCAAGAACATGTCGACCTTGGGCGAAGGTGGAATGCTGACGGTGCGTGATCAGGGAAACGCCACCTTGGCCCGGCGGATGCGGTGGATGGGTAACTGGTTGTTCGAAGAGGACCGGTCTGAAAACTGGATTCCGGCGGGCAACAACCTGGTGCAACCTATGGGTGACCGATGGCCGGGGAACTACTGCATGCCCGAAGCACTGGCGGCGGTCGGAACTCAGTTACTCAAGCGTCTTGATTTGATCAACGATCAGCGACGCAGGCAGGCGCAGCGATTCATGGAGGGCCTGGAGGATTATCCGGAAATCGAATTTCAACGTGTACCCGACGGCTGTGAGCATGTCTATCATCTGATGGCCTCTCGCTACAACGCCACGCATTCCGGTCGGAAGCGTGATGATCTTATTCGGTTGCTGCGCCAGAAGTACAACGTCAATGTTATCGTGCAGTATTGGCCGCTTTACCGGTCGGAACTGTTTAAGAAGTTCGGCTTTGGGGAAGCGGATGTACCTCAAACCGATTGCTTCTTCGATAACATGGTTAGTTTCCCCTGGTGGTCTGATATGAGCGACGACCTGTTGGATGATATGGCGGCGCGGACGCGATCGGCCTTGGATGAATTGCGTGGATGATCAGCATTGCTGATTTGTGTCAAAATCCAATAAATCTTATCTGGCCATACGACCCGGGAAGTTTGTGCCGTGTGTCCTCGCGGTAAAGCGATATCCCTTCAAGCATAATATTTCAGAATTATTCTGGTCGCGGTGTGGGATACTATTGCGTCGCCGTGTCTTTAGGTGACCAGGGGTGGCGGTAGATGTCACGGGCAATGGATCGTACCTGCCGCTGTAATATAGGATTAATCCGGCGGGTGAAGAGGCTTGTTTTTACATTTGCGATGCGCAAAAGGAGCTTGGCCGTGGTGTTGATTGAACGTGCCAGGACCTTTGTCGAGACATGGTCGGTGTTGTCATGTTTGCTGTGTAGTTGCCAAGAGGCACCACCGACGATGGCTGAGCGACCTAATGATACGGACGGTACGCCAACAATATTAAACGGGAAATGATCAGTGTAGGCATGGACGGATGAACTGATTTGAGCTGGGTGCTTGCCTGTACGCCAGGTCTGCTGGACCAGGCGTTCCAGCGGTGGTGTCCCGGTTACACGGACATGGTCCGTGCCCACGGCAGAGGAAATGCCATCTGCATTGGCGGCAAAAATGATCTTGCGTTGCTGTGCTTTGCTCAGTGATCGCATGTAGAGATACGATCCGATACTCAGTCGTTCTTCGACCCCGTAACTGACAAAGCGAACCGTGCGTCGTAAACGGTGCTTGGAAAGGATCCTGGCCAGCTCCAGCATGAATATCACGCCACTGGCATTGTCATCGGCACCAACGTTTTCTTCAACGCAGTCATGATGACCACTGACCAGGATCACCTCATCAGGGTATTCATGGCCAACGATCTGCCCGAGGATATTCTGACTGGCTGAAGTGAAATGTCGTGCTTGGATACTCAGTTCGGCGGTTGATGGTAGTTGTTCAACCAAGTTGATGGCGTCGTGGTAAGCAATGCCAGCCATCGGCACATTGAAGCCATCAACCCAATGTGGCGCGGCCCCTTGACTGACCGGCCAACCGAAGGGCACACGCGTGTCGACACTGAGCAAGGCTTTGAGTCCCGATCGCATGATGCGTTGTTTGAGCTTCTCGTCAGACAGTGCCAGTGCACCGATGAGTAGCCCGATCTTCCCTTTCAATGGCTGGTCAAAATCCAGGGGTAATCCGGATTGCAGGTATGCCAGTCGACCACGTATCCATTTTTTTGGGGTGCTGACACTGTAGGAGTTGGCTCGTGCACTGGTAATACGACGTGGTGGCCGAATCATTTTTGGATCACCCGGCACGCTGACCTTCAGCATGCACCGCGAGGAACTCCAGTTGGGGAATTCAAAATGGTGTCGCTGGATATCAGTAAGGCCAAGGTTTTGAAGGCGGGATTCAATGTAGTCAGCTGCTTCTTGTTCGCCGGTAGAACCAGCAGTTCGATGACCAATGTCATGGCATAGAACATCCCAATGACGATTGATGGCTGGCTGGGAAGCACGTGTTTTCATTTTGATCTTTGTGTGGTGGCACACAAGGTCTTTAAGATGCCCAGTGTGATAGGCATTGGTTGCAGTTCATCGAAACATTCCCGGTAGCTCATTGACCGCATGTGGCATGCCGGGCCGGTGCCAATGGCGTACATCAAACTCCGCCGAATGCAGGATGATCCCTTCCTCGATCTCTGGATTACGGTGTTTTAACCGTACGGTGATGGCGTGTGTTCCTGCCTTGGGTGCCTGCTCCTGGTCGGTCAGATCTCCGATCCAGAAATGGATGGCGTACCAGTGTTGCCATGTTCCTGGGACAACAGGAGGATTGAATTGGCCGTCAATTGTTTTTCCATTCCACAGCACTTCAATGATGTCCGGTGGTGTGATCTGGGCCAAACATAGACGGAGCTTGGCCGCGCGTAGTCGTTGTGACACAGCAGCTTCCTGCAGATCAGCGCCGATGGTGATGGTAAACGTATATTCCGGCTCCTCCCGGGTGATCCATTTCGGCAGTGGCCGGGGTGGTGCGCATTCAAAATACCAATCGTGCGAGTATCTCCCGTTCCATGGTTGGCATGAAACGACATAGGTCTGGTCTTGCGTGGCCATCAGTTCGCGGTCATGCATCTCGTCCAGGAACTCAAGTTTTGGGTGGGTATCAAATCTTTCGAAAGGAAAGTGTGTATTAAAGAAGTAGACACCATCAGCACCTTGTTGATAGGCACCAAGTGCCATGGACCGGTAGTTCTCGGTTGACAGCCCGGTGGGCGTGCCGCCATGGATATGGATCATCGACCGGTCATAGGTGGCGTGGGGGGCAGAGGCGGATGGCTCAAGGCAGAAGCAGACCAAGGTGCCGGTGTCATTGCACCCTTGGACAAAGGGTGCGAGGTCGGACTCTTGCTCGGTAGGCTGATGGGTACTGGCGGTGATAACGTCCACCAGTTTTTCATCGACCCATGTCCGCCAGTCGAGGCCCGCTTCTGCACAGGCCGGCTCGTAGGATGGTACACGCACCGCGATTCCCTGCGGGCGCCCCTTCTTCTGTTCGGCTTGATCTGCCACATCCCGCAATGCACGCATGAATCCGTTGAATGCCTTGGTCCCTTCGACCGTGTCGGACTTGGCAAAAAGGAACTCCGATCGCATGAAGTCCAGTTCCACACCATCGACGTCGTAGTCAAGAAAGGCCTCGGACAGCAGGGCCAGGACAAAGTCGCGTACCTCCTGCTTGGCGTAGTCCCACTGGCGGGGCGCGTAGGTCACCTGTGGCATGCGGCCATGGTCGGGTCCCACCCGCAGGTCCTCACGTTCGAGATGCTTGCGGGTCATCTTGGACCCCTTGTAGTGTGGGTCCCAGGAGTGGTGCACATCATTGGCCCGCAAGCTGAGCCATAAGTCCTTGCCAAGTTCATGGCATCGGTCACATATCAACTTGAGTGGATCGTGCCCTTGCTTGTATAGCGTGTCCCGCGTTTTCATTCCGTGCCACTCCCACGCCTGTTTGATCTGCGGCCAGAAGAGGTCGCCGCCCCGCTCGCCGACCTTGGAGTCGTACCACGTGGCGCCCGCCGGATTGTTGATTCCGCACCAGAACATTGCATCGATGGGCTTGTCCTTGACCTGTACATCGAACACGGCGGCGAGGTACTGCTCCTTGGTCAGCGGTGCTACGTAGTTGCGGAATCCTCGGCCACCATCGTCGTTGATGATCACGCGATACGGCCTGTTCATGCGGAAGGTTTTGTTGGTGATGGTGGTAGAGGTCATTGTATGGTACTCATTGCCGTGGCCATTAAAGATTTGGAATTGCCTCCAGTTGCTGAGGCCAAATGACTGTCAGGTTCATCAGGTCGCCGGCACAGACCACAAGTTGGACGCCGGCTTCATAGCAGGCATCAAGCAGGGGGCCAGGAGCGACCATAATGCCGGTTAACTTGCCGGCAGTTTGCCCCCGCTTAAGGCAGTCAACGACAACGGAAATTACTTTCGGTTCGTTGACCTGGCCGATCATTCCCATGCTTACGGATAGATCAGCGGGCCCCATGAAAATGCCATCCAGACCATCAACCTGGCAGATCGCATCCAGGTTTTCAACGGCCTCAAGTGTCTCGATTTGTGCGAACAGGAAGGTGCGGCGGTTTGCCCGTTCCAGTGCCTCAACGGGGGCACGAAGGCCGAATCCAAGATTGCGCGTTCTTGTGTTAAAGCCCCGCGAGCCGACCGGTGGGTACTTGCCATACTCTACAATGGCTTGTGCCTGTTCGGCCGTATTGGTCATGGGTACCACAATGATCCGTGCGCCAGCCTCCAGGGCACCTAGAACATGGTGGCGATGTCCGTCGGGGACACGCACCAAGGGGACGGCCCCGTCTGCTTCGGCTGCCAAGCATACGGTGTCCACGCGCTCAAAGTTTGTTGGTGCGTGTTCCATTTCGACCCAGACCGCATCGAAGCCTACCTGGGCGGCGAGACTTGCGACTGCGGGTGAGCCGCTGTTCACGCCCGCGCCGCGAACACGGCGAGGGCGACCATCTTGGTCAATGAATGGGTTGTCGGGTGCAGCGATGATTTACATCCTTATGTTGACGGGGCTCACAAGCCAGGAGAGCCTGTAATTGAGTTCCTCGATTGGCTTTCATGAACACGAATTTTACTGAGCATATTGTCTATTCCGTCCGTGGCAACATGGATGATGGGTTCAGGATTTGGACTCCTGTTGGCCATCGTTCTTTTTGATTGATCATGATCCCGTTTACTGTTGTTTAATATAAACAGGTTGTCCTGCTTTCCGTGAGCAGTTCACCGATACCAGTTACATAATACCAAGCCCTTTCCAGTCCAGTTGGCCAGCCAGTTGACTTTTCTACTGTGGCCGCCAGATTGTGACTCTCGTGCCATCCTCGACATCAGCCAGGAGCGTCAATATGGATCCGTCCTTGAGGCCGATGGAACTGGTCCGACCGCGATGGCCCCAGCGGAGCGCATAGATTTGTTCTTCCCATGTCACCCCGTTGTCCTTGCTGACCAGGGCACGTGAGCCACCAACACCCTGCTTTTGGTCGTATGTCAACACAATCATTCCATCATGCGTGCGGGCTAGATCCGAGGAGACTTCATTCATGCGGGTGACCAGTTTCGGGGTCGTCCAGTTGCGTCCTCCATCATGTGACACTACGACTGCCTCATTTTTGTAACGTCCGTAACCGATCTCGTTATGCGATGGTTTTTCCCATGTTCCATGGCCAGTCAAGTACGGCACATCCAAGAAATGTTTGAGCACGGTATAGGATTTAAAGAAGTCGAAAGACTGAGCATGTCGTTGATAGCGAGTTGCCATGAGCAACGTATCTGGGTCAAGTTCCATGATATTCGACTCCTCGAATCCCGGCGGCAGTACCGTGGCGTCCCCCCAACTGCTGCCATCGTCCGTGGACCGCAGGATCACATCGCCTTTGTATGTCTTGCGTTGTTCATCCAGCCAGGTGGCCCCCACCATCATCAGAACGCCATTGGATCGCTCGATGATACGGCAACTATCGCTACCACCCACATACGGCATCGGACCATATTGAAGGTTCAACTGTTGCCAACTTTTGCCTCCATCCTGTGAACGGGCGACGTGGCCGCTGCGGTCTGCCCGGTCGCAGTAGGAAACGAGCAACGTGCCCTGGGAGGTGATACCAAAGCCGGTGGTATCGGGGTTTTCGCCACTCCGCTCTACCTCCTGTACCTGCTCCCAGGACCGCCCTTCATCCGTCGAACGGTAAAGAATCGGCATCCGGCTTGTCGTCATCAAGCTTCCATCAGGGTGTCGGCACACCACCGCACCTTTACTTCCCATGGAAGGGAAGTGAAACTGCTCGGCGGGCAGACGCTTGGCAACCATCATTTCATACGGTTCGATATAGTCACCGCCCTCGAAACGATCATCGGGTCGCATTTTGACCACACCGTTATCCAGCAACCCTTCACGATCCAGCGTATGTGTCCACAGATTCGGATAGAACAGGGGGTTTTTTTTGAGTCCATCGGGCATCCACCGCACAACGCCAATTGCCGGCTGGTCACCTTCGGGATCTGGATGTTTTGTCGTTGTTATAGCTTCGCCGCGGTCATAAGCAGTCAGTAATGTTCCATCGGGCCCGATCGTCGAGGCCACACCGGCAGATGCCCGGCACTTGCGTGGCATTGGCCACATGCGTGGGCCGTTGGATCGACCGGTGTTCAGGATATACAGGGATTCATTCCATGTTTGACCAGCATCATGACTGATCATGGCACGGGCGCCATATGGGTTGGAATGTTGGCCGTAGGTCAGGACGAGTTGTTGATCATCAATGGCGAGCAGGTCGCCGGGTGTTTCATGATGCCGTGTAGCGCATCGCGGGTCACCCCAAGTACTCCCGCCATCCGAAGACCGGGTGATGAAAGTATGGCAGATCTTTTCCTGCGGTTTTTCAATCAGTACTGCGCAGAGGATTGCGCCGTCATTCATTAACACCGGTCGCATGTCGCGCCAGCCGGTAGGCATATCGGCACGAACGTTCCAACGGGCATTTAGGTTATCAAAGCAAAGGACCGTTGATCCTAAAAAGAGCAGCAAGTCATTATTTGCTGTGATCAGGAAACGCCCGGGTACTTGGCCTGGATCGACAGCGGCCTCGACAGCTTGGGGGTTGGTAGCCCTTGTGTCGCAGTCCAGGCCGGTGAAGATATTGAGTTTTTCATCGTGCCACACTGCTGCAAGGAGGTGATCCTGTGAATTGGTTCCCAGTGCACACAGGCGACTGCCGGGAGAAAAATCAGCAAGTGCCTTTGGCTCAGTCCATGTGACTCCGTGATCCTTGGAGCGGACATGCATTGCATTGCCACCGGCAATGACCACCTGATCTGCATGACAGCAGATCATGGGGTCGGTTTCGCCAAGCAGGACTTCTTGTCGCTCCACGCGAATCCGGGAGAATCGAAGCATCTCCGTGCGGGTGCAATGGTCGCCCGATAGGGATTGGTCTGGTGTGATGGAGTGTGTCATGTTATGGCTCGTTATTGAAGTTGGTCAGCTACTGGGGGAATCGTGCTCGCAGCTTGTCGAAATACACGTAGAAGTCAGCTGGGCGTGGTCCTTCACGGAAGTTGCCCCAAGCATTACGGTAGGGGGTCAGCGAATCGACTACGGCGACCGGATCGGGCAGGTTTAGTGCGATGTTCTTCTCCTGCGCTGTCTCGACGAATTCGTCATAACGGTCAAGCCATGCAAAATCGATATGCCGCCGGGCCATCCAGACGCGGTGGGAGAGCACTGCATCGTCAGCCACCGCGCGGGCAGCCTGCTCCAGCAGGTAGATTGCGGCATGCACGTCCTCCAGTTCCAACCAGCCGGTGGTGTCGGGTCGGTAGCAGCCAAGCCAGTAGTCGGAGTTACGTTGTACCGCCGCGAGCATCAAGTCTATATACATCATGACCCAACGCCCGGCAGGTCCGTAGTAGCCGTTTGTGAACTCCATCATCAACTGCCGGGGATCTTGGTCCGGATCCCACAGCATTTGTGCTGTTATCCAGGTACGCATGGCTGCCATATCTGCTGCCTGTCCCCATGCGGCCTGGACCATCGCACCGTGGGCGCCAATTTCGCGAAAGAACTTCATATTTTCTAAGTGTACGTAGTAGTTTGGGTGCGGTTGGAAAAAATTGCGGAAATTGGCGTCGTAGTCCCACACCCAGTGGTGCTTGGCGATCTGACTCCAACGTCTCAGGTCGTTGGCGTGTCCGGCATAGTGTGATACAGAGTCGCGTTTATTCGACTGTAATAACGCGGAATAGATCAGGACATTGTCACGGGCCCGAAGCGTACGTGGCGCCGCCTCCGTATGGAGGTAGGCGAACATGCCCACGAGTACATCAGGATATTTCTGTGCAACCTTCTCAGCAATATCATTGACCATCATCAGCCAGTTTGCAGAGTCCGAACCTTCCGACTCCTGTATCGCTTTACAGTCTGCGCAGCGGCACATACTTCGGCCATCGTCTTGCGTGATCCAAAGCACCTTTGGGTATTGAGTCCATGATGGGTACTTCTGTTCCAATTCAGCCAGTGCATTTCTCGTGATGGTTTCACGCGCCCCTTTACTCTGCACGCAGGGTTGTTGCGGCAGGCGGCGCGTCTTCTTGGCGATCTCGATCCATTCCGCGATTTGGTCAAGATCCGTGCGTTCGGTCTCGGTTTCGATCGTTCGTTGATAATTCCGCAGCGTGCTCTTGTAGCTGTACTTCTCGTTGGGGTAATCGTCGTCTGGGCAGTACATGAACCAGTCAGGGTGCTGGGTAAATAACTTTCTGGGCAGCAGATGGGGGATGCTGTGAGTGCCCGGGTCGAATTGGAGATCGAAACTAAGCCGATGCCAGACCCTTGTTTCGTGTTTTGAGCCAATCAGACCGGAGAAGACACGAAATTCCAATGGCGGTTGGTAACGGATATTAAGCAGCGGCAATTGCAGATTGGGGGTGCGGGGGATATGGATTGCGTCCGGTTCCCAAAACCGGCATCCCAACTGGTCCTGGAGAAACGTGTAGATCGCATAGATGTAGCCACGGGGTCGACCGCCCGACAGGACCAGGTCGTTGCCCACCGTCCGAACGAGGATTTCGTCGGCGCCGAGGTGTTGGAAGTCCACATCGGGGCACAATGCGCGGATCGTCGGGGTGTCGCCCACGAAGATCCGCGACATCCCCCCGGGTGCCTGGTCCTCGGTCACGGCGAGGAAGGGTCCGCCCGTGATCTGCTCAAGCCGCATGGCCAGGTCCTGCGCGGCCGACACCAATCGTTTCGCCTCGTGGTCGCCGGTACTGTTGTCGATGTGATTGGACGAGGTCAGGCGCACGCCTGTAATGGTGGGCGGTTCGACGACACCCCACGAGGCGATCGACCGCCATGGCTCATCCGTCCCGTGCGGTCGCCACGACCACGTAACCCGTTTTGCGCCCAACACCATCTGTAGTTCAATGACCGAGCCAGAATCGTTCGGGATCGGCACACGGTCGGGATCGTTCGGTTCGGCTGCTAGGGCGAACGACGCCGTTGTTCCCTGACGCCCAATTTCAATTTTGAACCCATGTGTCCAACGCTTGCCCTCAGCCGTGTGCAGGCGGACGTACGTCCACGCCTCTTCCTTGCGGGCGCCAGGAAGGTGCAGGACGAAGCGGAGCGTGAGGGTATTGTCTTCCGTCACGCGGTGCGGGATGGGTAGTGGCTTGTCGGCCGTGGCGCGGAACTGGTTTTCCTGTCCCCGTTTCGCGCTGATGATGCCGCTGGATCCGATGACAAAGCTCCCTTCACGGGCCTGCCATCCACGGGGGGCAATCGATGCTCCCCGTTGCCCGTCGAATGATTCGTGCAGCAGCGTCCCCGATCGCGTCGACGACAGCGACAGCGTTGCGATACCTACCGCGCCGGCAGGCGGGGCATTGACCGGGTGCGGGGAGACGATCACGGCCTTTGCCTGGCCGTCGGTTGCTAATTCAACCTGTCCACTTGATATGCCAGTCATGATCAGGAGTATTGAACTGATAACCGGAAACTTTGACCACATGTTGTAATTATCCTTGATAAACCATTGCTGAACTAGGTGGAACTTGGATCCTGTGTTATGGTGAGCTTGGTATTATGTCAATGATCGCTTGGGCCAATATTTCCGAGGACTTGGTGGCATCGAGTGTCAGGTTGGCGCACTTGATGTATGTCGGCTCGCGTATGGCGAGCATTTCGACCACTTCCTTGAAGCCGCCTTGGCTCAGGTTGGGCCTGTTCTTGTCGGTGTCCGGGTCGAGTTGCATGCGACGCCATAGCTCTTTGGCATCAGCCTGCAGATAGACAACCAGGGCGTCGCGTTGGGCGTGCACTTGGTTTTGCGCGCGCATGATCGTTCCACCGCCAAATGCAATCACATGTCGGTCCTGCACGCACATTTCTGACACGACTTGTGATTCGATTTCACGGTAATAGGGTTCCCCGTCCTGCTCGAAGATTTCCTTGATGGTCTTGCCGCACTTGGATTCAATACCACGATCCACGTCGAGCAGCGGCCACTGAAGACAGGACGCCAACAGGCGACCAACGGTGGTCTTGCCTGAAGCGCGATAGCCAATGAGAACCACTTTCATTTTCAAAAAACACCGCCGTGCGAGGGGGTGTTGGTTGATCTTTCACTCAAGTGGATCTCGGTTCAGTCAGGTTCGGCGTCGAGATCCCAGATACCCAAGTCCGATACCCAGCAGGGATATGGTAGCGGGTTCTGGTATCGCCGTGTTGGCGGTAATTTCCAAAGCCTGGGCCGCAGACCAATTTGCACCGACGATTCCGACATCTGCAATGTCAACCGCACCATCGCCGTTGAAGTCGCCATCGCTCGCCGATGCGTCGGTCTTGTTGAAATTTGCGCCGACGATTCCCAGGTCACCGACGTCGATCACGCCATCACCGTTGGCGTCGCCGGGTATGGCAGCGGACATGAACTCAAGGACAATTTCAGGACGCCGGTCGATATCGGGCCAATCACTGAGGAATATTCCAGTTCCCTGACCAGCCTGGGTAAAACGGCGTCCAACAAAAACACCTGCGCCAGTCACGGCGCCAGCGTTGTACAGGCCGGTAATATCCAGATCAATGTATGTGCCCAGGTCATCTGCGATATCAGATCCAGATATCCCCCTTAGGGCCATTTCGACCGCCATGGAAAAATTCACACTGTTCGCATCATTTGAAAAATAGTCCCTGTTATCGATCGCGTGGCAGTTGTTTTCAGTACTGCAGGGTCCGAAGGTGTTGTCCGCAGTGATACCAATTGATGCGTCGTTGGGCATATAGGCTTGGTTGGCATCCCCGAAATTTGCATCTGGATCGATCGAGGTCAGTGCGGCAACCGACCAGCCGTGTCCAACACCTTGTCCGAGCGGATTAAAAATCCGTAGCCGCAATTCGGCGCTCTCAACTGTACCCGGTGCGGGGACCGGTACCCCGTCTCCATTTTGGCCGTTTGGGTTAAGTTTGAGCAGCAATGAGTTTTTTCGCCCACTAAAAGCACCGATCGTATCTGAACCGGTGGCCCCCCGATTTTGCCTGCTACAATCTTCCGAACCGGAGTGATCGCCGCCGGTACCGCTGCAAATCACGGTGTCGGAAATCAGGGCATTGAAACTGGGTGCGGCGTCGGATACGGCAGAGGGTCCTGCCCCGCCGGAGGTGTCGCCTGCGTCACCGCTTGTCAGTTTCTTGAAGGTGGCGGTCTGTAGGTCATTGGCCCACACTGACAAGGATGTGGTGGCTATCAAGGTAGACATTGTGATTGCTAGTAAAGTGCTGCGGTACATTGTGATTCTCCTTTCACTTTAACTCGCCACTGGATTTCAAAACTCCGGTTTACCTGAACCCTGTGGCTACAGCGTACGAGTCAACTGGATCTCCAAAATATGCAATTGTGATGCCAATCGGCACAAGAAAAGCGATCTGGGTAGATGTTTTGATTTGACAAGGATTTAAGATCCCTCCAAGCTGAAACAATAGAAGTCGCCTTCAGATGCCGTGGTTCATTATGGACCGGTGAGCCGGGTTGATGCAGAACTGATCGGTCAAGTGGTTTTCTGCTATCGGGTAAACCACCCTGTTAGTCCATTGTTTTCCCCTCCATATTTTACATCGTTTTCCTCGCGGGGTTGTAGCGTTGTGACATGACCATCAACAAAGAGGAAATTGTCCACCCCCTTGGCATCAGATCCCCACCGCGCATCGACATTGCCGGTTCGATCATGCCGGTTTGCCCGCCGGGTCTTGTGGTTCGAGTACCAACTCTTGATCCATTCCTTGGCCCACCAGTCCACAACCGGTGGATCTCGGTACCAGTCAAGGATCATGGGTGTTGACGTTGGCTCGCGAACCTTGGAAAGTTGGCGCCATTGGGGACTTTTGTAACGCGCTGTATACCATGAATTGTTGTAGAAATGTGTGGAGAGGCTGATGGGCATGGCATAGCTGGTGCCGGTTTCGGAATACATCACGTCATCGTGTGAGGGGCAGGCATAGGGCATAACATTTCTGTGCCACCAGGAAACTTGGGTGGGTGCCGCGCCAGCGTGTGTTCCAAGTGCACTGTCCTGACTAAGAAAATTACCCATGTAATCAACGATCATTCCCGGCCACGCCCAGTTGTAATGGTTGTATGGGATATCTGCGATCCCGCTGGGATCTTCGTAGACCGATCCATCCGGCATTCCACCGGCGACCCCTGTGTGTGACGTCCATCCCCAACCTGGTGGAATGGCATCGTCGTTGTCTGCTGCATAATTGTAAATCGCAATACCAATCTGTTTGAGGTTGTTTGCACAGACAATTGTTTGTGCCGCTTTTCGGCCACGTTCGAGGTTCGGTAAAAACATCGCGATAAGCAGTGAGATGATCGCAATAACCACCAGCAACTCGATGAGGGTGAATCCCCGCAGGTCAGGAGTGGAACTAGATTTGACTCTATCTGGACAGATAACGTCTCTCCATAAAGAGAGGAAATGTGACGGCTACATTATATTTAGTATTTTCAACTTTTGGCAACTCTTAAGCAAAAAAAAACACCCCCCGAATTGGGGGGTGTTTAGTGGCTGTCCTATTAGATTGACTGCCTGTGACGTCGCTGCCAGTTAGGCTCGGCGTCGTTTGAGAGCCAGCATCCCGCCGATAGCGAGTAGGCTGAGCGTTGCAGGTTCAGGAACAAAGTCAATCGTCAGCATGGGCCGCATTGATTGATCTGCTTCACTTGAGAAGTAGGCTGTACCGTAGTTGTTAAACTCGGCTTCAGCGGAATTGGAATAACTCGGGATACTTTCTAAGACCGTATCACCTTCGTTTAGGTTGGCCAAATTGATGCCATCAGAATTGACCGCTGGCCGGCCACCGTTTGTGGAATCGCCATTGGCATCCAACTTACTTCTTGAGGTGATGAACACGCCCGTATCGATCAATTCCTGGAGCATGCCCGTAACGTCATAACTGTGGGCACCTGAGCCACTGGCCATCTGGTCAACGACTGAACCGGCGTGAGCCGAATCATAATCCGTGCCATCAAGTGGACCACAATCTATTTCCGCGGTAACCAGGCGGGTCGCATCTGGCGTGTTGCCACCAAGTTTGGGATCACCACGGGGTGTACTGTTGGCTAAAAGGCCACCACAACCTTGTCCCCAATCTATTGAACCACGTTTTATTTGCTGGCCTGTCGTTTCGCCCTTTGAGCCGGTGCCGTCGGACGAGCCGAAAGTGGTCGAGACCAACATCGGGTGAATCGAGATCGGGCCACTGTTTAGCTTGGGTGGTTGGCCCGTAGCAGGTCGGTCGACAACACCTGAGTTGGCGCCATGAGCACCGAGATCTTCTGTGGCGTGAAGAGTCAATGTCGCACTGTTGATGGGCGAGCCTGCGGGCACCTGGCCAGCACCGTCGCCGAATACATCCTTGAACCTTACGATCATCCGGCTGTAACGGATGGTCGGGCCGAAGCCACCGGCAAAGCCGATTTGGTTATTGAGGAATGAACCAACTTCCAAGACCGTTGAGTTGCCACCGTTGGTGCTATAACTCTCATAAGCACCAAAATCAGTGCCCTCGCCAGTACATTCACCATTGGCGACCACTCCGCCGTTTCCGCAATTGTTCTTGCGGCTTGCAAATGCCCAGCGGATCGAGGTGTCCTTGGCTCCAGAATAGCCATTAGCGCCATTTTGGAATGTTGCGATATCACCGAGTGCAGGTACCGCCAATAGGGCGACGGCCGCCAGACTCAGTAGTCCAGTTACATAATGTTGCTGCCTCATGACCGGTTCTCCTTCTTCTTCCTAGTACTAAGTAAATTATGAACGAATTGACACAGTGAAATGTCGTACACGTAAATAGCAAGAATGCCTTGCAACCTCCTTTGTGCGAGACCAAGTAATCTGAGGGGGCCTTCTCCTAGATCCACTCGCCTCGTTTCTGAACTTACCATAAAGGATATAGTGGTTATAGGTCGTTGTGCAAGCGGTTTTATAGATTTTAGAAAAAAAAACAAAAAAACTTCCAGGCGTGTTGTATTCATAAGAAAGTATGTTTAAATGACTTATAGGTATAGACGTGTTTTTCACTGTTTCCTTGGAGGCGATATGGTCGTTTGCCGATGAGATTTTCAGCACACGGTTCAAACGATCGTGCCCCGTCGGTTCCTGGGTAAAACCATGCAAGGTGTTCGTGAACTGGACGCAATCAGGGAAGGCCCCAATGCGGTTGATGACAGGGTGTGTCGTGGCAGGATCGCGCAAGGAAATGGCCGGTTACCAGTTGTTATGTTTGGGAACGCGTCCGTCGTCCCAGCGGTGTCCATTTTCGCCGGCGCGGTGCCATTTGATCTGGGTCTCCCATTCAACGTGGCCGTCAATCAATAACGCGTTGGCGCCTTTAAAGTGTCGGTCGCCGATCGGGTACTGAAGTTCATCCCTGAATTCCGGGAGGGGATTGGCGGTACCCACTTCCATGTCCCTGTTAATCAGTGGCCAATAGTTGCCGACATGACGCTTGCCCTTATATGAATAGCCAGTATCAGCATCGGAGATCATATCCCCTGGACGAGGTACCTCGGAGAATTTGCGATAGACCCACGATCCGGGGCTGCCCCAGATGACGTATTGCCAACCCATGAACCAGAAGTTTCGCCCGTACGAGGCGAGGCCATGTCCAACGGCCCTCCCGGTCTTTTCAGGGATGAGTGGTTGACTTGGCCAATCTGGATCCGCCTGTCCTTGGAATGAGTGACAGACCATCCCTTGGCTGGTTAGGAATATATTGGCAAACCCATCATTGCCAGCGGCCAAGTAGGTATTGATGATAGCGCCAAGGTCGACGCCCTTGCGATGAAAGTACCAGTCATCACCTGTAACGATGATCCGCGAATTGTTGTGGTCACCGTACCAGGCTTCATAGGCGGGCATCCAGTCATCCCACTCGTGGATGTATGCTTGTTGCGCAATGCCCATGTGTCTCATGTTGCTTTGGCAGGCAACTTGTTCCCCTGATTCACGCGCCTTTTCGATGGAAGGCAGCAACATGGCAATCAAAAGTGAGATAATTGAGATCACCACAAGTAACTCGATCAATGTAAAACCGGATCGACAGCTTTGCCTGTCCTGTAGGGTGGTGGAACTTACGCCGCTCCTCAAGTGATAGGCAAGCATGAATAGGCTCCTCGGTTGAATGGGTGGCGATTAAACCCTGAATCACGGCCCAGATGCGGTCGCGGTAGTCTGATTATAGCTGTTCCGGGGTGTGTGGCATCAAAACCATCAAGCAAATTCGGGGTGACAGTCGGTCCATTGTCCTCTGGGTTCGTCGTGTTTGGCTTTTTGATTGTTTTGAGGCAGGTGTTTTCACGGTATCAGTGCAGTCTGCTGTGTGACCAAGCCGTCATTGGTGCAGCGGCCTCTACGTTCAAAGGCCGCTAGCACCAGGGTCAGTTGGCCACGTAATGTGGCCGGGTCGACAAAGTTCAGGAGATTCGTTGCTGCAAGGGCGTCATGGGGTCGAATGCATCCCCGTGAACATCCCCGAGAAGCAGCAGCCATGACCCGAGATGATAGACGTAAATGATCTAGTGCGTGATTGTTACGGGGGCGTGATATTCGACACGTATTTGTTATGGCCGTGGTTGGGGTCTATGATAAGACCTCATTTATTGGCTTGTTTTTGAAATAAGATTCGGAGGACGTAAAAATGTTTAAGCCGAACAAGATTTCATTTAGTAGGTCGTCATTTAATCGGGGATTCACCCTGATTGAACTCTTGGTGGTGATCTCAATTATCTCACTTTTGATTGCCATCCTGCTTCCCAGCCTCGAGCGAGCACGGTCAGCTGCCCACACGATTATATGCGCCAACAACCTGAAGCAGATCGGCGTCGCCTTTTATACCTATGCGGCCGACAACGACGATACGCTATGCCCTGGTTGGAGTTGGGCGGCGGGCGGTGTATACGGCGGGATGCCAGATGGGACGATGTATGAGGATCCTAAGTATGGCACGTATTATGAGGGTGCTCACTACAACCACGCCTGGAATGGTTACCTGATTGACTATCTAGGTAATGTGCATAATGCCAATCATCGCGATGCATCACCCGAAAATCCCCATTTTTTTGACGTCCCACCGGATCGCGCTGACTGGTGGCGCCATCAGATCCCGGTATACACTTGCCCGGTTTCCATTCCCGACAATGATCTGACAGTGAATGGAGGCGGGTCTTCTTATGCCATGCCGAAACAGCTGTCAACGAGTATCCCCAATGATCCTTGGCAGCCGTACGGGAATAAGTATCGCGCCTCCCAATGGCGTCAGATCTCAAAAATCAAAGAGCCAATACTTACGATTCTGGCGTTTGATTACTACAACAATCCCCCGATTGCTGATTGGTGGGTTGACCGTTGGCTTGTCAAGATTGGATTTACAAATGACAAGAATCGTCGGCCCGTTCGTCATGATCGAACCGGCAACGCCGACTCCCGATGGAACAACAAGGCGAAAGGCGTGGACAACTTTTTATTTGTTGATGGCCATGTGGCACCGCTGAAGAACAAGGCTGAAGCTGCAATCCATCCGACGACAAAAATAAGAGGCAAATACCCTAATTTCTTCTATGGAAATGGTTTTTAAAGATCATGGTGGTCATGCGTAGGGTGGGCTAGCAGCAAAAACCTCCTCATCTATTATTGTTCTGTCTAAGACTGCGGCCGTCGTTTGCGGCTTCTTCGTCTTAGGAGTGAATTCCAATCAAGAGATACCGACCGCACCGGCTTGTGTGGGTGATCGCCGGCATTGCGGTGTTGGTGACGCTCGCAGTGATTGCATTGAGCCGGCAAGAGGTATCGGGCGATGATAGCTCGGCCTTGCAGATCAGCGCGGCTGTAGAGGTCTACCACGCGGCAGGCGGCAACAAGCCGGGCAACGTTATTAGCCAGGACATCATGGCCCGCAACCCCCGGGTGCAGATCACCCAGTGGGCACCACTTCAAATGGAGGGGAGACGCGGTAATACGAGTCTGCTGCTTGCCTTTGCAGGTCGAACAGGGCCGGACATCTTCTATAACGAGTTCTCCTCGTTGCGCAAAAATGTCAGCCAAGGTTTTTGCGTTCCACTCAACGAATTCATTGGCGATGATCTGGATGGCAACGGTCAAATCGATCCACATGAAGCGAAGTGGCCGTACTGGAACCAGTTGCCGGAAATCAGCCGTTTTTGCGCGACGGTTGATGGGAAGGTGTATGGCATACCCTACGAGGCCCCCATCATTCAAGGGATTGCCTATCGCCGGGATCTGTTTCGACGTGCGGGCTTGCCTGATAAGCCTCCCAAGGATTGGGACGAGTTTTGGTTCTATTGCAAAAAACTAACGGACGCCGGTCGTAAAGTGCCCGGGGCGCGGTTGGCACGTGGGCAGCGTGGTTTTGCGATTCCGGTATCAGGGTGGCGTTGGCTGCAGTGGCTGTGGGCGGCGGGTGGTGAGCCACTGATGCAGGGTAAAACCAATCCTCGAACCGGGAAGACACACTGGTTTACTGAATATGAAACGAAGTTTATCGACCCACAGACGGGTGAGAGCCTGGCGCTTTTCCCGTCGGACTGGCGGGCAACTGTTGCACGTGAACCGGGTCAGCGATTGCTGGATTTTTTCCACAAGCTCTGCTGGCAGAAATGGATTCGACATCCATCCACGGGTAAGCCCATCGATGTGATGGACAGCGACGTGGCCAAGGGAAGTGTTGTCGATCCAGCAACGGGTGAACTTGTACATTTTGAGCCTGAGCAGGTGACCGTTGGCGCCACCCGTATTGCGCTGGGAGAAGAAGTTGCGTTTTCTGAGATGTTTCGGCTAGGCGAAATCGCCATGGTGATGTGTGAGTTGCACCAGTTGCAGGGTCGCGAGGTGCCGCCGGAGAACCTTGGTTTTTTCGCCATTCCACCTATTGATGAATCGCAAAAGCCGGTTGTGAGTTTTCACGACCATTTTCTTTCGATGGGGCCAGAGTTGGGTGGTCCTGATAAAAAGGCGCATCGCGAGATTGCGTGGCAGGTCATGTCACGAATCGGAGGGCCCGAGGGCCGGACGCTGAGTCAGCGTTACAAGGCTGAGCAGGGATACGCGAGATTCATGACGCCAACGCAGTTACGTACGGCCGGACTTGAAGAATACATTGACCAGATCCCACCGCATTGGCGAAGTCGCTACGAAGAGGTACTGTCCAACTATCACGCCGAACCCTTCATGGGGTACTGGACGCCGGTCGAGTCACAGATCAGGCATAAAGTGCTTGATCTGCTTACCCGCGACCCAGAATTCGATTACATCGCGGCATTAAAGCGGGTGGAAGAAGGTGCGAATGCAGGCATCATGTTCGGCCTGCCGGAAAAGACGCTACGCCAATACCGGCCGTGGGTTTACAGCGGCGTGGGCACCGGTGGCTTATTTTTCCTTATTGGCATGATCGTCGTGATTCGGCGTTACATGGCCCCGACGCAGACGCAAGAAGGTACCGTGCAGGGAGTACACGCGCGGTTGGTGCCATGGCTCATGCTGGCACCGGCGGTGTTGCTCCTCATTCTTTGGCAGTATTACCCGCTTGCGCGTGGTACCGTAATGGCCTTCGAGGATTATCGGATAATGGGGCCGTCGAGTTGGGTGGGGGTCGACAACTTCGTGAACGTACTGGTCAACCGAGACTTTTACATCTTTTGTGCCAGAACGGTGAAGTATGTCGTGCTTTCTTTGGGTTTGACGTTTGTCACGCCAATTGTCCTGGCAATATTGCTTTCAGAAGTTCCCCGTGACAAAACATTTTGGAGAACCATTTATTTTTTGCCGCAGATCTCCAGTGGCCTGGTCATTCTGTTTATATGGAAACTGCTTTACAACCCCACGGAGTACGGACTTCTTAACCAGATTTTTCTGGCGATGAACCACCTGGCGCCGCCCATTGCATTTTTGATCAAGATCATACTATTGGCCGGATATGGCGCAACCCTGGCTGTCCTGGCACGTATTGGGTTTGGGCGTGACCATGAAACCACCTCGCGAGCGGTGTGGGCTACAGCCCTGTCGCTTGGGCTTTTTGGTTACCTGGTCGCACAGGTGGTGACTTGGTGTCTGCCGGAGACCGTGGGAGGTGGGGGTCCCATCGGGTCTTTCACTGCGGAGGTGTTTTCCTGGTGTTTAGTCTTGAAAATGATGTTTGCATTTAACCGTGAAGGTTTGCGTCCTGTGCGGTGGTTGGCGGCGCTGACTTTTGGTGCCCTTGTCGCGCAGCAACTGACTATACGATCAGACAGCGGTGCATGGCTCAGTGCGGCCCTGCCGCTGGGTGGTATTGTCGGCCAACTCTTGGCCCTCGTGGTCATGCCGGTAATCGCGGCGATTCGATTGGGAGATGGGTCGGTCAGTGGCCGCAGGGGGATGCTCATGTGGTTGGTAGGCGGCTTGCTGATTTTACGGTTCGGCCATGCATCTTTCGATCACGGGTTTCACCTGGCGGCCACGCAGGTGATCCGGGTGGTTGGTATGTGGCTGATTCAGCCATTCAACTTCGAGGCGCAGAATTGGCTGGGCTCAACACGGTGGGCCATGATCGCCGTCATTCTGCCCGGCATGTGGCAGAGTGCGGGTATGAGCAGCCTGATTTATCTGGCGGCTCTGAAAACGGTTGATGATGCATCGTACGAAGCCGCAGAAATTGATGGGGCGGGGATTTGGCACAAATTGCGTCATATCACGATCCCTTACCTCAAGCCATTGATCATCATTAACTTCATTGGCGCGTTTATCGGTACGTTTCAGACGATGGAGAATATTTTTGCCATGACCGGTGGCGGCCCCGGTGATGAGACCATGGTTCTGAGTCTGGCCATTTGGTACGAGGCGTTTACTTTCCTGCGGTTCGGTATCGCGACTTCCATGGCCTGGATCATGGGTGTGGTTCTTATCGGTTTCACGTTGTACCAACTGAGGATCCTTCGGCGGGTTGAGTTTCGCGCCGCTGGTGATTGACAATGCCCATTCTTCCCACAACAGGTCGACGCAGGCCAGGTCCTTTAATGGCAATTGGCCTGATCTATTTACTGCTGATTGCTGGCGGTGTCACGATGGTTTACCCGTTCCTGATCACGCTGACCAGCGCGGTGTCGAACGGTTATGACTACGAGCGTTTCAGTGCCTATCCGCGTTATTTGTTTGACGGTCGTGAGCGTTACCTCAAGTATCTGGCCGAGAAATACAGCGAGCAGGAGGGACGCACTTTCAGGCACTTTTTGGCAGCGTATGGCCTCCCGGAACATTTTGGATCTTTCCGTGAAATTGCAATGGAGGACGAAGCGGCTGCGACGTGGTTCGGCCTGTACGGTGCACAAGAGGATTCACGTCTTTGGCGACAAGTCCTCCGGCGGGCGGAAGATCTTGAATCGTTTGTGGCGAAGATGTCTTCCACGCGTCGTGGTGCCGAGAATTTGGTGCCATTGTTTCAAGTGGATAGCGAGGTGACCTATCAGCAGTTTACGCGTGCGCGGTACCGGCAGATTGCAGCAGCGGCCAACTCCGAAACATTCGCTGCGGCGGATGATGAAGAACGGGACCGACTTGCTCTGGCTGCCCTGATTGAATACCGGTCGGAGACTTATCCCGCATTCGATTACATGAGAAATGATGTGGGGTTTCATTTCCCCGTTGCATTGCCGAGATGGATTCTGCCATACCGTGTGCAATTCGTGGACTATAACGACTGGGTCCGCACGCTAGCACCGGCGCAGAAGATGCCGGTGACACGTCAATACTTGTGGTCGACGTACCTGTTTGAAGTGGGCCTGTCACCCACCCAGTACAACGAGATGGCGGGTACCCGTTGCGATTCCATCTGGCAGGTTCCCTACCCCGTCGACGAGCCGGAACATCACCAGTTGGCCGCGCTGCGCAGGGCATTTGACCTTACCAAGTGGCCCGTGCGGTTGTCGAAACTCACTGATCTTGACCGCGATCCATTCGATGATTTTTTGATTGATCGTTTTGGTTCCGTTGAAGCGTTGAATACGGTTTACGGCACATCGTTCGCCAGTTTTGGAGTAATCCCCCTGGAGGCCGAACTTCCGGTTCTTGATATCAGGTACGAAGTATCGGCTGATGTTCCGGAACTGATGAAGCGGATCAAGGCTCGTCGTGATGTGTGGCGCGACTACATGTTGACCCGCCCCCCGGAACTGCGTCAACAGTTGGTTGCTGAAGAGGAGTTTGGCCGCTTCCTGCTGACTCGCTATAAAAATCTGGATGAGCTTCTTCAGATATATGGTGTTTCTGATCTTGCGCAGATCAAATTACCGATCGCCGAACTGGATTACGTGCATTACCAGCGTGGGGCCGGGAATTTCTTTGGCAAGTATCTATCGCGTAATTTTTCCAGGGCACTTTTTCATATCACGGTAAGGGGTCGCGCACTATGGAACACGCTGGTTCTTGTGGTGCTCACGATTGCCTTTACCTTGACGGTAAACCCCCTCGCCGCCTACGCCCTGTCGCGGTTCCGTTTACGCGGGACAAACAAGATCCTGGTGTTCCTGTTGGCGACCATGGCATTTCCACCGGCGGTTTCCATGATTCCCGCCTTTCTGCTGATGCGAGATCTGAATCTGCTCAATACATTCTTTGCCTTGGTTTTGCCAGGTGCGGCAAACGGATTTTGGATTTTTCTATTGAAAGGGCTTTTTGATTCCCTGCCAAAAGAGCTCTACGAGGCAGCCTCGCTGGATGGAGCGAGCGAGGCACGCATGTTTTGCACAATTACCGTCCCTCTATCCAAACCGATCCTTGCGGTCATCACCCTGGGCGCCTTTATGTCAGCCTACGGCGGTTTCATGTGGGCTTTTTTGGTCTGCCAGGACGAGCGAATGTGGACGCTGATGGTGTGGCTGTATCAGTTTCAGCAAATGTATCGCGGCCAGCCATGGATTGTCATGGCAGCACTGGTGATTGCCTCCATACCGACGCTGATCATATTTCTCACCTGTCAAAAAGTAATCCTGCGGGGCATTATTATTCCCACGATGGATTAAAACGGAGATTCCATGAACCCACTGCCAGCGTATTCATTACGTATACACGATATCCAGATCGGGTTGGGAGGCAGGGGACCGGTATCTTTTAATCCATAAGCATGGGAGTATTTTTGCGCCATGCCATGCTTATTGCAGCGATCTCTGCCAGGACCAAGTCCGTCTTGGGTTGGGGGTGTTTTCGACCATCGGTCAGGAGTTTTCCCAGCCACCGAATAGGTCATTCCAGTACATGTCAATGTCATTTTGTAAAGCAGTGGGGATGGTGGGCGGAAAAGGGAATTGGCTGGTGGTGGTGAGGTGGTCGATGAAGTGAATGACCCCATTGAGTAAGGTCGCCATAGTTGAGGTGCTGACCTTGTCAAGATCATCGTCGGGACGATGGTGGAAAAATCGACCGCTTGTGCAGTTGCTACGGATCAGGGTGACCGCGGGGACACCGGCAACTGCAAAGGGAAAATGGTCTGCGTAGGGGATGACCTGGTTGAGGAATCGAAAGTAGATCTCCCTGGGTTCGAAGCAATTGCGGACCTGTTGTGCCAATGTGTCGGGCCCGTTGCAAATCAGGTCATTCCAGCCTAGCGGTGATCCGAAGCTGTCGAGGTTGAACATAAACCGTCCGTGCTGTTGGAGTGACTTACGGTGGCTACGGACATAGGCGGCACTGCCTACGCTGAGTTGTTCTTCTGCCCCGAAACTGATCAGGCGGATCGTGCGTTTTCGGGGTTGTCGTGCGAGTGTACGCGCGCATTCGAGAATGCCGGATACCGCGGTGGCATTGTCGTCAGCACCCGGGGAATCCGCCTGAGTGTCATGGTGGGCGCCGAGGAATACAAGGTCATGTTTTGCATCAGGCACTTGGTCCGTTTGTTCACCTGGCAATTCAGCAATCACATTCTGTGATACGCTCTGCTGCATGCCGCCTTCAATCATCAAGCGAGCGGAAGTGGCGCCGGCCACCTTCCATCGCCAAGCGTCCATGTACGCCACGTTCACCGTGGGCACGGCCCCCAGCGCAGTGGTATAGGTGGGAAACATGCCGTCAGCGAGCGGGACTGAACCGGGATACCTGACATCCACCATCAAAAGAAATGCGGGCTTGGCCTCAACCAGGCGGCTGTAGGCGTCCCTCGATTCAATATGGCATCCCAGGTGGACAACCGCTTTGCCGGTAAGGTGTGAAAGATCAGTTCGTTGTGACTCTGCAGGCGACTCGAAGAATACCACAGGCGCCTCGACAGTCTGTCCCTCGGTGCCGGGTGTGTTGCTGAACAGCGAGCTGGGAAATGTCTGCCAGCAGCCGTCGATATTAATTTCCAACAGTTCCCTTTTGACGGATCTTTCGCGAACCGCGAATTGTTCCACGGCGACATCCGCTCCAGCACGCTGGAATTCCTGCGCCACGTAGTCGGCGGCCTGTTGTTCACGATCCGATCCGGCCAGCCGAACACCAATATCCTTCGCCAACACCTGGAGGTGACGCTGAAGGTTGGACTGCTTGATCATATTAATCGTATTGTGCTTGGTGCCATTGCCGGTCACAACTTGGCTTCTTTCCGTTCAATTGGTGGGTTGAAAATCTGGATGGCTCAATGGGTAGGCTGTAAGTAGGTGGTCGTGCCGACTTAACCTGAAATGGGCGATACAGGACTCGAACCTGTGACTTCTTCCTTGTAAGGGAAGCGCTCTAGCCAACTGAGCTAATCGCCCATGATGATCAACGGATGATGATCTGTGCAGGACCGTGTCGTGGCATGCCATTTATTGTACCGTCCGATTTTAAATAGGATGCCCGGACATATCAGTCGTGTTTGGTAACTGCTCATCAAGTTGCCATGATGATGATGGTTGCGGTAACGTTAGATGTTGTCGCCAGG
>Ga0310124_10000603_pt1 | contig 24911 bp, 23 predicted proteins | sample CB11b_AW_Bot5_MG_FD_203507 | JGI IMG/M metagenome (GOLD analysis project Ga0310124, IMG submission 203507) | Marine microbial communities from Western Arctic Ocean, Canada - CB11b_AW_Bot5 | ecosystem: Environmental > Aquatic > Marine > Oceanic | place: Canada: Western Arctic Ocean | collected...
ATATGACCAACTCAAGCATATGATGCGACCTGAACCTCACCGCGTGCCTTGCGTGCGGCACTACGCTGGCGACCTAGACGATTGATGACACCAGAAGATCGCAACTCACCCAGAGGGTCGAGAGGAAGTTTTCTGCTGGCACGCCAATCCCTGACAACGTGGCGAACATCTGTCTCGTATGCATCCTGCAACAACCGCTCAGCAGCAACAATATCTCCCTTGTGCTGCACACGGGCCAAGGTCTTGCGATCAACAAGGTGAGCCTTCACAAACAAGCGCTGCGCCAGATCAACCGACTGCACCATCGCTTCTATTTTCGGCTTGAGGTTGTGTGACTGGTCAATCATATAAGCGAGCTTCGGGGCTTTTCCCGTGTCAAACGTATTCTGGACGATCTGATTGAAGATACGAAAGGCACCGTAGGGGTCAATTGAGCCAAGTGTTAAATCATCGTCGGCATACTTGCGATCATTAAAGTGGAAACCACCAATCATGCCTTCATCCAACAGAAAGGCGACGATATGTTCGATATTAACTGACTGATAATGGTGACCGGCATCCACTAAAACCTTCGCTCGCCTTCCTCCCATCCTGGAAGAGGCATATTTGCAGAATACGTAGGCCATCCCCCAGTCCGCAATATCCGTGTGGTAAAAGGCCGGTTCAAACGGCTTGTATTCAATCAACATTGTCATTCGCGATGGCATCTTCTCCGCAACTCGTCGAAATGCTTTCTGCAGGTCCCTCTTGCGACGAACAATATTGTCCTGCCCTGGATAGTTCGTCCCGTCACCTAACCAAAAGGTCAAGTATTTGCTTTTAACCGTTCGACCGATGTCCACACAATCGAGCGCATGGGTCATCGCTGCACGACGAGCAGCCGCATCGGGCGAACAAAATGAACCCAACTTGTAACACTGATCCTGAAAAAGGTTCGGATTAATGGATCCGATGCCAACCTTATATTTTCTAGCCAGCCGTACCACCTCACGCGGATGTTGCCCGGCCTGAAAATCCCAAAGCACATGTACGGCCACGGTTGGACATGCGCCGGTAAGCTGATGAACTAGCCCGGCATCATGAAACTTTTCCTCTGTCGTAGATGCAGACGCCTCCTGGAAAAACTTGCCGAACCGTGTCCCCGTGTCGGCAAAACCCCAACTGGGTAATTCAATCTCGAAACTGTCCAGCGCTTCGAAGATCCGGCTCATCCTCTGACTTTTCATAACAGGGCACCCCTTGCGTTGGCGTACAATACAGCCATCTTATAATGGACCCACACCACAGGTGAAAATGGACCTCGCCATGCACACACAACATATCCTAATCCTGACTGGATCCGACTACGAGGATCTTGAGTTGTGGTATCCCAAACTCCGCCTTCTGGAAGAAGGCCGAACTGTTACGGTGGCAGCAACCGAAGCTGGCGCCACCTATCACGGAAAGAACGGCTATCCATGTATCAGTGACGCTTGCATTCATGACATAGACAGCCAGGATTTTCAGGGGCTGATCCTTCCCGGAGGCTGGATGCCGGATAAACTTCGACGCGAACCGAAGGCACTCGAACTCATTCGCGAATTCAATGAATCTGCCAAAATGATCGCAGCGATCTGTCATGGTGGTTGGATCGCCATTTCGGCTGGCGTTTACCACGGTGTAAAAGCGACGGGATCATTGGGGATTAAGGACGATCTCATCAACGCGGGTGCCACCTGGGTGGATGAACCCGTGGTTGTCGACCGCCATTTCGTATCCAGCCGCAAACCAGATGACCTGCCGGCGTTCTGCAAGGGAATATTCCAGGTCCTTGAGGCAATGATTGACTAACCCATTTCACGTAAGAGCATCAGAATCAGGCAAATTGGTATTGAATACGCAGAACAAACCGATGGGCATAGGGGGTGGCTTTTTCCTGAGAAGAAGAAAATCCTGATCAGACCGTTGCATTGCCACAAACCTATATGCATCACTTTAGAAACGATCCAATCAAGGGGCATGGTCACGTAAAACAGACAAGTACAGACCATGGGAAAAAAATCGACTTGCGCCCAGCTAGGGTTGGATCTGCGCCAACCCAATTCGCCGTGCAAATGTAATAGCAATGGCAATGGCATCCGCCACATCGGGAGGGTTGGGTGGTTCGGGCAGTCGGCACTGGCTCTGAACAGCCAGTTGTATCTGCTGCTTCGATGCATGGCCGTAACCGGTAATTGCTTTCTTCACCTCGGTTGCCGACAAATCTTGGACCGGGATATTAGCCTGCTGTGCACAAAGCAGGACCACTCCGCGTGCATGACCCATGAGAATCGCCGTTCGCGGATGGCGGTAATGGGAAAAAAGCTTTTCGACAGCCAAATGATGCGGATGATGCTCTTCGATGAGACCTGCCAAATCGTCATATAGTTGCCCCAACCGCCCTTCAATCCGCAGTCCTGTATCCAACGCGATCTTCCCCGCATCGATGCACTTGGGCTCTAAGGCATTGTCAGCCAAGTCCACCACCGCGTAACCAACGATCCGTAAGCCCGGGTCTATCGCAAGTATACGTTGCATACCTACATAGTTTATCGGCTTGGGGCATAGCTGCGCAGGACTTGTACTTTCGTCACCAAATGCCTAATTTAGGCGCGAACTCGGCATTGGATGCCGAACACCATTCAAAACACGCCAAGGAGGGCCACTTCGTTGGCCAAACGCCGCACCAAAAGAAAATCTCAGCGTACCCTGTTTGATGACCCAAACATCGACGCTGCTTCAGGCGATGCCTCTCCCGGAGGCAATGGCCACTGGGTTGCTCTACATGAGGTGGCCCGCAGCCGCTATCTGAATTATGCCCTTTCCGTCATCACAAGTCGCGCGTTGCCCGATGTACGGGACGGTCTTAAGCCCGTGCAACGACGCATTCTCTACACGATGTGGCAACAGCGGATGACTGCGGATGCCAAACATCGCAAATGTGCCAAGATCGTGGGTGATGTAATGGGCAGTTATCACCCACACGGGGATACCGCGATCTACGATGCGTTGGTCCGTATGGCGCAACCGTTTTCCCTGCGAGTGCCCCTAGTTGATGGCAGCGGCAATTTTGGCTCCCTGGACGGTGATGCTGCTGCCGCGATGCGCTATACCGAGTGCCGTTTGGATCAAATTGCCAACGAGATGCTCATCGAAATTGGGCAGGACACGGTCGCCATGCGACCCAATTATGATGGAACCCGCGATGAGCCGGTTGTACTACCCGCGCGGATACCCAACCTCCTGGTCAACGGCTCAACCGGCATTGCCGTGGGGATGGCCACCAATATTCCTCCTCACAACCTTGGAGAGGTTTGTACAGCTTTACTGCGATTACTGGACAAACCCGAACTAAAAACCCCTCAGTTATGCACGAGCATCAAAGGTCCCGACTTTCCTACCGGCGGTCAGATTCTCAACTCCCCCGCGGAGTTGAAATCCATTTATCAAACGGGAAGCGGACCAATACGTTTGCGAGCCACCTGGGAAAAGGGGCCCGCGAAGCGTAGTACCAAGACGATATTCATCAAGTCCGTTCCATACACGGTCAACAAAAGCGTCCTCGTTGAGCGTATTGCGGAAGTTGCCGTGACCCGAAAACTGCCCCAACTGCTGGATGTTCGTGACATCTCTACCGACGACGTTCGGGTCGAACTTGAAATTAAGAAAGATGCCGATGACCAGAAGGTCATGGCTTACTTATTTAAACATACGCCTTTGCAACTAAATTACAACGTCAACCTGACATGCCTGATCCCGACTGAAAACCCCGAGGTTGGGCGTCCCCAACGTAGTGATCTACGCGAAATCCTCGGACATTTCCTAACCTTCCGCCTAGAGGTTGTCACACGCCGGATCGAACATGAACTAGCCACACTCAAAAGACGCATTCATATTCTTGAGGGATTTGCGACCGTCTTCGATTCCCTAGATCAGATCATCAAGATTATCCGCGGCTCGGACGGCAAGTCCGATGCCGCCGTCAAGATCATGCGACGTTTCAAAATCGATGCCGAACAAACCGATGCGATCCTTGAGTTGAAGTTGTATCGGCTGGCCCGACTCGAGATACAGGTCATTCGGGACGAACTCAAGAATAAACGTAAACGGGGCCGCCAGATCAACAGGTTACTTGCCGACGAAGAGGGTCGTTGGAGAATCGTGCGAGATGAGATCAAGCAGGTTCAGACCTCTTATGCCAAAGGCGACTCGCGCCGTACGGTTATTGCCACCGTTAGCGACGAACCGCAGTTCACGGCAAAGGATTTCATTATCAAGGAAGATAACCATGTGTTGATTACAGCCGATGGTTGGGTAAAGCGTCAAAAGGAGATCAAGGATCCGGCCGCCACTCGTTTGCGTGAAGGCGATTGTGTTCTAACCGTATTCGCCGGATCGACCAGTGCCAGTTGCGTGTTCTTTTCGAGCCTCGGCACGGCTTATACCTGTCGCATTGCAGATATCCCCGCAACAACTGGTCACGGCCAACCCATACAAAAGCTGTTCAAGCTAAAAGATGGTGAACGTATCATCTCGGCTTTCAGCCTGGACTCGCGTAGTATTGGTGATATCGAACCACCCGATGAAGACCACGCTCCACCATCCCATGCACTTGCGGTGACCACCAACGGTTACAGTTTGCGATTTGGATTTGAATCGTTTGCCGAGCCAAGCACACGAAATGGACGGCGATACGCCCGGATGGCCCCAGGGGCTGAAGTCGTGGGCGTGTCACGCCTGTTTGGCGATGAAACCGTGATTTCGATCACCCATAAGGCACGGGCGATCCTTTGCTGTGCCGAGGAAGTGAATTACCTTGCCGGTCCGGGCCGCGGCGTGATCCTCATCAAGATAACCCAGGATGACCGCGTTATTGGCTTCAAAGTGTCACTGGGTGATCGTGATCTGTTGGAAGTCATGACCAGCCAGGGAAGCAAGCGCACGATTAGTACCGCCAAGTATGAAGTCACCAGCCGCGGCGGCAAAGGCAGACAGATCATGAAACGTGGATCGATTAAACATGTCGTTCCCGATAACATCCCTGCACCGCAACCCATTGAAGATTAATCATGACCGCGACATACACCGCCAAAGACATCACCGTGCTTGAAGGACTTGACCCCGTTCGCAAACGTCCGAGCATGTACATCGGTGGTGTAGGAAGTAGCGGTTTGCATCATCTGGTATGGGAGATTGTGGACAACGCCGTAGACGAAGCCATGAACGGGCATGCCACCGAGATTGGCGTCACGCTTCATAAAGACGGCACATCGATCACCGTCACCGACAATGGCCGTGGAATTCCGGTCGACAAACATCCGAAGTTTAAGAAACCGGCACTGGAGATTATCTTGACCACGCTGCATGCCGGCGGAAAATTCGAGGGAAAGAACTACGCTACTTCCGGCGGCTTGCACGGGGTGGGTGCCAGCGTAGTCAATGCACTGTGCAAACAGTTCGTCGCCACCATTCGCAAGAACGGACGTCGCTGGCAACAGAAGTTCAAATATGGAAAAGTGATCACTCGACTAGGCCGTGGCCCAGCCGCACGGGGCACCGGCACGGACATCTTCTTTTGCCCGGACCCAAAGATTTTCCCCAAAACGGAGTTTGATCCGCAACTCATCCGCGAACGACTTGAGGTCATCAGCTTTCTACACAAGGCGGTCAAGGTCACCTTTGATGATCAGGTTAATAAACAGAAGGATATGTTTGAACACAAGGATGGCCTGGCCGATTTTCAACGCAAGATCCTCTCTGATCGACAGGCCAAGCCTTCCCACGATGCAATGTTCACGTTCGACAAGGAAGACGCCAACACCAAACTTCGGATCGCACTCATTTTGCAATGGACCGAATCAACCGACGAAACCATCCGAAGTTTTGTGAATGGAATCCCCACTACGGCGGGTGGCACGCATGAGAATGGTTTGCGTAGCGGTGTCACAAAGGCGATCCGAAATTACATCGTCACACACAAGTTGACGCCGAAGGGGGTCAACATTGCTGCAGAGGATATCCGTGAAGGGCTAACAGGTGTGCTCAGTATTTTCCTAACCAATCCGCAATTCCAGGGACAGACAAAGGAGCGACTGAACAACCAGGACATGCTTGCCGCACTCGATGGTGCCGTACGCCCCAGCCTGGAGCACTGGCTCAATCACAACCGAACGGCGGCCGAGGCTGTGGTTGCAAGAATTATTTTGGCTGCTCGAGCACGTGAGGCATCACGCGCCGCATCGGCACACATCACACGCAAGAGCGCGACCAACAATCGGCTGAACCTTCCAGGCAAATTGAGCGACTGCACCAACCCTGCATCCGCCAACAGTGAACTGTTTATCGTAGAAGGCGATTCAGCTGGCGGCAGCGCCAAGCAGGGACGCAATCGCCAAACACAGGCCATTTTGCCACTACGTGGCAAGGTCCTCAACGTCGAGCAGGCCTCCTTGGCGAAAGTCCTGGAGAACAAAGAACTTTCCGATATTGTCACTGCCCTTGGGTGCGGCCTGGGCAAACAATTTGATATTTCCAAATTGCGATATAACCGAATCGTATTGCTCATGGATGCTGATTCGGATGGCCATCACATTACAACACTTCTGTTAACTTTCATCTTCCGACACATGCGCAAACTGATTGAAGCCCACCGTGTCTATCTTGCGTGTCCGCCGCTATATCGTGTCGATATTGGCAAGGTTACCCACTGGGCACAAGACGATGAAGCCCGTGATCAGATCATCAAAAAACACAGCAAAAACGGCAAGGCAGACATCACCCGCTTCAAGGGATTGGGCGAAATGATGCCAAAGGTATTGTGGCAGACAACCCTAAACCCCAAAACTCGCCAGATCATGCGTGTCGAAATCTCCGATCCACTTGCGGCAGACCGTGTTGTCGGCGAGTTGATGGGTAAAGACCCCAGCCCACGATTCCAGTTCATCATGGAGCGGGCCCAGGAGGCCCGAGACCTAGATCTATAAGAACCTCAGGCCCGATGGGCAATTGAAGATGGACGGGTGATGTACCCTAGACCCCAGAGAAAACCGTACAGTACGCCACGGCCTTTCGGTTATTTTCCAGATTGATATCCAACCGTCAGCCTGCTCTTAAGCATTCCCGACAGGCCTGAAACCGGCATCACCTGCCCCAATCATTGCTGCTCGACATGAATACCCGCAATACCCGGCCTAGAGGATGAAGAGGTCGCAGCAAGTTGGATGATCAACCGCCAACGGTCACCCGGCACCGCCGACACAGCGAACGTATTAGACCCGTCATGAATCTCATAAGCTCTCGAATCCGTGCTAGATGTATTACTGCGATCAAATTCAATTTTGATGCTCGCCCGCTGACCGCCAAAAGTATATTGCTCAACGTCTGAATCCTTGGTCGTAATCCCCATCTGTGTCGGATCTACTGCTGCTGCTTGAATACTTCGATGTATCGGCCGATTTCCTCTTTTTACATGGTCTGGATTGACGTAGTACGTGGCACCCACGAACGTGTGATCCACCCGGCATTTAAGGTCGCCATATCCCGTATCCGTACCCGGATCCATGGTGCCGTGAAGCAGTTGCGGTCCCTGCCATGACCGCCCATTGTCGTCGGACCAATATACCACTGGCTTTCGTGTATAGCCGCCGCCATTACTGTGAATACCAAAACCCCACAAACGGCCTTCCCCTTTTGAATAATCCAAACAATTATTCCGCTGAAAACAGGGGTTGCTTTCTTTAAACAACCTAGCCCGCTGCCAAAGTCCGTTGGTCACACCGCCGTCAACCTGACTGGAAATATCCTTGAGTTGACCGAACGCCAGACCCATATCCATGCTTACCGTCTGCCAGGTAAAACGATTGGCAGTTGCATCTCTTAGAATGGCGATAATGGATCGGTTTCCCACATACTCAATGGCTGGCTCAAACGTGGCGATGTTGTGAGGACCCGGCCCCTCATCGGCCAATGGGCCCAACCAACTGACAAACTGATAACTCCGACAATCATCAACTGATCTCGCCAAAACGCACCCTGCCCTGCCGTTGTAATGAAAGTACTCGAATGCCATGTATACATGTGATGGGTTGTCCGGATCGATGAAATAATCTTGACATCCCAAAACACGGTCATCAGCTGCGCCCTGTACACCCACAACGCGAATACGATCATGGTCCGCCAACCAGGTCTTCCCGTTGTCCCTCGACCGCAGCTGTTTGGTTCCCGTCTCAAATGATGTGCGCCAGAACTGCAAAATCAGATCGCCGTTCGGCATTCGGTAAAGCCCCGGCTCACTATGTGTATAACCGTCTTCGTACGGCGTGCCATCAATCAAGGAACCGTCAAACCACTGGTTTAACGGACTCCAGGACCTTCCTTCATCGTTCGAGGTAATCAGGTGGATCGCATCTCGCATGCCCCAATTGACATGACCAATTCCTGATCTCAAAGCCATGATCCAGCGACTGGAATCCACAATGGCAATCATGCACCTGCCATACCAAGTATGCTTCAACCCATCAGCATCGGCAAAAGGTCTTTGAGACCCCTTGACGATGGTTTCAATTGTCTTGTGTGTGAACAAATCAATCCGCGCTTCAATATTCACCTGCAAACTGCTAACGGACTGTTTCATCGAATGCCATTGACTGGTCCATCTACCCTGCCCACCGTTATCAAGCGTTAGGACATCCTCAGATTGGCAGGTGTTGTCATGACTTGCCGTTGCCTGCTCCCACTGCAACGGTGTGATGATCTGCCATATTTTATCTGACTCATTAAACTGCGTCGTATCATCCATCCTGTTTGGCACTCACAATCAACCACAAAGCCGATGAACATATCCATCTTTCACGTGGGTATTCCAATGGCGTTATAATAGTAATATAGATTCAAAGCTTAACCAATAACAACAAAGAACCCCCGAGAACACCAAGGACTTGATACGAGATGGAAAACGCCAGTGCCCTAACCGCAGAACAAGTACAACAGTTGCAGAACGATGGATTTTTGATTGTCTGTGATGCGATTAGTGATGAGGCTGTTAAACCATTGATTCATGACCTCCAAGAATTGGTCGGGAATCTGACCTCTGCCGCCCTCGACCAGGGAATCCTCGATCAAGACCATACATATACCGATTCACCATTTGCGCAACGACTAGCCCAACTTGCAGCTGCTTGCAGTGAACCCAATTGGATCTGGAAGGAATACCGAAAACTCGGCAAGCTTAAAACCCCCGGCGTCTTTCATCTGCGACGGCATCCTGATCTATTAGATATTATCGAGTCGCTCATTGGACCTGAGATTCTGGCCCATCCACAGTACGCTGTCAGGGCAAAGTTGCCAGACCACATGCACACGGAAGTTCCATGGCATCAGGACATGAAATATCTCAAGGATGACGATGCCAGCAATACATTAATTGTCAATTGCTGGATACCACTGGTCCCAGCCACGGCACAGAATGGCTGCCTCCAGGTGCTGTGCGGTTCAAATCATTGCGGTAATATTCCCCACGAAAGATTCACTGATGATCCTGACACCACTGCACCAGTGGGCATTAGAGATGAGAACCTCCCCGAGGGGGAAATGATTACGTGCGAAGTTGACGTTGGTGATGTTCTATTAACCATGGAGCGTGTTGTCCACCGGTCGTTAACGAATAAAACCGATGGTGTTCGCTGGAGTATAGACAGCCGTTACTGCGGCCTCGGGCTTCCAACTGGTCGCAATGAGGTCCCGGGATTTGTTGCCAGAAGCGACCAAGATCCACAGCGTATCACCCAGTCCTACGAAGAATGGATTAGGCTTTTTACCGACAGCGGAGTTGATCTCACTCGGTAACAACAAAAGCCCTTTGGTAAACCAAGTTGGCATTTGTTGATTGTGCTATTATTAAGATTGATGCTCCTTAATAACCCCTTTCGATCATCACCCGACAAATATGCCGCCATTACGTGCTGAGCAAATCGAATCCTACAAGAAAGATGGTTACCTATCGGGCATCGACGTGCTGGCAGGCACCGACGTGCAACGTATACAAGGGTGTTTTGACAAACTGGAGAGCGAAACAGGACGTGCCAGATGCCAGACCGGACTATTCGACTACCATTTCAAACAACCATTCATTTGGGAGATGGCCACACACACTAAAATCGTTGATCGCGTGACAGAAATCATTGGGGATGATATCTTGCTGCTATCAACCCATTTTTTCTGCAAGTATGGTCCCGACGATAAATTCGTAGCCTGGCATCAAGATCTGCGGTACTGGGGCATCGAACCACCGGTCGAAGTGACGGCCTGGTATGCCGTGGACGACAGCAACCGTAAAAATGGTTGCATGCAGATCATTCCAAGTACACACGTTGGCGGGCTGATGGATCATGGCAAATCAGAAGAACCGGGTAACCTACTAAGCATTAACCAGGAATTGACCGTCACCAAGCAGCAGGAGACCCAAGCAATTGACTGCATCCTCAAAGCCGGGCAGATGTCGCTTCATGATGGCATGGCGATTCACGGAAGTCTCCCAAACCGCTCAAACCACCGCCGTTGCGGTATGACCATCCGCTATATCCCCGCCTCGGTGACACCCACTGCACCAGGACCGATTGGCACGAAAAACAAGTGGCGGCCTATCCTGGTCCACGGTAAAGACCAACATGGCAACTTTGAGTTAGCCAAACCACCCTTTTCCTTTCCACACCGAAAAGACATCACCTGAATTTTCCTCACTGGAAAGGCAAAGATCCATTGATCATGCCGACAGTTTCCGACCCAAAGTCGCCATCCACGCTTGGAGATACCGAATTATGATTCACGTAGTCGCAAGAATCTCTGCCAAACAAGGACATGCCCCTGAACTTCTCACCGCCTTCAAGGAATTGTTGCCCGCCGTACATATCGAGAAAGGCTGTATCAGCTATGTCCCTACCATTGACTTGGCAACCGACATCGACCGACAGGGGCCGGTAAACTCGGACACCATCACGATCATTGAGAAATGGGAAAGCCTCGACCATCTCAAGGCCCACCTGGTGGCACCACACATGCAGAATTTCCGGGATCACGTGGGCGCGATCGTTTCAGAAACAGATCTACGGATCCTTGAGGAGAGGTGAATTCAAGCACAGTATATAATCACGGACCATGAAGACAATCGCTGTTATCAAAATAACCACGTGATAAAAACCGGCTGAAATGAAAAGAACATTAGGTCGAAGCGGCCTTGAAGTCAGTGCTCTAGGTATGGGATGCTGGGCGATCGGTGGGCCCTACTGTTTTGAGGGCAAACCCAATGGCTGGGGTACAGTTGACGATGACGAATCGGTGCATGCAATTCACAAAGCAATGGATCTGGGAGTCAATTTCTTTGACACGGCTGACTTTTATGGGTGTGGTCACAGCGAACGTGTACTGGCCAAAGCCCTGGATGGCAAGCATGATGATGTCGTCATTGCAACCAAGTTCGGCTACAAGTATGACGAACCCTCCCGGCAAGCATCCGGTACCTGCGCCGACCCCGTTTACATCCGAAATTGCTGCGAAAGAAGTCTCAATCGATTAGGGCGGGACCATATTGACTTATATCAGTTCCATGTCGGCAGTTATGATCTAGATGACGCATTGACCATCCGCCAGGTTCTTGAAGAATTGGTCGCCGAGGGAAAAGTCCGTTGGTATGGCTGGAGTACGGATAAGGTGAAGCATGCGTGCCTGTTTGCAGCAGGTCAGCATTGCACGGCCATACAACACCTTCTCAATGTCCTTTCACCAAATCCTGAAACTCTGCCAGTTTGTGAAGAACACAACATGGCCAGCATTAACAAGAACCCCTTGGGCAAGGGGATCCTGACCGGCAAATTCAGCCATGACTCACGCTTGCCGACAGATGACTTCAGGCAGAACTGGAATTTCCAAGATGGGAAGCAGGCTTTCCAACTCAAACGATTGGACAAGATAAGGGAAATTCTTAGCAGCGGTGGACGTACACTAGGACAAGGGGCACTTGCTTGGATCTGGGCGCGTTGTGACAAGACGATCCCAATACCCGGCTTCAAAACGGCCAAGCAGGTAGAAGAAAATGCGAACGCAATGCAGTTTGGCCCCCTGAGTCCTGGCCAAATGACTGAGATCGAAACAATCCTTGGTCGTTAATGGTCATCGTCAGATAAATGATTAAACCCAACTTGAAAAAAATGGGCCCGGGAAGATTCGAACTTCCGACCTCGCCCTTATCAGGGGCGCGCTCTGACCAACTGAGCTACGAGCCCTTCTCCAGTAAGCGCTATACAGTCTTTCTAAACACCTGTACACCCCCAACAACTCCAACGGCATTATCACACTGCAGTCTGGCGTGTCAATGTGATCGTATCACCAACCTCTACGCCGCCACACCATCCGATCCCCCCCGCAATCCCCACCAGCAGTTACTATCCAGCAGATTGCAGTCACTGAATAGAATAGCATGCTCGACATCCAGACGCTGACCTTTTAATGCGAATCCGCCTGTAAACCTTGCTTCGTAATCCGAAAACACGTTCGAGGCTTATCATTTTTGACAACGGTATGATGAATCGGCTCCACCATCTCGTCAGCCAACAGAGACTCATAAGCTGCTGCGACTTCATCAGGTCCATATTCAGCAACTAACAGAGGAGTGCCGAAAGCAACCCGCGTTGGATTTTTGCGATGGAAGCGAAGCAGTATTTCGACAATTAGCTGGATGGTTGATTCCATCATGTATCCCTTTGATCTATTGGCATCCACCACGGGCGTGGCGGCTTGGTATTCATCTGTCAGACCGGTATTCGCATAGTTCCAATAAATTCTGTTCCGGATCAAGAAAATATACAAGCCGCTTGCGCTGCCCCATCTTGAAAGCAACCTGCGTGCCTGGAACGGTAGCAACCTCACTGAGCAACCGGACCCCCCTTGTTTCTAACACCTCGACAGTTGCATCAATATCTGAAACCCGAAATGCAATGTGCCGCAGACCCATCGTATTGGTCTTATCAAGTCCTTCGGGTCGCACTCCGCTGGGCCAAACATATTCAATTAACTCAATGCGAGGTCCCGCCGGCAGTGAAAGATAAACCACGTTGGCCTCAACATTCTCAAGTCCAGCAACATGGTCAAGCCATTGGCCCTTGATCACAACACGCTTGGTCTCCTGCATGCCAAGCACCTGACAGTAGAACTCTACCATGGCAGACAGATCTTGAACCACCATATTCACATGATCGATATGTTCCAGCATGTGATCCCTCACGATGTGGTATCCAACCTGCAAACAGGGAAAAAAAGAAGCCCGAGGGTTTTACCCCTTGGGCTTCTTTATTTTTCAATCTACTAATGGGACACCGTAGAAAAAAGGATGCCGATGCCATCGCGATCGCAGCAGGTAATCCCTATGGCATCACATATGATCAATAGTCCATATCATCCATACCAGGAGCACCGCCAGCTGCTTCAGCCTTCTTCTCCTTGATCTCGGTTACAACCGCATCGGTTGTCAGCAGCAAACCAGCAACAGAGGAGGCATTCTGAAGGGCGATGCGTTCTACTTTAGTTGGAACGATCACACCCATCTTAACCAAGTCTCCATACTTGCGGGTTAGTGCATTAAACCCATAATTTATTTCATTCTTATTTTCGATATTGGCCGCAACAACTGAACCATCTAGACCGGCATTGGCAGCCAACTGCCGAACCGGAGCACTAACGGCACGACGAACAATATCAATGCCCACCTGCTCATCATCAGAGGCTTCAATCCGGTTCAGTGCCTTACGAGCACGTAGTATGGCCACGCCGCCACCGGGCAACACACCCTCTTCGACCGCAGCACGGCAAGCATGCATTGCATCTTCGACGCGGGCCTTTTTCTCTTTCATTTCTGCTTCAGTGGCAGCCCCAACATTGATCTGAGCTACGCCACCTGCAAGCTTCGCCAAACGCTCTTCAAGCTTTTCACGGTCATAATCGCTCGTCGTGCGATCGATTTCATTCTTAATCGCCGCGATGCGACCCTTGATCACCGAAATCTTACCGGCACCCTCAATGACCGTCGTGTTCTCCTTGTCTACCGTGATCTTTTTGGACCGACCAAGATCAGACAGCTCGATCTTCTCAAGATCGATGCCCAATTCCTCCATAATTGCCCGGCCGCCCGTTAGCGTCGCAATGTCTTCAAGCATCGCCTTACGCCGATCGCCAAAACCCGGCGCCTTGACAGCACAGACCTTGAGAACCCCACGCAACCGGTTGACCACCAAGGTGGCCAGAGCCTCGCCCTCAATATCCTCGGCAATGATCAGCAGGCTGCGACCTGCTTCCGCGATCTTGCCAAGTAGCGGAACCAAATCCTTTGCGGAGCTTATTTTCTTCTCGTGGATAAGCACGTAGGCATCTTCGAGCACCGACTCCATCCGCGTGGTATCCGTAACGAAATGGGGTGACAGGTAACCCTTGTCAAACTGCATACCCTCGACAAGTTCCACGCTGGTCTCAAGGCTCTTGCCCTCTTCAACTGTAATAACACCGTCTTTACCAACTTTGTCCATTGCCTCGGCAATGATCTTGCCGATTTGCTTATCCTGATTTGCTGCGCATGTACCGACCTGCGCGATCTCGGTCGACGATGAAATCTTCTTGGATGCCTTGTGCAGGTCTTCGATCAACGCTGCAACCGCCTTGTCGACACCACTCCTAATCTGGTTGGGATTGCCACCAGCGGTAATGTTTCTCAGACCTTCGGTGAAAATTGCTTCGGCGTAGATGGTGGCTGTAGTCGTGCCATCGCCAGCGTCCTTGGAGGATTTTGACGCAACTTCCTTGACCATCTGGGCACCGACATTCTCTAACTGGTCTTCAATCTCAATTTCCTTGGCGACAGTGACACCATCTTTGGTCACCGTGGGCGACCCAAATGACTTCTCTAGGATCACCACGCGTCCCGACGGACCCAGGGTACCTTTAACCGCCTTGGCCAACTTCGCCACACCACGACGAATGGCCTCGCGTGCTTCTGAGTCAAACTTAATTGATTTAGCTGCCATAATTCGTTGCTCCGTTTATTTGTCTTTCCTTCTATTCTATTCTCTTCTTCGTTTGATGCTGACGGCACGAACCGCCAACGCCCGCGAACCAGCGTAGGCCATGCCGTCAGTTGATAACCGCGAGAATGTCGCTTTCTTCAAGAATCAACATTTCTTCATCACTAAGCTTGACCTCCGTGCCCCCCCACTTGCCAAGAAGGATCTTATCGCCAACCTTCACCTGAAACTCGGCGCGGTCACCATTATCAAGTACCTTGCCATCGCCAATTGCAACGATCTTTGCTTCCTGCGGCTTTTCCTTGGCCGATTCGGGAAGATAAATTCCGGACTTGGTTTGAGTTTCAACTTTAACCCGCTTGACCAATACCTTGTCACCCAATGGACGCAATTTCATGAGAGCACTCCTTCTGATGAGCTTGCCGCCAAGGCGGCATGTTGCTGAACTGATTTCCTACTTACAAACAGTCTGTATATTTATGATTGTGACCCTAATTTCCACTTGGCCACGCCCCTCGATATTTCTTATCCAAAAGTCTACGAAAAACACCCAGTAGCTGCTCAACATCCACTGGCTTGTTCATCACACTGAAGGCGCCAAGCCGCAACGCATCTGTCAACGTCCGCACTGCCTGGCGTTGACTGAAAGCCGGCTTTCGCAGCATGACAATAGGTGGCTGGTTGGGCAATCGCCGCATCAGTTCCATAAGCCAGATTCCACCCGGACAGACATGGCTCTGGGGACGTTTGCCCAATTCAGCATAAATGGGAGTTGCCAAATCAATCACTGCGGCATGAATCTCCATACGTTCAGCCAAGGCAATTGCCTGCTGACCAGTCTGTACCACATGCGAAACCACCCCTTGGGGCTCAAGTAGACGTGGTAACTGGCTTGTCCAATGTTGGTCACTGTGTGGTCGATCTTCTGTCAACAGTACATTGAACCGGGCCCCTTTCCGGAACCCGGGATTACCGTGGAGGTCGATTGGTGGATGCACATTCACCATTACATAAACCTTCTCACCAACTAACAATGGCAAAGTGCATACCAGCTTGGATTGACCACACGATTCAACAAAACGTTTATAAACCAATTAATCACAAATATATATCGTAAATAAGACGATGGTGTAACACATCCAGGAATCGAATCTAGCTGCCATCAAACCACGCATGCCATCACCACGGGTGTCGATTTGGCAGATGGGCCTGCCGCTATCCATCAAGCCGCAAACCGCTGCCCAATCGTGTCCACGACGACGTCCATCATCTCGTGCAACACTTCCTGGGGTGTGGCGGGAATGGGCATGAGGACGATCACATCACCAAGTGGCCGCACGATTAATCCCCGTAACCGCATGGCCATACAGACCTCACCGCCGAGATGTCCGGTATGGTTTAACTGATTATGGCTCTCGTCGGGTACGGACAGTTCAATGCCTACCATCAAGCCTCGCTGGCGGATATCCCTGACTCCAGGACACCCGGCAAGTTCCCCCATTCGATCTCGCATCAACCGACCACAATGATCAAGATGGCCCAGCAAGTTGGTCTGATCAAATAAATCCAGTGAGGCCATGGCCACAGCACAGCCCAAGGCGTTGCCCGTATAGGTATGACCATGGAAAAGCGTCTTCCCTTCTTCGATGGCCCCACAAAACGCCTGCTCGATTCGATCGGTTGCCACGGTTGCAGCCAACGGCAGGTAGCCCCCCGTCAAACCTTTACCAAGACACATGATGTCCGGACCGGTAAACGAATCATCCGTCTCGTGTTCACAGGCAAACATTTTTCCCGTCCGCCCAAAACCAGTTGCCACTTCATCTGCAATAAGTAAAACATCGTACTGTCGTGCCAATCGAGCAACCTCTTGAACAAAACCTCGTGGTTGACAGATCATGCCAGCTGCCCCTTGCATCACCGGCTCAATAATAATCGCGGCCGTACTGTGCGCATGAGTGTCAAGCACTTTCTTCAGTTCAGCAATACAGGCGTTGCTTAGATCTACTGCAAGTTGCTGATCTTCGCTAGGCCAACACCTGTCAACTGGACTGCCTGAATCAGCCGTGATACGCATACCTTGCGGCGGTCGACAGGCATCGGGTGCTGATACTTGGGTCACGGGAAACACCATCGACCCAAATGGCTGATGAAACTGCTCACAGAATCCAACTGACATGGCCCCTGTGGTATCGCCATGGTACCCCCCCCGAAAACCAATGAATTGATTCTTCTGCGGTTGACCGACATGGAACCAATAGGCAACCGCCATCTTGAGTGCCACTTCAACGGCCGTAGCACCAGCATCGGAGTAGAAGACTTTAGCCAATGCCCCGGGCACCAGTTGACATAATCTCGCCGCCAATTCAATACTTGGCGGCGAGGCGAGTCCTAACAAAGTCGTGTGGGCCACGCGCTCAAGTTGCTCCTGAATCGCGTGGTTAAGCTGCGGGACATTATGGCCGTGCACATTACACCAGAGGCTGGACACGCCGTCGATGTATCGCTTACCTTCTGTATCAAACAGATAAGGACCCTCACCATACTCGATCACAAGCGGATCGCCCTGCCTCCATTGCGCCATGGGTGTAAATGGATGCCACACATGTGCATGGTCAAGATCCGCGAGTCGTTTGGTGTCGGTAAGCATGGCTAAATGATGATCAAGACTGTAGCCAGAAAGGCCGATCTAAGATACAGATACGAGTGTGCCGACTGACCTCCGCGCTATCGTATCCATTGACAAGCGGCGTTACAATTAACTTTTGACCATCATCCGCCTTACTACAATAGCCAATAAGACACAATGAAGCTTTCCGTCGTCATCCCTGTTTTCAATGAATGTTCCACCATTGAACATCTCATTGAAATGGTAAGGGCGATAGAAATCGACAAGCAGCTTATTATTGTGGATGACTTCTCAACCGATGGCACGCGTGATAAGCTCGCTCAATATTCCCATGATGACCGCATCAAGGTCCTGCACCACCACAAGAACCAAGGGAAAGGTGCCGCAGTCCGCACCGGCATCACGGCAGCTGAAGGCGAAATTATCATTATCCAAGACGCTGATCTGGAATACGATCCCCAGGAGTATGCACGCGTCATCGAACCTATTGAACTCAACAAAGCGGATGCCGTTTACGGATCACGGTTTGCTGGCGGCCAGACCCATCGCGTGCTTTACTTCTGGCATTCTGCCGGCAACAAGTTTCTGACTCTCCTCTCCAACATGATGACGAACCTCAATTTGACGGACATGGAGACCTGCTACAAGGCTTTCCGTCGGGATGTTATCCAATCAATTCCGATCGAGGAAAATCGCTTTGGCTTTGAACCTGAAATCACCGCCAAGCTTGCCCGTGGCGGATATCGCATCTACGAAGTTGGCATCTCTTACTCCGGTCGTACCTACGACGAGGGCAAGAAGATCACCTGGAAAGATGGCTTTCATGCCATTTGTTGCATCCTCAAATACAATCTACGCCACTAACCAACGCTGTAAATCAGATCGACACCACACCTTGGAACCCGATCCGGGCAGACCTTGGACTCCGTTGCTACCACCAGTCCATTTCGTATACTGGAACAACCCTCTTGAATGGCTTGGAAACCACTCACGGGCCACCTGCTGGGGCAGATAAGAGAAACCATTGGCTCGTCCCATTCGAGCCACAACAAGTGTCGTTGGCACAACCCACACGGCAACCAAGCCGTCTTGCAGGAGAAGATGATGCCCAGTCACGCGACGGGGAACTTACGTAACGTGGCTCTAGTTGGCCATGGGGGTTCTGGAAAAACCAGCCTGATCGAAGCGTTGCTTCGCGAAGCTGGTGCAATTCATCAGATCGGCCTGGTTGAGAACGGGACCACAGTCAGTGATTTTACAGATGAGGAAAAAGAGCACGGTCATAGCATGGGCTGCAGTATGGTTCATCTTGACCATGACGGCAAGCATATAAACCTAATTGATACCCCGGGATATCCTGAATTCATCGGACATGCCCTTACCGCCCTAGCCGCCGTGGAGACGGTGGCAGTTGTAATTAATGCCGCAGTCGGCATTGAGCATGTGACACGTCGCATGATGGAAGTGGCCAAACAAGAAGAACACTGTCGCCTGATCGTGATCAACAAAGTTGATGGCGACAACCTTAATCTGCCGGCTCTACTTGAACAGATCACGCAATCCTTCGGCCGCGAATGTCTGCCAATTAACCTGCCCGCCGAAGATGCCACCAAGGTCATTGACTGTTTTTCTAACGCTAAAGGTGATAGCGACCTTGGCTCCATCACTGATGCCCACACCAAGATTGTAGAACAAGTTATTGAAGTAGACGACGAACTAATGGAAACCTATCTCGAGCAAGGAGAGGTCAATCCAGACCAGTTGCATGAACCCTTCAAGAAAGCGCTATTGAATGGGCATCTGGTCCCCATCGCATTCACCGCCGCTCGCCAGCACGACAACGTCGAGACCAGCGTCGGCGTCAAAGAACTGCTGGGCTATTTTTCCAACTTGGCTCCAAGTCCAACTGAAGGCAAGCGTGCCACATTGGTATGCACGGATGACCAAGAGCCAGTCACCTGTGACTCTGAAGCGGACAAACCGGCGGTTGCTCATGTATTCACCGTGGCCAGTGATCCATTTGTGGGCAAGCTAAGTACCTTTCGCGTACACACGGGAACTGTTACCTCTGCATCCTCGCTGAGTGTTGCCAACCCCCATGCAGGCGAAGGCACCAAACCATTCAAAATCTCACACCTATTCAAGCTTCAAGGCAAAGACCACGTCGAAACTAATGCCGCTGTAGCAGGCGATATCGTCGCTGTTGCCAAAGTCGAGCAGATACATCGCGGATCCGTTCTCCTTGAAAGCTCGGATGACAAGGAAATGAATCTCAAGTCAACCACGATCCCTGAACCAATGTATGGCTTGGCAATCACCGCCAAGAGCCGCGGCAATGAAGGGAAGATTGGTGACGCCCTGCACAAGGTCCAAGAGGAAGACCCCACGTTTCACGTCACGCGTGACTCCGTCACCCATGAAACCGTCATACATGGAATGGGCGAGTTGCACTTGCGTATTATCCTTGAAAAGCTCAAGAATCGTTACAACGTCGAAGTTGACACCAAGCCGCCCAAGATCGCCTATCGAGAAACGATTATGGCCAAGGCCGAGGGCCATCACAGACACAAGAAGCAATCGGGCGGTGCCGGCCAGTTTGGCGAGGTGTATCTGCGGGTTGAACCACTTGACCGTGGCAGCGGCTTTGAATTTTCCAATGACATTTTTGGTGGCTCGATTCCCAATCAGTTTGTGCCCGCCGTCGAGAAAGGTGTCCGCCAAGCCATAGAGGAAGGCGCAATCGCCGGGTATCCGATCCAAGACGTTAAAGTGTCAGTTTATGATGGCAAACATCATCCGGTAGATTCCAAGGAAGTCGCTTTCGTCACTGCAGGCAAACGTGCTTTTATCGATGCGGTAAATAAGGCCAAACCCGTCCTTCTCGAACCGTGCGTCAACATGGAAGTCACTGTTCCAAATGCACAGTTAGGTGATATCACCGGTGACCTTTCCGGTAAACGGGGACGAATCCAGGGAACCGACATGCTGGGAGACGACATGGCCGTGATCAAAGCAATTGTTCCTTTGGCAGAGGTCAGCAATTACCAAAGCCAGTTAAAGAGCGTCACCGGCGGACAGGGATCATTTGCCATGGAACTGAGCCATTTCGCCCCAGTCCCAAGCAATGTTCAGCAGCAAATCGTCGCCCAGTACAAGCCGAAACAGGAAGAGGATTAGGCAGAACATTCTCTTCCGTTAACTAGCAGGACTTTCATTTCAAGGATTTCGTTTTGAACGGTACAACAGTGTCGATTGGTTTTTGTTCGCTCAAGGATCATGTCATGCCCCCTTGGCAATACATGATGAAATGATGGTGAATGCCCTACACCACCACCCTCGCCCAGCGGCCTTGACGGAATCGCCAAATAAACACCAGTGATCGCAACGTCATTTCGCCACACATGGCAAGCCAGATACCGGGGAGCCCCAAACCCAATGTCACCCCCAGGAGATAACAACCGGGCACACGGATCGAGAAGATGGACAGGATGGTAATCCACATAGAAGCCCGCGTATCCCCAGCACCTCGCAGCGCATGGGACAACACGATCATGATGGCCAAAAAGATCTGTACGGAGCCATAAATTCGAAGAATTCCAGGTGCTTGACGAATCAGTGGTTCGGCGTTGGTTACTAATCGCACCATTTGCGTGGGCACAGCCAAATAGGCCACCCCCCAAATTCCCATGTACGCGGCAGCAAACCATGTTGACATCACCACCGCCGACCGAGCACCTTTAACATCACCCATCCCCAGGTACTGTCCTGTGAGAGTTGCGGCGGCCATTCCCAACGCCAATCCACCGAGAAATGAAACCGACTCGATTCGCAGAGCAATCATGTGGGCGCCCAATGTAGCATCGCCCACCAACCGACCAACTATCATGAGAATCAGGAAATTCCCTAGCCACATACCGCATATAGACTCATACATGTTGGGAACCGCCACACGCGCAATACGCCGTGCCGTGTGCAGGTGAAGCCGAAGTCGGTGAATGTAAAGTCGCAAGCCCCCCCATCCGCAAATGAGAACCGCGAGGGTAATCACGGAGCCAATGACCCACGCGCACAGGGTCCCAGCCGCGATACCCGCCACACCATAACCACCAATGGGCTTGGGGCCATACACAAAGAGTAAACTGAAGATCACATTGGCGATATTGACGGCGGCCATCACCGCACAAGGCGTACGTGTATCTCCTGCTGCACGAAGTGTAGCATTCCCAATAATCAGCAAAGCACTCGGAAGAAAAGCAAAGCTGACGATACGTAAATAGATGGTTGACCAATGCAGGCCCTCGCTGTCAAGCCCTGAAACCCGACCAATAGGTCGGGCCAAGATGTACGTGCCAGCGCCGACCAACAAGCCACATACCACCGCCATCAACATGGCCTGGCCAAGCGAGGCATGGGCCAACCCTTTGTGACCACCGCCTACGGCCCTGGCGATCAACGCGGCGGCGCCTACGCCCACAGCAGAAAAGACCAAGGCCATCAGCCATGTGATATAGCTGGTTACACCCAGTGCATCGACTGCGGAAACCGCAAGGGACTCAGGGGACAGATGACCGGCGACCACCATATCGACAGTCCCAACGAAAACGGCCATCATTTGCTCGATAAAAGGCCAGATCGCAAGTGCCAATACCTGCCGGGGAAGGCTTAATCCGGCCAAGTAACCAGTCATTTTGTTTGACACTGTTTCCCTCTAAGCTAAAAACATTGCACCAAGCGTTCGAGTACGACCCGGTCTCTTAAAGACTTACAATTCCCCTGATGACTAATTCAACAATTCTTCATTCCACCATGAAACCGAGCAACCAAAGACGATCATAGTCATCCCGACCAGGTTTCGCTGCAACCAACTTGACGACAAGTATGATGGGGTCAAAATACGGATCGATCCAATAGATAACAAAACATACGGCGGAATTCTCCGCCTGGGCATCATCCAGAACTCGTGCGATGGTGGTCCGGAACATAACTCAAGTACATCAGTCGCAATGATTCGTGAAGCGGCGCATCGTGGCGCCACGATCATTGCAACACAATAACTTTTTCACCTTCCTTATTTTCCACAAACTAAAGACACGATAAATTTTCAATACGCCGAACCTATTACGGGACCGACTTGTGCTGTGCCATGTGATCTGGCCAGCGAACTTCAAGTTGCAATCATTGCCAGCCTTTTTGAACAACGTGCACCGGGGATTCACCACAACACTTCCATCCTCATCGACGGTACTGTCGCAGGTAATGAACCAGCAGCGAAGATCATTGGAACGTATCGCAAGATTCACATCCCAGATGACCCAGGTTTTTACGAGAAGTTTCACTTCACACCCGGCGACATGAACTGGTTGACTTACCCGGTTTCTGGCATCAAGGTTGGCATGCTTATTTTCTGGGACCAGTGGTTTCCCAAAGCTGCTCGTCTTGTCGCCCTCAATGGCGCAGAAATTATTTTTCATACCACCGCAATTGCCTGGTCTCACAAAGACTCCATAAAAGAACGCCGCCGTCAACTTAACGCATGGCTTGCCGTACAACGCGCCCATATGCTTACCAACGGCGTTTATGTGTGCGCCGTTAACCGGATTGGAGTCGAAGGTGAACTCGAGTTCTGGAGTTCCAGTTTTGTCGCTGATCCTGGCGGGGAAATCATCGCTCAAGCAAGTTTACGAGATGCACAAATCATTGTCGCCGATTGTGAGTTGTCACGGATCACTACAGTTCGTAAAAACTGGCCGTTCCTTCACGACGGCGAATCGACACCTACCAAGACATGACCCGGCGTTTCATTGACCGTTTAGTAGCACATGGCTTGCACACTAAATCCTTACCGCATGCCCGCCGAATGGGAATCGCAAGCATGCGTCTGGATCAGCCGGCCCGATAGGCATGACACATGGCCGGGTTGCTTAGAACAGGCCCAGAAAGAGTTTGATTATTTTGCAAATAGGATGAAGTTGTACGTTGAGGTCAAAGAGACGCACGAACTCAACATCTCGACAGACGATGCATGGATTCGGGACTACGGCTCGCTATATGTTCTAAACAATGTTCAATATTCCAATTCCCCTCTCGTGACATGCCAAGATTTTCGCTTCAACAGTTGGGGGGGCAAGTACCCGCCGTGGGAAAATAACGATGCCGCCACCCAAAAGATCGCCAAACTGGATGGGATAAACATCCATCATCACAACGAAGTCGTCGAGGGTGGTGCCATTGACGTCAACGGCAGTGGGACGGCGCTTGTATCCACCTCAAGCCTTCTACCACCTAACCGCACCCATCATCTAAACAAGACCCAACTGGAAAAGACATTGCTTAACAGCTTAGGCATAAGACACTTCATCTGGCTATATGGTCATCTCCATGGTGATGATACAGACGGCCATATCGACACCTTTGCTCGATTCATCAACCTCACGACGGTGGTGACCCCACGAACCTCCAAGAACCACCATGACCACAGGGAACTGGAGCGAAACTGGTAAATACTCCAAGCCGCTGTTGATCAAAATGGCCGCCCCTGAATACCATCGCATTACCTGTGCCAGAATCTATAACCTAATTCTTTTCCATCAGATCCAACCTTTGATGTTGCCCGGGAACATCTCCCGGCCAGCTATGCCAATTTCTTTATCTCCAACGGCGCAGTCTTCGTGCCAACCTACGGCCAACATACTGATCACGAGGCACTTGAATCTCTCAACCAGGCCATGCCGGAGCATGACATCATTCCGATTCCATCAAAATACTTGATCATTGGCCTAGGCAGCCTTCACTGTCTCACCCTGCAGCAGCCTGCAGCGTAAAAGCACGCATCACATGGATCACACACCACCTGAGCACCGAAGCCAGAAGCCGAATAAGTATCTACCTGAAAGTAGTTACGCAACCCATGTCCAATATGCAGGACCAACCGGAAAGCCCGTCGAGCCCCAGTATCTATCCTGTCCTGATCGCCTGCTGAATTCATCACATAGCAAAGGCAAATCAGACTAAATCTTCAAAAACCATCAAGAACACCAAATTTCTTATATAATTCAATGGTTATTTAAAATGGGAGAGCCATCATCTTGGCCAAAGCAGTTTCCGCTTCAACCCTTCGCACAGGCCATATCCCAAGGAGTTGGCGATGACATTTCACGGCGGTTCAAAAGTTTTTTCTCTTACCGTGCCATACGCAGTAGTCCTAT
>Ga0310124_10000604_pt1 | contig 24901 bp, 23 predicted proteins | sample CB11b_AW_Bot5_MG_FD_203507 | JGI IMG/M metagenome (GOLD analysis project Ga0310124, IMG submission 203507) | Marine microbial communities from Western Arctic Ocean, Canada - CB11b_AW_Bot5 | ecosystem: Environmental > Aquatic > Marine > Oceanic | place: Canada: Western Arctic Ocean | collected...
AGCGCGAGATCGGTCAAGTCGTCGCGCTTCAGATGCAGATCCATCCCGAGCCGCGCGCCGGCGTGAGCCAGATGGTGGAGCGGCGTCGGCGTCCGCGTCAGCGGTTCGCGCGGATACCGCGCCAACTCCTCTTCAAGCGTAGAAGGCATCCTGCGATGATCGCCCTCCGAACGGGCGAGAGCAAGACCGATCGGTGGTATACAGAACTGTTAGAACAACCAGACGAGGGGACTTTGATGGCGAAAACGTCCGACCGCGAGCTCGGCATGGACCGGCAGATCACACGGCGCGACTTCATCAATGGAGTCGCCATTCCGGTCGGTGGCGCGTTGGCCATGCCCAGCTGGGCGCGAGCGCTGGAGCAGGCCCCGGCGCCGGAACAAGCGGCCGACTACTACCCGCCGACACGGACCGGCATGCGAGGCAGCCATGATGGCTCGTGGGAGGTCGGCCACCAGATGCGTGACCGGCGGGGGTGGGATCTGGCCAGCGCCACCGACACCGGCGAACGGTATGACCTCGTCATCGTCGGCGGCGGGATCAGCGGTCTCGCCGCGGCGCACTTCTTCATCTCCCAGGTCGGGCCAAACGCGCGGGTGCTGATTCTCGACAACCACGACGATTTCGGCGGACACGCGAAACGCAACGAATTTCACTATAACGGTCGGATGCTCGCGCTCAACGGCGGCACGTTGAACATCGAGTCGCCGGAGCGCTATAACGCCCCGTCGCGAGCGCTGCTCGACGCCATCGGTATCGATCTCGACCGGTTTCTCGCGAACACCGCCGAGAGCCGCGGGATGTATCGACGCATGGGGCTCGGCTCAAGCTACTTCTTCGACAAAGAGACTTGGGGCGTGGACCGCCTCGTCAAGCGGGATGGGTTCCGCGGCTATTCGCCAGAGTTTCTGGCCCAGACCCCGCTGTCGGAAGCGGCTCGCCGCGACCTGACACGCATCTCCGACGCGCCGCTTCCCGACTACTTCCCGGGGCTGTCGTCCGCCGACAAGAAGGCCCGGCTGGCGAAGATGAGCTACACCGACTTCATGCTGAAGACGGTGCAGGTGGATCCACAGGTGATGTGGTTCTATCAGAACAGCGGGCACGGTAGCTTTTCGGTCGGCGCAGACGCGCTCCCTGCGCTATTCGCGTGGGAGATGGGGTTGCCCGGCTTCAGCGGCATGGCGCTGGAGCCGACCCCTGACGGCGTGCTGGCGGATCTGCCGGGCGGGCACCACGGACGCCAGCGTTCGGGAGGCGGCTCAATCCATTTCCCCGATGGGAATGCCACCGTCACGCGGTTGCTGGTGCGATGGCTCATTCCAGGAGCGGTGCCTGGGAATACCCAGGAGGACGTCGGGACCGCCCGGGTGGACTACGCACGCCTGGACCAGGCGAACCAGGCCACGCGTATCCGCCTCAATAGCACCGTCGTGCACGTGGGACATCACGGCACCGGATCGGGTCGAGAGGTCGAAGTGAGCTACGTGCGTGGCGGGCAAACCCACCAGGTGAGGGGCCGAGCCTGCGTCATGGCGTGCTGGAATTCGGTGATCCCCTATCTGGTGCCTGAGCTGCCGCAGGCGCAACGTGAAGCCCTGGCCTTCGGGGTCAAGGCCCCGCTCGTCTACACGAGCGTCGCCGTCCGCAACTGGACGGCATTCCAGCGGCTTGGCATCAGCCGGGTCAGCACCCCGAGCATGTATCACACCCGACTCGGGCTCGACGAAGCGGTCAGCCTTGGCGACCTCCGACATGCGGAGTCGCCGGACGAACCGATCGTGCTCAGTCTGGCCCGGTATCCGTCTTCGCCCGGGAAGCCGCGCAAGGAACAACACCGCATCGGACGCCAGGAACTACTCAGTACCGGTTTCGACACCGTCGAGCGTAGCCTACGGGATCAACTCGGGCGGGTGCTCGGCGGCGGGGGATTCGACCCGGCGCGCGACATCATCGCCATGGCCGTCAACCGCTGGCCGCACGGGTACGCCTATACCTACAACAGCCTGTACGACCCGCTGGAATGGGTGTTTTCATCGAGCGATACCCGACCGTGCGTGGTCGGCCGACAACCGTTCGGGCAGATTACGATCGCCAACGCGGACGCGGCCGCCAGCCCGCACACCGACGCCGCTATTCTCGAAGCACATCGCGCGGTGCAGGAGGTGCTGCAGCGACGCGCGATGCCCGCGCTGGGTGCCTAGCAGCCCATGGTGAAAGTGCCGCTGCATAAGTCGGTAGTGCGGCGCGCGCGTGAAAAGGCGTGACAAGGGAGCAAATTGGGCATTTGTGACCGCGGAACAACGCATGCAGGCGTGATGCCCCGCTGGCGACTTATGTTGCGAATCACGGTTACAGGGCACTAGGTTTCTGGCGAGGCGTGTGGCGCAGGCCTTTAGGCCTGCGCTCCGGCTGAAGCGGTGCGCCACCCGCGCGACGCCGCACTTGGAACTGACCGGGCCCACATATAGGATCAGCGACATGCAGAAGACGACCACGCTTCGATGGACGACCCTTTTCTGGTCCGCGGCAACCGCCGTGACGATGGCCACCGTGGCCGCGTGCGGCTCCGGTGACGCGGCGACGACAACCGCCGCGTCGGGCGCGGCCGACGTGTCGGGCCCGATGGACTGCGAGACCCTGACCGGTGTCACGTTGGCCAACACCACCATTACTCTGGCAGAGACCGTTCCGGCCGGTGCGTTCACGCCGCCCGGGGCGAACCAGGCGCTCGAACTGCCCGGCTTCTGTCGGGTCGCGGCGACGACACAGCCCGCGGTCAACTTCGAGGTCTGGCTCCCCACCGAGGGCTGGAACGGCAAGTTTCACACCTCCGGCAATGGCGGGATGGCCGGTTCGATCAGCTACAGCGCCATGGCGACGGCCTTGAACCGGGGCTACGCCGCCTCGAGCACCGACACCGGGCACGTCCGGGGTGACGGTGGCTTCGACGCCAACTGGGCCCTCAACCGTCCGGACCTGATCGAAGACTTTGGTCACCGATCGATTCACCTGACGGCGGTCCATGGCAAGGCGATCTCCGAGGCGTTCTACGGAGACGCGCCCAACTACGCGTACTACGTGGGCTGCTCGAAGGGCGGCCAGCAGGGCATGATGGAGGCGCAGCGGTACCCGGAGGACTTCGACGGGCTCGTCGTTGGCGATCCCGCCCACATGTGGACCAGCTTTTACGCCAGCGCGCACCTCTGGTATGCGTTGGCAACCCTCGACAACGAGGACAGCTACATTCCGCCGGAAAAGGTGGCCATCCTGGGCGACGCGGTGACCGCCGCGTGCGATGCGCTCGACGGCATCGAAGACGGTGTGCTCGACGACCCGCGCAAGTGTCAGTTCGATCCGGGCACCCTGACCTGCGCGGCCGGACAAGACGAGAGCACCTGCTTCACATCGGCCCAGGTCCAGGCCGTCAAAGACATCTGGAGCGGGCCCACGACTAGCACCGGTGACGTGCTGTACCCCGGACTGGTCCCCGGTGGCGAAGCCGGTCGAGGCGGCTGGACGAGCTGGGTGACCGGACAACAAGCGTACGCAGGCACGCACTTCATGGCGGCCGAAGACTTCATGCGCAACATGGTGTTCGATGATCCCGAGTGGGACTTCCGCACCTGGGACTACGAACGCGACCTGCCGATCGCGCTGGCCAAGACGGGAGACGCGCTGGACGCCGACGACCCCGACCTTCGCCCTTTGCGCGACCGAGGCGGGAAGCTGCTCGTGTATCACGGATGGAGCGATCCGGACATTTCCCCGATCGGTACCATCGACTACTACGAAGAGGTCATATCGCTGATTGGCGACGGGGTGAACTCGGACGAGGCGCTGGCCGCCACGAAGGAGTTCTTCCGGCTGTTCATGGTGCCTGGTATGGGTCATTGTCGTGGAGGGCCGGGGCCGGACTCGTTCGATGCGCTGACCGCGATGGAACAGTGGGTCGAACAAGGCGTGGCGCCGGAAGAGATGGTCGCCTCGAAGATGGCCGACGGCGAGGTGGTGCGCACCCGCCCGCTCTGCACCTATCCCCAGGTCGCAGAGTGGAACGGCACCGGCAGCACGGACGACGCCGCGAACTTCTCGTGTGTGATGCCCGGGTAAGCACAGTGACGGACCAGTCGGGAAGTTTACGGAAAGCTGCTACGGTAACCTGGTGGCTCGACTGGTTCTGACCTCACCGATGGCGAAGGTCGCCTCCCCGGAGCTGGTCCAACGGCTGGAGCGGGCCCTCCGGCTGTTTCCGGAACTTGGCGATGACACGGTCACAGTTGGGGTGACCGCCAGCCGGTGGCTGGACGGATTGGCCTACCCAAGCGAGCGGCTCATCCGTTTGAACCCCTACCGACGTCGGATGGTGACCTACTTCACCATCGGGCACGAACTGACGCATCTGCTCCAACCGCCCGGCTTGGCCCTGCTCCCCAGCGGTGAAGTCCAGTGCGACATCTGGACCCTGGCCAGGGACCCGCTGTTTCTGGACGAAAAGCCGTGCTATCTGCAAGTGGACTGCGATGGTCGATCGTGGCGGCGACACGCCCACGCCGTGCGGGCGCTCTGCCTGCAGGCGATCGACGAGCGATCACGGAACCGGCGGTATATCGTCTGGCTCCGGGGGCAGCTCGCCAACTACTTCAGCCGCCCTGCGCCCCATCAACCGAGCCTCTTCGACACGCTGACCTCGGCGCCGCCCTCTAGGGTTGTTTCCGCGCGAGGCGTTCGTCTGGCCAGGCGCAAGGAGGGAGCAGCCAGGCGCCCCCCCCGGCCGGCCGGGGGCGACCGACGCAGCAACGCCGCCAGACGGAGGCAACGCGCGGAAACCTAGAGTGCGCGCAGCGCCCGGATGTGTTCCGAGCCGGTGCCGCAGCAGCCCCCGACGAGCCGGGCGCCGGCGTCGAGCCAAGCTCGCGCCTCGCGGGCCAGATCGTCCGGCGAGATCACATCCACGAAGTTCCAATTCGGCTGGGCGAAGTAGCCCGATTCGGGGTACACACCGATCGGGCCTGACCAGCGCTGGCGGACCATATCGACTGAAGATGGAGCACTACCTGCTCGGCAGTGTGCAGTTCAGTCGGGGGTGTCCGTTCGAATGCGAGTTTTGCGACATCATCGTGATCTTCGGCCGTCGCCCTCGTCTGAAGACATCCCGCCAGGTCATCCTAGAGTTGGAGGCAGTTCGGGCCCAGCGGGTCACTGCGGTCTTTGTCGTCGACGACAATCTGATCGGGAACAAGAAGGCGATCAAGGGCGTCCTGCGCGACGTGATCCAGTGGCAACAGGCGGAAGGCTACCCGCTGACGTTCTTCACGAAGGCCTCTATCGATCTGGCTGAGGACGACGAGCTGATGCGACTGATGACGGAGGCCAATTTCGTCACGGTGTTCATTGGCGCCGAGAGTCCCAATGAAGCGTCGCTGCGCGAAACCAAGAAGTTTCAGAATGTCCGCCAGGGCACGCTGACCGACAAGGTTCACACGATTCAGAACGCCGGGCTCGAGGTGTGGTGCGGCATGATCGTCGGGTTCGACCACGACGACGACACCATCTTTGCGTCCCAGCGACGGTTCATCCGCGAGTCACGCATTCAGCACGCGATGATCGGGATGCTGGTCGCCATTCCCAAGACCCCCTTGTGTAAGCGGCTGGCGGACGAGGGACGTCTCGATAACTCTGACAAGCCTGCCTGCGGCACCAACGTGATTCCGCTCCGGTTGAGCCGCGAAGAGCTACGGGACGGATACGTGCGGTTGATGCAGGACCTGTATGAACCGGAGGCCTACTTTGACAGCCTGGATGGGCTGTATCTGGACGACGACTTTCAGTACGCGCTTCCGCGCGGTCGCTACTGGCGGCGACATCCCTTGACCTGGCTCAAGGCCCAAACGACCAGCCTCGTTCGTTTCCTGTATTGGTATCGACGGCTGACGCACGATATTCCTGACCGCCGACTCCGTCAGTGTTATCGCACCCGGTTGCGTGGGGCGGTGCGGCGCCGACCCGATCCGGACATGCTGTTGGTCTACGCCATCAAGTGTGGCATGCACTATCATCACCACACCATGGCGACGCAGATGGCCCGTCGGGAGACCGATGTCGTCAACTCGTTTTGACGACGCCCAACGGGATGCCTGGACGTAACGCTTCACTATCACCCGACCCGAGAGGAGTCAGGTCATGTCCGTTCTCGTATTGGTGGAATTCCAGATCAAGCCGGAACACGTCGACAACGTGCTGAATTTCGTGAGGACCGTCCTCCCCGACACCAGAGCGTTTGATGGCTGCGATGGGGTCACTCTGCAGAGGAACCAGGACGACGCCAACACCATGGTGTTCGTCGAGAGTTGGGATTCGCGCCAGCACTACGAGAAGTACTTGGCCTGGCGCACGGAGAGAGGCGACCTGGATACACTGGTGGGATGGATCGAGGGAGCACCCAACATCCGTTACTTCGACAACGCTGGCGTCTGAGTACTACTGCGGAATGGCGTACCCGCGAATCGTCGGTTTCTGATCCGCGACGCTATCCACGACCGCCTGCGTCACGACGTTCGTGAAACGCTGCCGGATGTTGAGCGGGCCGTGGCCCCGGAGCTGGATAAACATCAGGCCGACCAGGTCCTCGGCGGGGTCGCCCCAGTAGAGAGTGCCGAAGGCGCCACCCCATCCGTAACTGCCGGGGGACAGGGTGTCCAACGACTTGGTCGGGTCTACCAACACCCCGAACCCCAGACCGAACCCGTAGCCGTCGCCCCGAATGTAGACGCTCTTGTCGTCGGTGTGATTGCTGATCATCAGGTCGACCGTCATCCGACCCAGCAATCGGACCCCTTCGAGCTCGCCGCCATTGGCAATCATCTGGGCGAACCGGAAGTAATCGGCCGCGGTGCTGTTGAGACCGGACACCCCTGGGAAATAGGTGGTGGGCTCACTGAACTCCGGCGCACGTGACAACGCGGAGCCGCCGTCCGCGGTCGGGCGATACATGGCGGCGACCCGATCGACCCTGTCCCGGGGCACGTTGTAAAACGTGTCCGGCATGCCGAGTGGCTCGAAGATCCGCTCCTTCAGGAACGTGTCGATGCTCACGCCGGAGATCTTCTCGACGAGCACGGCAACGTAGTCGGTGGAGGACCCATATTGCCAGTGGTCGCCCGGGTGGAAGGCGGCCGGAATCCTCGCCGCGCGTGCCACGCGCTCACCGAGCGTCGCGAACGGCTCACCGTCGTTCGTCACCCAGCGTCGATCCTCTTCAGACAGCCCCGCCCCGTTTGCGTTCAAGGTCAGACCAGAGGTGTGGGTGAGCACGTGGCGGATGGTGATGGGGCGAGTCTCCGGCACGCGGCGCTGACGCGGCCCGTCGTTTTCTCGAACCATGTGGTCCGCATACTCCGGGATCCAGTCGGAAATCGGGTCGTCAAGCCGGAAGCGCCCCTCTTCGAACAGCATCATGAGCGCCGTGGACACGATCGGCTTGGTCATCGACGCCAGGGCGAAGATCGAATCGGTGGTCATCGGGATGTTTTCTTCCCGATATTTCGACCCCACAGCGGAGTAGTGCACCACCTTGCCCCGCCGCGCCACCAGGGTGACCGCGCCGGCAATCTTGTTGTCGTCGACGAACCGCTGGAAGTAGTCGTCGACCCGCTGCAACCGCTCGGACGACATGCCGACCGATTCCGGGGTCACCGTCGGCAGGTCTTCGGCCGCCAGGAGTTGCCAGGTCGACACGGACAACGCGACCGCCACACACAGACTGCCGGCCATCAGCCGCGCACGGCTCCGGCTTCTCTTCATCTTGGTCATCACCCAGATCTCCTTGTGACCACACGCGCGCGCTACAACACACGGGTGTCCTGGACACGAGTGTCCCGTCTCAGAATTTCGTTGCATAAGTCGCCGTCGGGGCATCCCGCCTGAAGGCGTTGCTCGTCGGTCACAAATCCCCAATTTGCTCCCTCCTCACGCCTGTTCAGCCGCGCGCCGCGCCACCGACTTATGCAACGAACCTCTGAGACGGGACACTAGCAGGAACCGCCTAACCGGACAACCGACTCTGGGCTCGTTTGGACCGACCCCGGGGCAGCCATTCGCTCAGGGCGCGAGCGGCGCCAGCGGGATCACACCGACCAGAGAGAAGGACCACCGACTGGCGTCGTCAAGATAACGCTGATTGCCGATGACGTCGCCGGCCTTGGGGAGCCCGGTCGCGACATAGTCGAGCGATCCTTCCACCTCGAGATGGTGCAGCCAGTTGTCCTCGCTGAGCCGGCTGAACGGGAGGAAGGCGGTGTCGAGCTCGAAATTGAGCTTGTGCGTGTAGACGCTGGCGGCACCCGGGGTCTCGCCGGGGCTGATCTTGTCGACGATGTCGAAGTGGCACTCGACCCAGCCGCCGGTCTGCTCCGGTTCGAGGAGCGACAGGTTGAGCTCGAGCTCTACCTCGATGCCGTTGTCACGAATGGAACCCTGACGGTCCTCCACCACGACCCCGGTGAACGGGTGCACGTCGGTTTCACCGAACGGAACGAAAATTGTTTCTACGGTGAACCCGACCCGCGGGATCTCGGTCGGGATGCCGACCGCGAGAATCAACTCGAAGACCGATTCGCGCTCCTGCCGGCCGGTCGCGACGACCTCACCGCCTTCAAGTTGTTCCATCCTGGCCGCACCGAACAGATGTTCAACCGTGACGGTTGGCTCGATCTTCACGTCCGGCGCGCACAGAAGCGCGCAGCGCGACTGGGCGGCGAGCGGCGCCTGAAGCAGGGTCGAACACCCCGCAATGCCAACCACGGCCGCGAGCCGCCTCCATGAGAGTGAGCGCACCATCGTTAGACAGACGCTATCATTCGTGAACGACGATGCACAGACGACTATCTCTGGCGGCGGCCGTATTCACCCTGTTGCTGTCAACCGCGTGCCTGGGCCGACCGGAGTCCGGCGGCGATCTGGCCGACGCCACCTACGCAGGGTCTGAATCGTGCCAGGCGTGCCACGCCGACATCCATGCGCGGTGGGAAAACACCTTGATGGCGAAGGTGCTGCAAGACCCCCGCGAGCAGCCCGAGGTGATTCTGGGTGACTTCGCGGCGAACGACCCGCTGGTGACGTTTACCCCCGACGATGTCGTCTTCACCTACGGCAGCAAGTGGAAACAGCGGTACTACACGCAAATTGGCGACGACTATTTCATCTTTCCCGCGCAGTGGGATGTCCAGAATCGGCAGTGGCGCCGGTACAACCCGCAACCGGGCCGCGACTGGTGGGCCGATCACTACCCGGTGGACCAGATGCAGCGACCGACCGGCCCGCTGTGCGACGGCTGCCACTCGGTGAACTACGACCTCGCCACCAAGACCCCGACAGAATGGAATGTCGGCTGTGAAGCCTGCCACGGTCCGGGCAGCCTCCACAACATCGACCAGGCGGCGGCCAGCATCGTCAACCCGGCCCGGCTCGACCCGGTGCGGGCGGACGACACCTGCATCCAGTGCCATTCGCAGGGGCAACCGCTCGAGAATCCGATCGACGGGCGATACTACGATTGGCCGGTCGGCTACCGGCCGGGCGAGCGGCTCAGTGAATATTGGGAACTCGACGGCCCCGAGCTGGGCGAGGAGACGTTCACGCACTGGCCCGACGGATCGGCCCACAAGAATCGGATGCAGGGCAACGACTACGTGCAGAGCCAGATGTCAGTGAAGGGCGTGACCTGCTACGGCTGCCACGACGTGCACGGCACCGAGCACAACGCCGACCTGATCGCCCCCGGAAACGAGGTCTGTCTCGAATGTCACGGTCCCCAGCTACAGGCCGGGCCCAGCGGGTCGGTCGCCTATCACACCCAACACGACCCCGACGGCGAAGGCGGCGTGTGTGTCGCCTGTCACATGCCGGAGATTGCGCGCACCGTCGGGAATATCAACGTGCGCAGCCATACGTTCAAGTTCATCTCACCCGCATTGACAGACCGGTACGGCATTCCCAATCCGTGTACGACGTGTCACGAGGACGAGACGACTGAGTGGGCGCTCGAAGCACTGGAGACCTGGCCCAACGTATCGCCCTGGCGCGTCTCGCAGTAGTTGTGCGCGAACGTAAGGGTGCCCTCGGCGCTAGCCGTCGCTTGCGCTGTCCACGGCGCTCTGCCAGACTCGCCAATCAATGACCGGGCTGGCTGACTGGGCACCCAACCCACACGCGCTCATCGTGCACCTGCCGATCGGGCTGCTGGTCACGGCGGTGGTCGTTGACGTCCTCGTCGTCGTCCGGAAGGACCGAACCACGCTCAGGTTGGTCTCGACCGGACTCCACGTCGGCGGCACCGTGATGCTGTGTGTCGCCTACCTCACCGGCCGCAACGCGGCGCCCGAGGTGTTTACCCCGGGGTTGGCGCTCGCCGTGATGACTCGGCACTGGGACCAGGCGCTGTGGTGTGTGTGGTACTTCGGGTTGGCCACGGCCGGCCGGGTTGGTCTTCAGATGTGGCACGGGAGGCTAGGGCGGGGCGCCGCGGCGGGCCTCGCGGTGGTTGGAGTCGGCGGAGTTCTGCTGCTGGCGGCGGCGGCCGAGTTGGGAGGGCGGCTGGTGTACGAGTACGGCGTGGGAGTGGCGGCGCCGGTCAACGACGGGCGGTGAACGCAGGCATGGTGGACAGGTGCGGCAGCCGTTGAAAAAGCGGTGCGGAGGCGGGCTGGCGGTGGGCGAGTCTGAAGACCCGCGGCTACGGACGGGCGTGAATTGTTCTGAGGCGTTCCAGGTCGATGTCGGTCAACGGGAGCCACTCCAGCGTGTCGTCGGCGGCCGCGATGGACGAACACGGGCCGCACATGAGGGTGAAGCTGGCTCGGTGGTGCGTGAGCCCTAACGTGTGGCCCAGTTCATGGGCGATGACGTTGCGCAGGACGCGGGTGTCTCCAAGCCGACGGGGCTCCGGCGCGCGGATCGTCACGAAGTAGTCGGGCGACCCGACCAGAGGCCACGCGAACGGCAGCAGCGGCTGCCGCGAAAGCAGCAGCACCACGTCTCCGCCGATGGCCCGCAGTTCGGGCGGCGGCTGAGGCCCGGACGCGCCTTTCGGAATCCGTCCACCACGCTGCGCCACGAACCGTGCGAAAGTCTCGATGGCTCGCACGCCCGGGGCGGCGACCACGACCGATTTTTCACGTAGTCTGATATCGACTCCGACCTCGGTCAGCGTCCGGTTCCAGAACGCCAGCGCGGCGCGCGTCAGTTCTACGCGCGGGTCGTCAGCACTGGCCGCCAAGATGATCACGTCTCGGGTGACCCCAGTCTGCCCCGCAGCGGGCACCGCGACCAGCACGGTCGCAGCGGCGACGAGGCCGCGCAGAAACCGGGTGGTGATAGTCATGGATTGTCGGTGGTCGCCCCAGAGCCAGCCGTCTCGGCGCCCCACCCGGCGGCGGTGGGGCACAGCCGGGTCCGGCGGGTCTGAAGACCCGCGGCTACGTTTGGCTGAGCTCAGATTCTGAATAAGTATCGCAGCTTTGTGAAGACCGCCCGGTTGGTGCGGCGCAGATCGCTAGTGAAGAAAAGCCGCTCGTCAAATCCGTCGCCGTCCGGATCCCCTTCGATCCGTTTTTCCTGTCGATAGTGGTCGTCGTAGCCCAGGAAGAACACCGTCCCTGCATTGATGCGATAGGTCAGCAGGAGGTTGACGTCGAGGTCCTTGTCGAACGAGTTGTACTCGGTGATGTTCCGCATCAGGAGACGGTCGGTGAACGTCAGGATGCTCTGAGCCCGGTAGATCTTCACGTCGAAGACTTCGAGGCCGCCACGGCTCGGATCCGTGAGCCGACTGTTGTTGACGCTGATTTGAGAACTCAACCGAGCCAGTGGCCGCACCGTCACGTTGAGCCGCGCGCTGCGCCCGTCCCCCAGGAAGGGATTGTCATCGAAGAAAATCTGGTCTCCCTGCGAGTAGTTGACCCGGATGGACAACGCGCGGCTGGTGTTCACGCCACCACTGACCGAATATTCCGTCTTCTCAAAGTCGATCCCGCCGAAGCGCTCCAGGTCGTGGTTCACGTTGGCGCTGAACGACAGGTTGTTCGCGAAGCTAAAGTTCAGTCCGGCGCGTCTGCCCTCGTCCTCAAGCACGCCGTCGAAGTTCCGGTTCCGGCTGTAGCTGACACGCGGTCCCCAATTGATGATCCAGCTTTCCGGCCACCAGCGATAGCCCACGTTGCCGAGCACCTGCCGCTGGTCGCGGCGACGGACGAAGCCGAGGTCCGTCTCAAAATCGGGCGTAATCTCGAATGCGGCGGCGAACCAGCTCAGGTTCCGACCGGTGGCCTGGATGCTGGCGTCGAACACGTGACCCGTCGTTTCCGACCCGTCGAGCTCCCGGTGGTCAGACTGGATCGCCCGAAAAGCGGTCGTCGTGGACCTCGACAGCCGGAAGCTGCCGTCAACCCCGCGTAGCTGGCTGCTACTGTCGAGAAACTCGCGGTCGGTGAAGACGGCTCCGAGATGAGATTCGGAGTAGAGGTCGTACTTCACCCGACCGATGAAGTTCTGCGCGGTCTCGCCAAACAGCGGGTCCGAAATGTCCTCGAGATTGCCGGGGGCCTCGTCCTCTGCGGTCAGCACCCCGAGCGAGAATCGGCCGGCCTTGCCGGTCAGTTTCGCCCCCCACGTCGGGTCGACGATGGTGCGGGTGTGCACGAACGTCACGGGACCGGGGAATTCGAAGATCTCCGCCCCCTCGACAAAGAACGGTCGCAACTCGCTGAAGAACAGCGGGAAGCGCTGATTGACTTCGATCTGGGGGCGGTCAGATTCGATTTGCGAAAAGTCGGGATTGAACGTCACGTCCACGGTCAGATTGGAGGTCAGACCGTACTTGATGTTCAGGCCGGCCTGCGGGTCGGTGTCCTGACTGACGAACCCGCCGGTCGACGTATCCAGCGAGCCGAACTTGATGGCGGTGAAGGTGGGCAAGAACTCCAAGTTACGGCTGGTGGAGAAGTCCGTCATCCCCTCCATCAACCCCATCTGGCGGTGGAACCCGGCCACGTCACGAGACATCGGCGCCCACACTGCGTTTTCCTCGTTCTTCCCTTTGATCTCCCGAACGATCTGAAGCCCCCACTGGTGCGATTCACCCGCCGCACGCTGCGGGTACCGGAGGCTCTTGAGCGGAATCGCCATTTCGGCCGTGAAGCCGTCCGCGACGATTTCGGTGGCGCTGTAGAAGAGCGCGTCCCACGACCGATCCGGGACCGGAATCGGTCCGCCCCGGCGATTGCCGCTCGCATTCACGATGCCGTCACCCTGGACGTTGAACGCGTTCAGGTCGAAGTCGTAGGCACGTTGCTGCGCGAGGAACGTGTCGAGGTAGACGGTGATCAGATCGTCCTGAAACGACGTATCGCGGTCGACGCGGTTGGCGCGCATCACGCTGGGGTCTGCGTAGTGCAGGTAAAACCCGAAATAGACGTGCTCGCTGTCGTACGTGATATAGACCTCGGTTTCTTCGGTCGCTTGGGCCCCCTCAAGAGGCGCCTGTTGGGTGAATTCGGTCAGGGTCGCGGCGCTTTGCCACGCGAGGTCATCGAGACGACCGTCGATGTCCGGCGCCGCCTCGGTCCGGGTCGGTCGCACGGTGGGGCGTCCGGCGATGAGCCCCAGCCCGTCGGTGGTCTGCCCGGCCGTGAGCGCCTGGCTCGCCGCGGGCTCAACGGCGAGGGCGGCGGACGCGAGAGACTGGGCCGAGGAGACGGACGCGAATAGTGGTGCGGTCATCCCCAGGGCGAGCAGAAGTGAGACGTGTCGAGAGAAGGAGGAGGGCCGATTCAACGTCATCGCGGGGGATCGTGTCAATCTTCCGGTACAAGAAACGGGGACGGAAGCCGATGTCCCGTCCCTAGTTCTGTGTCCCTGGACACGCCTGCAGATCGCTGAATCCTACCAGAAATGTACGCCGAGACGCACGAGCGCCAGATCCGTTTCGATCAGTCCGATGGCGTGTCGACACGCCCACCCACGCCGCTGTGGCGCACGCGGCCGCTGCCATCCCGTTTGACGATGAAATCGCCCCGGACGTCGGCGACATCGATGCCGCCCGAGCCGTCCTCCTCGACAATCACGTCCCGACCGACATCGGCGATATCGATACCACCGGAACCGTCGTCTTCGATCGTGACACTACCCCGCACGGCGACGATGTCGATCCCCCACCAGAACCGTCCGTCACGCGCACGTCGCCTGCCACCCCCTCTATGTCGATTCCGCCCGAACTGTCGCGCAGGTCGAGGGCCGCGACATCATAGATTCGCAGACTGCCAGACGAATCTTCCACCTTGAGCGGCACGGTATCCGGCACCTCGAGCGTGAGATCGAGGCGCCCGTTCGTGTCGTCGGTGTGCACCTCGACCACGATGTCGATCCCGACACGTTCGGCTGTCAATTCGACCCGCTCGAGGTCCTCTTCGGTTGGCGCGCACGCCGTCCCCGTCGCGCGCACTTCCGTGAGACCGGAGCGACCGTCGATACGCAGTGACCCCGCTCGAGCGCGGACCCTGATACGCGTGGCATCGCCAACAGACACGTCGGCGGCCCGAGAGGCCGTCTCGTCGCACGACCACCCGCCCACGGACACGACACACCCCGACGAGCCGGCCACGCCGAATACGACCGCCACCGCTGCGGGCATCCACTTCATGGTGTGTCCTCCTGCCTCTTCATACGGGAGCAAGGCACCGGTTGTTCGACGGGGCGGTTTCTGACGAGGCGCGCGCGTGGCAAGGCGCGACGAGGGAGCATGCAGGCGGCATGTGACCGAGGAAGCAACGCCGTCCACGCGGGCGCCTCGTCGGAAAACCTAAAAGAGGCGGGTGTTGGCGAGGGGCCACCATCGAAGCTGCACGCGTCCAATGATGTACTTTTCGGGCACTTGCCCCCAGTTGCGGCTGTCGGAGCTCTGGTTCCGATGGTCACCCATCACGAAGTAATACGAGTCCCGCACGACCTCGGGACCGAAATTTTCGTGACTCCGGTAGGCCGCCGGGACGAACGCATCCGGCTGGAGCGCTTCATTGACATAGAGGCGGCCATCTTCGATCCGGACGGTGTCGCGCTCGTCCGCGACAATCCGCTTCACGTAGGTCGTCTCTGGATCACGAGGATAGCGCAGCATGACGATGTCGCCGGGTTGGGGCTTGCCAAAGAATCGGTAGGCCGCCTTGTTGACGATGAGCTTGTCCTGGTGCTGCAGGGTCGGCTCCATGCTCCGGCCCTCGACCCGAGCGACCTGAAATCCAAAGGTAATGATGAGGGTCGTGTACACGGCGACCCACGAGAAGGTCGTAGCCGCACCGAGCAGTTCATGACCCGCCCGCCGCAACAGGTGCGCGCGCTGGCCGCTGTGGTCGTCCGGCAGCCCAGGCGGAGGTTCATCCCCTCGGCGTACCTCGTCAGTCACGGGTGTTTCTGGATCGACCATCGTCATGTCTCGACTGTAACTCACCATGCCCCTCAGATGAGACCCCTATTCGCTTGGCGTCGGCGCCCGTAGTAGTAGGCAGTTCGAGTTTTTCGACTCGTTGGGTGGCCCCGGTGGCCACAAAGAGCGGCGTCCGCGCCGCCGGGAGATGTCGCATGCGCAGATCACGACTCGTCACGTTTATCATCGTTCTGGCCGGGCTCTGGGTGCTTGTCCCCCAGGCGTCCAGCCATCGGGAGGCCCCCCTGATCGCCAGCGACCCAGCGGACAACACGGACGTGTATGCGTTCGTGGATCCGAACGAACCTGGGCTGGTCACATTCATCGCCAACTTCATTCCGCTGGAGTTCCCCAGCTCCGGCCCGAACTTTCACCGGTTCGACGACAACGTGCTGTATGAGGTGATGGTCGACAACAACGGCGACGCAGTCGAAGACATCACGTATCAGTTCAACTTCCAGACCGCGTTGCGGAACCCCGCGACCTTCCTCTACAACACCGGTCCGGTGACGACGCTGGATGATCCGGACCTGAACGTCATGCAACAGGGGTTCGTGTCGCGGGTTGACGGCCCGCGCCGCAGCGGCACCTCGGTGCCGCTCGGAAGCGTGCCGGTCATGCCGGCGCATGTCGGCCTGAACTCCATGCCGGATTGTGACCAGATGATCGGCAGTGGCGTTCAGCAGCTCCCCGGCGGGATGCGGATGTTCGCGGGTCCTCGGGACGCACCCCGGTTAACGTAAGATCCAATATCCGACCCAAATGCCTCGACGTCATCGAGACGGGGATCTGTTCTGATGCTCACCGGCCACGGGGGGCGTCAGAAGTTCGCGACTACATCGTCCTTCGTACGCAGCAGATCGCGAGAGGTCGGGTGCTGCCGGATGTGCGAAGGGCCAGTGAGGATTTTCACTTCAATTGGGGGGATCGCCGCTCGACGACTACTCGTGCTACATCGTCGCTTGGACTGCAACGACGGCGAGGATCTCGCTTCTCCCCACTCTCCCCAACCGGGTTCAATCGAGCTCGCCCGTGAGCCAATGCAGGATGTTCAGCACGAACTGAAAGTTCTGTTCGGCCATCGGCGCGTTCATGCCCCCTGGAGAGCGGCTAGGGCCGGACACCTGAGCACTGAACATGGCGGCTTCACCAAAGAAGACGGCTCTGCCGGACCCGACCGTCATCGCGGTACCCTGCAACCATCCACTGACCGGCACCTGCTTCGTCTCCGGACCGAACTCCCACGCGCAACGGTTTCTCTCGGTGCACGGACTCGTGCAGAACCTTTTTCGCGTCGGCCGACATCGGCTCCGCGCTGTGCACTACCGTCTCCTGAGAACGCGCTCCCTCGGCATCTGGGCTGAGGTGACGGGCGCCTGCTGACGGCGCACGGGCGTCCAGCGACCGGGGAGAGAATCGCGCCCTCCTCGGTAACTTGACAATGCCGTCGTCGGCGGTATCAGTGCATAACGAACGCGAACAGCTGCTGGCCGGCCGCGACGAGCACATGTTGGCGGCCGTCAATGAGGTAGGTCTGCGGGGCGTTCGAGATGTTGCCGATGCGCGTGTTCCACAACAGGTCGCCATCCGCGGCGTCGAACGCCACGAAGTTACCGCTTCCGTCCCCGGTGAAGACCAGGCCGCCGGCCGTGGTCAGCACGCCAGCGCCGCCACCACCGCCGACGGGCCACGCATGACGCCAGGTGGTCTCACCGGTGCGGTAGTCGATCGCCGACAGCGCGTTGCCACCGGACCCGACCGTCACCCGGTCCTTCCCACCCAGCCCCATGGAACCGCGCGGGTCGGGGTCGGTGAGATAGAGCAGGTTGAACCCGTTGTTCTCCTGCGTGTAGAACAACCCGGTGTCCGGGCTGAACGCGGGTGGCTGCCAGTTGGCGACGCCTCCCTCTACTGGTGAGACCAGCGACCCGGGAATGATCGCCTCCTTGGCCGGATGCGGATTGGGCGATCCACTCTCACGAATGTGGCTGGCCCAATTCGACGTGGCGCCGTAGCGCGTCGTCACGAGGTTCTCACCAGTCACCCGGTCGATTGTGAAGAAATAGCCGTTGCGTGCGGCGGTCGAGACCAGCTTACGCGGCACGCCGTCGATGACTCCGTCGATCAGGATCGGGGTCTGGGCCGAATCCCAGTCATGGGTGTCGTGTGGCGAGGTTTGGAAGTACCAGGCCATCTCGCCAGTATCGACGTCCACCGCGATCAACGTGCAGGTGAAGAGGTTGTCACCACGCCGCGCCACCCCGGTGTAGCCGGGGGTCGGGTTGCCGGTACCGAAGATGTAGTAGTTGGTCTCTGGATCGTACGAACCGGGCACCCAGACCTGCCCGCCGCCGTGCATCGCCGCGTCGAGACTGGGCCAGGTTTCGATGCCGGGGTCCTGCTCGGTCATCGGGACGGTGTAGAACTTCCATTGCAGCTCGCCGGTCGCGGGGTCGAACGATTGCAGGAAACCGGGCGCGTCAAGGTCGTTCCCGGTGCCAACCAACAGATGGTCCCCCACGACGATCGGCGCCATGGTCGAGAAGTACTGTTCCTCGAAACTGGCGATCTCGGTGTGCCAGCGCTCTTCGCCGGTCTTCGCGTTGAGCGACACCAGGTAGTTGTCGACGGTCTCGAAGATGACCGAGTCGCGCCACACCGCTACGCCCCGATTACCGATGTGTGGTCCGCCCCGGGTCTTCCAGAAGTAGTGCCAGCGCTCACCGCCGTCACGCACGTCGAGCGCCCACACGTGGTCAGGCGCCGTGACATACAGGAGGTCGCCCACCTGCAAGATGGACCCTTTGATGCGCTGGGAGCCGATGGTGAAGTCACCGGTCCCCTCGCCACCGATGAACGTCGGCGCGTTGTTGCCCTCGAGCGCCGGCATACCCGAATCGATCGTTCTGGTCCACGCGAGCGTCAGTCGCTGGACGTTGTCGGTGGTCACCTGAGCGAGCCGGCTGTACCGACGCCCGCTGTAGTCGCCCGAGTAGGTCGGCCACGAGTCTTCCAGCGGCTCCAGCAGCGATGCCGGATCGAGACCACCCGATTGAGCAGATGACGCGATGGGGGCAAGCAGCAACGCAGCCGCCATTGCCGTTACACAACAGGGCGTCTTCGGTCGACGTGTCGCGAGGGCTGCGGTCATTGCAGAGTCACCAGATAGGCCGTGACGTTGTGAATGTCGGTGTCGCCGTAGAGCGGCAGCATCTCACGGTGGGCGGCCATCGGGTCATCCACCTCCACCTGTGGCGTGTCGCCACGGCGACTGAACGACCGGTGGCGTCCATCGTCCTCGGTGAGCACGACCAGAAAGTCGTTGAGCCGCTCGAGGGTGCCGGACACCCGCTGGCTGGACGGCAGGGTCACACTGACCGTGATCGGTGGTCGCTCGGCGTTGCGCGCGCCACCCCTGACCCAGGTGTCCTGCAGTTCCTTCGGCGACTCGACGCGAGCGCCGATCCCCTGCAAGTCGCCCGTCGGTGAATGACACGACGCGCACCGTTCCGCGAAGTAGGTCTGGCCGGCGGTGGCATCGCCCACCAGAATGTCGAGCTCGAGTTCCTCTCCCGCCGGCGGCCCACCCTGACGCGAGGCGGTGCCGAGGACGTCGTGGATATACTCGACCACGGCGTCCAGATCCGCGTCAGACAGGTTCTGCGGCGGCATGCTCGAACCGCCCGCACCCGACTGGCCGTCTCGGATCACGGGTCCCATGAGGTCCCCGCCGTCGTCCTTCAGCACGAGCTGCGAGCGCAGCAGATTCGGACCGCCGAGGTCACCGCCCCGCAGGTCCAACCCGTGGCACGCGCGACAGCTGATGCCGTACACCGCCTGGCCACGCGCGATCACTTCAGGGTCGCCCGGCTCACGCTGCAACGCCGGGTACAAGCGCTGGTCCCGCGTTTGGGGTGGCTGAGCCGCAGCCAGCACCGCCGCCGGCCGCGCGCCCGGCACTGAGACATCGGCAACGTGCGGGCTCAACGCCACCGTAAGGGCGCCGACACCCCGCACCACTCGTGACGTCACCGCACCCTGCAACATGGCTGACAGACCCTTGGCACTCAGCGCTCGGCGGAACGCTCGGACATCAGGATGTTCGACATCGCGTAGTTGCCCTCGTGGCACGCGTACTCGTAGATGATGTAGTCGTCGAGCCGTGGCATCGGACGAACCGCGGTCCAGGGCGCCGTGTAGACGGTGGCATCTTCGATGGTGAATTCGGTTTCGATCCGATCCTCGGCCACCCGGCGGAAGCGCTCGACCGCCTTGGTATGACGCGACGACGGGAACCGATGCACGGTCTGGTCGCTGTAGTTCGCGGTCTCGATCACCAAGGTGTCACCGTCCCAGTGCGCACGGGAGTCGCCGTTCCACTGCCGAATGTCGTCGTCGAGTTGCGGACGCCCGTCGAGCGGAATGATCCGCACGTCGTGGATGTTCTCCATCCGGATGGCGACGTGGGTCGGGGTCTGCAGAATCTGGATGCTGTTGTTGTATCCCGTCGAGATCGGCGGCACGCCGTGGTAGGTGATGCAGCGGTCCCAATTCGTGCGATCGACCCAGGAGTCGGCCGGATGCGCCCGCGCGTAATCCCGCTGCTCGGTCTGCCGCTGCTGCGTCTCCGCCGTTGCCGGCAACCGACCGTCGGGCGGGTCGACAATCAGAGAGGTCCGCATGTCCGAGCTCACCTCGCCCCGGTCGAACCACAGGGCGTTGTAGGACCCGACACTCCCTGGGGCGTCCGGCTGGTCGAGCGTCACCGAGTAGTTCCGCTGCGCCGCCTCCTCGGGCGTGAAAAACTCTTTGTCCGCCATCGACGTGGGTCGCTGCAACGGCGTCAGCGACGCATACGACCAGGTGCCCTGGAGGTCCGGGTCGCCCCACGGCGTCTTGAGTGGGCCATCCTGGCCGACGACGAACACCGGGACGAACATGAGCACACCGACGAACGCTCCAAGCGCCAACATCATTCGCTTCTGCATCTGGACACTCCCCACTGAACCGCATTGCGGTGGCCCCAACCGTGGAACCGCGTCGCGCTCCGTCGCTACTGGCTCTCGTTGTAGATGTTCTGGACAAGCGTCGTCACACCTTGTGGCGGCGCTTGAAAGTCGCTGAACCGATCGGGCTTGACATACGCACCGGCCACCTGCTCGACGGTCTGGCCGGAGGCCATCCCGTGTTTCGCTTTCGCGAGCACATCGTTGAAGAAGCCACTGAAGTTCACGAAGTCTTCCCACGACACGGTCACCGTGTGGTGACCGGCAATCACGGTGTCGACGTTCTTGATGCCGTCCACCGCGCGCATCAGCGTGGACCCGAACTCGACCGCGCTACCGTTCCCATTGGCAACGTCGATGAACGGCAAACTCATCCGTTGAAACATGTCGCCGGTGTGGACAGTGCGCGCCGCCGGGAACACCACGAAGGTATCGCCATCGGTATGGCCGCGACCAAAGTGATACAAGTCGACCCGGTCTTCACCATCGAACAAGGACTTGCGGCTTGCAAAGGTAGTCGTGGGCAGATACTTGGCGTTCGCCCCTTTGAACGCGTCGCAGTTCGTGACCGGCTGACAGCTCGCGCGAGCCATATGGGCCCGGGTGTTTTCGTGCGCCACGAACTCGACGGTATCGGGGAACTCGGTATTGCTACCCGAGTGATCGAAGTGCGTGTGTGTGTTGATGATGGTGGTCACCGGCTTGTCGGTCACGGTGGCAACCAGGTTGAGAATGTCCTGACCGTAGCCTTCGAGCTTGGTATCGACCAGCACCACCCCGAACGCCGTCACGAAGGCAACGATGTTGCCACCGGTCAACATGCTCTGCTCGGCGGGAGGAGGCGGGTTGCTGAGCAGATACAGGTTGTCTGCGACTTCCTCGATGCCGTGTATCTCGGGCCGCGGCTGCCGCGCCTCGTAGGTGGCCGCGGTCAAGACGACGCCCAGGAGCGTCAAGATCACCAGACTAGCACTGCGCTTCATCCGTTCCTCCCCGAGCCAGAGCACGTCAGAATGTGTGATTGTAGCATCGCGACCAGGCGCGACGAGGGAGCAGCCAGACGGGCAGTGACCGAGGAAGCAGCGCCGTTGCTTGCCCCGCCATAACCCGGGATGACCGGTCTTTCCTACGGTCACAGTGCGCGGATCAACAGCGAGCGCCGGTGGCTGGTGACACAATCCCCGCTGCCGCCAGCCGGGATTGAGTCGAACCGCCCGCACACGCGAGCGCGCGCAGCGTGGGGCTGGCGATAAGCGCGTCCGGGCCGGTCGGCGCCGCGCGTAGCTGCAGGTGCGCGAACAAGCGTCGTGCCTCACCCTCGGGCCGCAGTCCGACATCCGGATCCCGCACCGCCGGCATCAACTTCAGACTGACGGTGCCACGGACGTTCCCACCGATCGTGAGAATCCGGGCGCGTGCGTCGTCCAGCGCGACCACCACGTCGCAGTGTGTCCGTGCCCCCTCGCCCATCTGTTGGCGTCGTTCCGCCAGCGAGCGGTAGGCCGGGCGACGACCGCTGCACAGGAGATCGCCTGGGAGGACCGGCGCATCGCCGATGTCGTGGGCCGTGAACGCGGCCGGTGCACCGCCATCCCGGGCGCGGATCGCTTGATCGATGTAGGTGTGATGCGCGACGGCACGTCGGAATTGATCGGATTCGTCGAGGCCGCTTTCGCACATCACCCAGGAAACGAACGCGGCAGACCAGGGGTATCGCCAGCGTGCGCTGGACTCCGAACCGTCCCAGCGATCGTTCTGGTTCTCGATAATCCATTCACCCTCAGGGGTGACCGTCCAGTAGCCGGCAATCGAATCTGCGACCCGCACATACTCGCTGGGGCTCAAACGAGGCCATCGGCGGCGCCCACGCCGCAGCGGTTGGTCATCGAGCCGCGTCTGGTCTACCACCGAAAACCCGAAGAACCCCCACTCCTGAGCCGCCACATCGACAATCCGCCGACGCAACGGTTCATCTGGCCGGGGCCGGCAACCGGTCTCTTGCACTCCGAGACTCCCCACCGCGCCGTCTACCCTGGCCGCCGGTGGCACGACATCGAGCTGATCGACGCTCAGTCGTTCGAGATTCGACGACTGCGCCGTGACCAGAGTCGACAGCAGCAGTGCTCCAGCCAGCGCGAGGGTTGGCATTCTCATGATGGACCTGTGAATTCTATGCTTGATCTGAGGCCCCAGATCAAAACCGCGCTACAGTTTCTCGGGTGAAGAGCACCTCGGCGGCTTGGGTCTGTGTCGTCACGCTCACCGCGGCGAGCGCCCTGGCTCAGTCGGCCGCTTCAGGCCGCCGGTCTGCGCCGGTTCTGCCGGAGACGCCGTATCGGTACGACGGCGGCAACCTGCCGCGACACTTCACCCAGTCCGACGGACCGGAGAGCATCGCCTCCGCGGACAACACGCCGGACGACAACCCCACGACCGACGCCGGGGCGACGCTCGGGCGGGTCCTGTTCTACGACACGCGGCTGTCGGCGAACGACTCCGTCTCGTGCGGCACCTGTCATCAGCAGGCCCACGGGTTCTCCGACCCCCGCCGCTATAGCGTGGGGTTCGACGGCCAGACCACGCGCCGTCACTCGATGAGCCTCACCAATGCGCGGTACTACACACGGGGGAGGTTCTTCTGGGACGAGCGCGCCGAGACGCTCGAGTCACAGGTCCTGGCGCCGGTGCAGGACCCGGTCGAAATGGGGATGACGTTGGATGGCCTGGGAACGAAGCTCGGACAGGTCGACTACTATCCGCGGCTCTTTGACCAGGCCTTCGGCAGCCCCGCCATCACCGCGGACCGGGTGGCGCGGGCGCTCGCGCAGTTTGTCCGAGCCCTGGTGTCGTATCAATCGCCCTACGACCGGGCGCGCGCCGCCGGCCCGCCGGGTTCCGCCGCGTTCACGGCGGCGCTGCCCGAACTGCCCCGCCTCGGTCACCGGCTCTTTGTCGGGGTGCCCGGCGAGGGGGTGCGCGCGGTCGGGTGCGCACGGTGTCACGTGAGTGACGCTCAGATCAGCCTGTCGCCACGCAATATCGGCCTCGCCCGGCTCGGCCCGGACGGCGACGACGACCAGGGCGCCGGTGACGGCCGCTTCAAGGCCCCGTCACTGCGCAACGTGGCCGTCCGGACGCCCTACATGCACGACGGTCGCTTCAACACCCTGCGTGAGGTCATCGAACACTACAACACGAAGGTCGAGGCCACCCCGTTCCTGGACCTGACGCTGATGAACCGCCGCCTCGCGGTGACAGGCGGGCCGGTCCGCCCGGTGCGTCTCGAGTTGACTGCACGGGAGATCGACGCGCTGATCGCGTTTCTGGAGAGCCTCACGGACGACACGTTTCTGGCCGACCCACGGTTCTCGGACCCCTTCATGTGACCAGCCCAGAGAGACTGGCCGGGCCAACCGCCGCGTCTGGGAGTCTAAGGGCTCTGTCTAGGTCTTGGTCGAGTAGAGCATGAGCCTCCTCTATGACGTCGTGCACGTCACGCGATCCCGGGCGCGGCAACCTGGTGTCTGGGTCGTGGCGGTCGCCACGCTGGCGCTCGGACTCGGTCTCAATAGCGCCATCTTTGCGGCGGCCTATGGCGTCCTCTGGCGACCGCTTCCATTTCCGGACGCCGACCGACTGGTGACTGTCGCTACGCGGTACCACCAGAATCCCGATGTCGGCGGTGTCGGCCTGGACCAGTTCGGTGAATGGAACGACCGGCTACGCACGGCGGACCTGGCCGGTCACCGGGCCAGAGCGCGTACTCTCCGAGGAGCCGGCACAGCTCGGATCATCACCGCGGCGATCGTTACTCCTGAGTTCTTCACGATCCTCGCTATTGGGCCGCTCGCTCGGGCGAAACCGTGAGTTCGCGCTCCGACTTGCACTGGGAGCCGGACCCGGCCGCCTACTACGCTCGGCGATCATCGAGGGCGTGGCGGTCGCGAGCGGCGGGGCGCTAGCAGGTCTGTTTATCGGGTGGGCCGCACTCGAGCTATTCACCAGCCTGGCCGCTGGGGTGCTGCCCCGGGCGAGTGAAATTGCGCTGGACGGCGCGGAGTTCTTGCGGGGCCCCCGAGTGCCCCACTCCGGGGCCGCGGGCCGCGCATTGTCGCGCGCCAGGGCTGTTGTTTTTCCGCAGCCTGCTAGACCGCAACACCCCAATGAAGAGCTGTCAACGCTCCCGGGATTCCGGCTGACCTCGCACCTGGACGCGCACCTGGCTCCGACGCACGGCCAACGCAATCTCCGTCTCGGGGTCGGCGTTCGGTGGGGGCTCGAACGTGACGAGATAGCGAGCTGGCCTGGCCGCTGCGCGCTCCGCCACCAGTTCGCCCAGCTCGACCAATTTGCGCACGACCAAGACACTCGGGCTGTTCACCTCGGCCAGCCAGCCATCGGTCAACTCGCTCAAGCGCCG
>Ga0310124_10000605_pt1 | contig 24886 bp, 21 predicted proteins | sample CB11b_AW_Bot5_MG_FD_203507 | JGI IMG/M metagenome (GOLD analysis project Ga0310124, IMG submission 203507) | Marine microbial communities from Western Arctic Ocean, Canada - CB11b_AW_Bot5 | ecosystem: Environmental > Aquatic > Marine > Oceanic | place: Canada: Western Arctic Ocean | collected...
GGCTGGGCCGCTGTGTCGCGGAAGTGACGACCTCGACAATGTCTCCGCTCTTCAGCTGGGTGCGGAGCGGAACCATTCGTCCGTTTACCCTCGCCCCAACACACGTGTTCCCGATATCGGTGTGAACGGTGTACGCGAAATCCACCGGTGTCGCGCGCCGCGGAAGCGCCTTGACCTCACCCTTTGGTGTAAACGTATAAACGTCTTCCGGATACAGATCCACCTTAAGCCCGTGGATAAACTCTCCAGGGTCTCGCACCTCTTGCTGCCATTCCAGCACTTGCTTGAGCCACCGAAAATACTTTTCGTCCGCGTTCGCCCCAACCCGCCCCTCTTTGTATTTCCAATGAGCAGCGATCCCGTCTTCGGCAAGCCGATGCATCGCTGCGGTGCGGATCTGCACCTCAAACGGAAAGGCGCGGTCGCTCACCACAGACGTGTGAAGCGACTGATATCCGTTCGGACGGGGCATCGCGACAAAATCTTTAAACCGCCCGGGCACCGGCGCCCACGTCTGATGGATGATTCCGAGTGCGCCGTAACAATCCCTAACAGAGCTCGTAATAACCCGTAGCGCGACAAGATCGTAAATCTCATCGAGTCCAATTTTCTGACGCCGAATCTTTTGACGGATGCTAAAAAGACGTTTGATGCGACCTTCGATCGACACGAGCTCGATCTGCGATTCGGTCAGTTTCTCTGCGAGCGTGCGCCGGAGATCTTCGACGGTTTGCGCGGTCGCCAGACGCCGCTTCTCGACCCACGCGCGGAGCATCTCGTAGGTCTTTGGTTCCAGGTGCCGAAACGCCAGCTCTTCCAGCTCGTTCTTCAGCTTATTCATGCCGAGCCGGTTGGCAATCGGCACGTAGATGTCGAGCGTTTCCTGCGCGATCTTGACCCGCTGCTCTTCAGACAAGGCGGTCAGCGTGCGCATGTTGTGAAGGCGGTCCGCAAGCTTGACGAGGATGACGCGCGCGTCATCGACCATCGCCAGCAACATCTTGCGAAAATTCTCTGCTTGGCGCTCCTCCGTCGACGAGAACGGGATCGTGCTTATCTTTGTGACTCCCTCCACCAAATGCGCCACGTCGTCGCCAAACATCTCGCGGACGCTATCGATGGTAGTCAGGGTGTCTTCAACAACATCGTGCAGGAGTCCGGCCGCTATCGCGACGTCGTCAAGCCGCATGTCGGCGACGAGCCAGGCCACCTCGAGCGGATGAGTAATGTACTCCTCACCTGACCTACGAAGCTGCCCGGCGTGCTCGACAGCGGAAAATTTGTACGCTCGGCGCAGAAGATCCGTATCGGAGTCGGGGTTGTAGGCAGTCGCCTTCGCCGCCAGGCTGCTAAAGGTGATCATCAAAGGGCTCGCGTCCCAATGGGTCGTACTGTCGTCGGCAAGAAAAAAGCCGGCTACCGCAACAGCGGTAGCCGGCCGTCAAGCATTGTGCTGTAGAGCGAAACTACTCAGCCTCAGCCGCAGCGACACCAGCGTTCTGTGCTGCCTCGAGGCTCTCCGCGAGATCGCGAAGTTCGTCAGCTTCGGCGATGAGTGCTTCCTGCTCGTCAGAATCGTCCGTCTCGTTCGCCTGCATGCGGAGCAAAATATTCTTGTACACCAGGGCGTCCACATACCGCTCGTTCAGCGCCAGCGCACGATCAGCAGCTTCCAGACCCGACCCGATGTATTCATTCTTCAGCTCTTGCGTGATCCGGAAATCCCGGAAGGCCTTCTCCCAGTAAAACGTCGATATCGTGTAGTAGGCCTCCGGATTGTCCGGCTCTATCTCAGCTCTCTGCTCCAGCGCATCGATCGTGAGCTCAAACTCGCCCGCTCGATTGTAGAAGCCGGCGAGCTGCAAATACACCACAGGGTCGGTCGCCCGGAAACTCCGTACCGATTGGTACACAGCCTCCGCGTCTTCAAAGAGCCCCGATTCCTCATATAGCTGTGCGAGCCGGAAATAGTTGTCGGGATTCTCTGGATCCCGCTGAATCATGTCGCGCAGCACGGGCTCCGAGCGAGATGGGTCGTTCGCCTTGTTTGGACCGAACGCCGCAACGAGATACTGCAGGGACAGAACCTGATAGTCAGTAAAGGAGCCATCACCATTTGGGACCCTTCGGGGGGCGCGGTCTGACGCCAACTCGTAGTAGCGAATCGCCTCCTCGAGATTGTGGATGTTTTCCGCCGAGCTGTCACCGGTTACGTACAAACTATCGTAGGAGTTGGCGACAAAGAAATACGACGGGGTGAGCATTTGAGCCACCTCGCTGTCGCCACCGCTGGCCTCGATGACCCCAAGGACCTCATCGTATAGCTCGATGGCCTCCTCGTAGAACCCTCTTCCGTACGCCAGGTTTGCGTCTTTAAACGTCCGAACTGCGCCTAGCTCACTGAAGAACGAGCACCCGGTTGACGGGAGCGTCAGTAGCGCGAGCGCGACGAAGACAACCCACGCTCGGTTGCGTTGCATGTCCATTGAACCTCTCTTTTGACGTCTTCGAAATGTCGCAGTCCCGAATCCAACGAGCGCGGTCGGCCGCCGATCAAATCGTGTCTCTACTCACCAACTGGGGATGCACCGCCAGCGCGCCGCATACCCTCGGTCACAATTCCAACTTTGTCAATGCCCGCACCCTTGGCCGCATCGATCACCGCGATGATGTCCCCATAGGACAGGGTGCCGGAACCGGCGATAAACATCGTCTTGTCCCTACGTTGGGCAAAGATATCTCGCAGCCTGGTCTCGAGCTGATTGATTGTCACGTCTTGCTTGTTGATCGAGATCCGCCGGTCGGCGGTGTACTCCAAGACGATCTGGCTACTGTCGGTCGCGGCCTGGGCCGAAGACTGTGTCTCAAGCGGCAGGTTGATATCGAGGCCGCGTTGTCCCAACGGCAATGCCGCCAGAAAGATGACGATCAAGACCAACAACACGTCGATAAACGGCGTGATGTTGATCTCGTGGTTTTCTTCGGGTCTGTCCGCTTCGACGACCGCGTCCGCGCCGTGATGCTTCTTCCTGGCCATCGATTAGTCTCCGCCAGCTCCAGAGAGACGCCGTTCGGTGATGAGGCCGATATTCTCGATGCCGGCCCGTTGCAGTTGGTCCAGTACGGTCATGATCTCGGAGTACCTCGCTCCCTCGTCACCCTTAATCAACAGGATACGCTCCAGCTTCCGGTCGAGTGCGGACTGGATGGCGGATAGCAGCAGGGTCTCCTCGGTCGGGATGTTGTCGACGTAGAAACGGCCTGCTTGGTCGATGTGAAGAGTGGTGTTGTTGTCGTTGTCCGCCTTATCTTGCGTATTACGCGCCTCTGGCAGCCTAACTGGAACACCGGCTTGCAACATTGGCGCAATCAGCATGACGATAATCAACAACACCAGCATCACGTCCGCGAGCGGCGTGACGTTGATCTCTGAGTTTAGGGCATCGCCCTTGTTACCGACCGCCATCCCCATGGTATGTTTCCTCCTGTCGCCGAATTTCCGCCGCGCAGCCCCGCTTGTTAGCTAGCAGCAGGGCTTCACGGACTTATCAGACGCTGATGCCGCTCGCGCCAACGCTGGCGACGGCAGCGACACGTCTCTCACTTACGGGAAACTACGCTTTCTTGATGAAATAGTCGACGAGCTCTGAAGACGAGTTGTCCATCTCGACGTTGAAGTACTCAACCTTACCGGTCAGGTAGTTGTAGAACCACACGGCCGGGATCGCAACAAACAACCCGACAGCGGTTCCGACCAGCGCCTCAGAAATACCGCCAGAAACTGCGCCCAAACCACCGGACCCAGTCGTCGCGATACCTTGGAACGCGTTGATGACGCCAAGAGTCGTGGCGAACAAGCCTACGAACACAGCCGTGGAACCGATGGTCGCGAGGACGCCCATCCCCTTCTTGAGGTCGGCAGAGGTCAGAGCCGCCGCACGCTGAATCGCGCGACGCACACTGTCAACGATATCGTCCTTGTTCAGCTCCACACCAGAGTCCTCCTGGAACTGATATTCCTGGAGCCCAGCGAGCACCACTTTGCTGAGATGGCTGTACCGGAAGTCTTTAGACTGCGACACGCCGATCGCGTCTTTGAGCTTGTGGTCTTTCAGATGCTTTGCGACGCGAGGTGCGAACGTCTTTGACTGTTTCGTGGCCTGAGAAAACGTGAAAACCCGTTCGAAAAATATACCGACTGACCACATCGACATGACGGCCAAAAGCGCCATCAAGAGTTTAACCGGGATACTCATTTGGTCCCAAAGTTCCAGTAGATCCATCTACTCCTCCTCGACGAATTACCTAATGGTTCTGTTTCGCACGCGAAAGCAGGCACTTTCCTGCATGACGGTTGCGGCGACGAACTTCAGCGCTTTTCAGGCGAACGCCAACCGGTGTTTCGATTGGGGTCTGGTTATTACGACATGGTGAAGTTGACGGTTACCGTCATGATGACTGGAACGGGAACGCCATTGAGCAACGTGGGCGTGTAAACCCATTGCCGCACTGCGGATATCGCCGCGTCGTCAAGAAGTGGCACGGACCGCAAAACATTGACGTCTGTCACTAGACCGGTGGGACCAATGACCGCTTCCAGAATAACGACGCCTTGAACCCGCGCAGCCTGCGCAACAGGCGGATACACTGGAGGTACATCGGTCACTTTGGTCGGTGGCGAAATATTTCCACCGACTCGGATGGGCTCAACTGGGGGTGGTGGCGGTGGCGGGGCTGACGGTAAACCGCCCACGATTCCGCCGATGACTCCACCTGCTAATCCACCTTCCACACCGCCAACGTCAGAAAGGTCGAAGCCGGTTTCAGCAATAATTTCATCCGGCGCGGCGATAGGGGCAGCGTTCGGATTGATCTCAACGACCGGCGGCGGAAGTGCGGCCGCAGGTCGAGGCGGTGGGGGCGGCGGGGGCGGTGGAGGTGGTGGAGGCGGCGCAGCGACAAATGCCATCATCGACGACGGACTCGGCAGCGCATCAACCGCCAGCAAAGGAACGATCACGATCGTGCCGATCGCAACAACATGGATCAAAATCGACAATGGAACGGTGTACCACTTTTGCGTTCCGACCTTTATGGTCGGATTCGCGATCTCACCAAACATTTGATGACCGGCCACGGATACCTCCTCACCCATCGCACAAAGACAGGCGGCGCTTCAATGAGCGTCGATTATATGTATGCTCCGAAATCGTGTCAACGAGCTAGAACATAAATAAGCGCGAGACATAAAAAGCCCATTCAACCCCTAAGAAGATTTCCGGGTTCGTCACCGCGTGCCATTGCTGAACCCAAAAATTTTGGCTGTCGTTTCGGTTAGACCCCGGCCGCGCAAAAATGGCCTCATCCCATCCACGCGACGACGAGAGGAGCAAAGATCACCGCGACGATGCTCATCAGCTTGATGAGAATGTTCAGACTCGGCCCGGACGTGTCCTTAAAAGGATCACCGACCGTGTCGCCGATGACAGCGGCCTTGTGAGGCTCGGACCCTTTCCCGCCTAGGTGCCCTTCTTCAATGTATTTCTTGGCGTTGTCCCACGCGCCGCCCGCGTTGGCCATCATCAGCGCCATGAGCACACCGGAGACCAGCGCTCCGGCCAAGAGTCCTCCGAGCCCAGAGACGCCGAGCAAGAAGCCGGTCACGACCGGCGCCAGCACCGCGAGAATGCCGGGGAGAATCATCTCTTGAATCGCAGCCTTGGTGGAAATTTCGACGCACCTGGCTGAATCCGGCTCGGCTTCGCCTTCCAGCAGCCCTTTGATCTCTTTGAATTGCCGACGTACTTCCTCGATCATTTTCGCCGCCGACCGCCCCACGGCATTCATGGTGAGCGCTGCAAAAATGAAAGGAAGCATGCCGCCCAGCAACATCCCTATCAGAACATTCGGATTCTCCAGCGACAGGCTGAGTAGGCGTTCGTCAAACACATCGACCCCGCCTGCTTGCTCGATCGCCTGGTCCGCTTTTGTTCGGAACGTGCTGAAGAGGGCCAACGCAGTCAGCGCCGCCGAGCCGATCGCGAACCCTTTGCCCATCGCTGCTGTCGTGTTGCCTACCGCGTCCAGCGCGTCGGTTCGCTGCCGAACGTAAGGCTCGCACTTGCTCATCTCCGCGATGCCTCCGGCGTTGTCGGCGACGGGGCCATACGCGTCAACGCCGAGGCTGATCCCCAAGGTGGACAGCATGCCGACGGCGGAGATCGCGATCCCGTAGAGTCCGGCGAACTCGTAGCTAAAGAAAATCGCTATGCAGATAATGATGATCGGGAGCCCACACGACATCATGCCAACACCAAGCCCCGCAATGATGTTCGTGGCAGGTCCCGTTTCGGACGCCTTCGCAATGTGCTGCGCTGGCGGTTTGTCTTTTCCGGTGTAGTACTCCGTCACCTGACCAATCGCCACGCCCGCGGCCAAACCAAGGAGCACGCACCACAGCACGCCGAAGGGCAGCCCCAGCATCACAACCAGACCGACAGCGGCCAGCAGAACTAGAGCCGACGCCACAAGAAGACCACGGTGAAGCGCCCCGCCGATCTTGCTCTCATCGTCGGTGTTGACGGCGAAGGTTCCCAGAATCGAGGCGACGATGCCAACGCCGGCTAGGAGAATCGGAAAGAGAACGAGGGCTGCCTGCACCGCGCCAAACTCGCCCTCTTCGACCTCCCACAAGGCCAGGGCGGTGGGCGCTGTCAACGCCCACGCCAACGCGATGGAAGCAATGATGCTACCGACATACGACTCAAAGAGGTCAGCGCCCATGCCCGCGACATCGCCAACGTTGTCGCCCACGCTGTCGGCGATCGTGGCCGGATTCCGGGGATCATCTTCAGGAATACCGGCCTCGACTTTGCCGGACAGGTCTCCCGCCACGTCGGCGGCCTTTGTGTAGATGCCACCCCCCACTCTGGCGAAGAGCGCGATGGAGGAGGCCCCCAGGGAAAACCCGAACAGTTGCTCGATCGCGATTGGTCCGTTGCCGGTCAAACCGCCAAATGCGTAGTAGAGAATGGCGACACCGGCCGTGCCCAGAGCCACGACCGTGAGCCCCATCACCGCCCCGCTCGAGAACGCCACCCTCAGGGCGGCGGCAAGGCTTGTCGTGGCCGCAAACGTTGTCCGAACCGCGGCCCCGGTTGCGGTCCGCATACCCACCCAGCCGGCAGTGGCCGACAGCAGCGCGCCGATGAGAAAGCTCACGCCAGTCAATACTGCGTTCTCGGGGAGGAAGAGACACAGAATCACGAACATGAGGCCCACAAACACCGCGAGCACCTTGTATTCCGTCTTGAGAAACGCCATCGCCCCCGCCCGAATGAGCGCGGCGATGCGCTGCATGACTTCAGGGCCTGGGGAATGCGCATTGATACTGCGGACCAAATACACAGAAAAGAGTGCGGCTGCGAGCGGGGCACCACATCCCAACGTTAGGTAGAGTAGCTGTTCCATTCGGTTCCTTTAGATGTAGGTGTCTATGGCGTAGGAGCCCTGCGAAGCCGCCACAACAACCGATTACCGTAGTAAGTCATCACCGCTGCGGTCAAGCCTCGGTGGTTCCGGCGAACCGGTCACGGTCGTCCCGGTGAGCGGAACTGGTTCCACTTCTGGTTCTGATGAAACACGCAGTTTTGTCGAAAATGCCATCCCTCCGGTCAGGAACACCTGGACACCCTCCTGCACGGTCAAATCGGGATACGAAACCACGCTCGTGTCATAGATGTGGATATCACCAAAATAAATGTGATTCGTCGGTACGTAGACGGCCACCAGTTCGCTCGACCCGTCGTCTCGACCCAGGACAAACTGTTTGGTCAAGAACCCCAACACCAAGCCTCGGCGAGGGTCATCAACCAAGACGACTCTTTTGAACCCCATCTTATTTGTGGGAGAAAACGCTTCCACGAGCTGCTTCACCGGGCCATACACCGCCCGAAACACCGGAAGCCGTAGCAAGTACTCCTCGCCGCGTTGCAACACGCGGCCCCCGAAAACATTCGTGGCCACCACCCCCACCATCAACACCAGCGCTGCCAGCGTGAGCAATCCCATCCCCGGCACTTCTTGCCCCAACCAACGAGCGTAGACAGGCACCATGACCCCGTCGATCAGTTGAAAGAGCCAGACAAACGCCGCCACGCTTATCACCAGAGGAACGGTGACTACAAACCCGGTTAAGAAACTTCGTCGAAGCCATTGCATAAGTCAGGTCTATCCTTAGCCCGGCCTTTTCAAATTTCCTCGTGGAAAACGATACGAGGCGTCACGCCCCTCGGAGCGCGAACACAATCAGCGCCGCGATGACCACTCGGTAGGCAACGAAAGAGTAAAGCGAATTGTCGGCCAAGAAGCGAATAAAGTATTTCACTGTTGCATAGCCGACAACCGCGGAACTCAACAGGCCGACGGCAAACAGGCCGACGGCACCCGGCGGCACTCCGACGCTCGCCAACTCAAACGCCTCCCTTCCTGCGGCGGCCACGATCGCGGGTATACCCAACAGGAACGCAAAGCGGGCCGCTCGCTCCCGGCGCAGACCAAACAGCATCGCGATGGTGAGGACGGCACCCGATCGCGACACGCCCGGCACCAACGCGGCTGCCTGAGCAAAGCCCAGGTAGAGCGCCTCACGACCAGTCAGGGTCTCTTCCGTCCTGACTCGCGACCCGACGCGCTCGGCGGCAGCCATGACGAGTGCTCCGAGCGCGAGCGCGGCGGCGGCGACGATCGGCGTCCGCAGGGTCGACTGGATGGCATCAGCGAAGAGAAGCCCCACAACAACGATCGGTAGCGTACCGATGGCAATCTGCCTGACGAGTCGTACCCCTGAGTCCGCGGTACCCCGACCTCGCGCGAAGATATGCGGCATGGAAACCGTCATTCTCCAGACGTCTTGTCGGAAATACACCAGGACGGCCAGCAAGGTTCCCACATGACACGCGACGTCAAACGCGAGTGCCAGCTCACCCGAAGCCCATCCAAACAAAGCGCGGGTGAGTACGAGATGAGCGGAGCTCGAGATCGGCAGAAACTCGGTCAGCCCTTGGACAATCCCGAGCAGCGTGGCCTGAAACGCGGTCACCGATTTTACGGAGCCCCTGCGTGATGAGCAGAGCTAGACGCGCACGTTGCGCCCACGTCGCTTCGCTTGGGGCCTGGTTGGGCGAGTCGGCGCGTCAGACGATGGTGTCGCCGTGACCTGCGGCCGTCGCGGCGACGTGGCATCCGACGCCGGGAGACCTCGCCGGGCCACCCGCCATTGGGTGATCAGAATGGCCACTGGGGCGGCGATAAAAATCGTCGAGTAGGTCCCGGTCACGACGCCAACGAACATCGTGAACGCGAACCCACGAAGCACCTCGCCCCCAAACACGAACAACGCCAATACCGTAAATGCCGTCGTTCCAGAGGTAATAATCGTCCGCGCCAATGTCTGGTTGACACTGGTGTTAACCAGGGCCGGGAAGTCTCCGCGGCCTCTTCGACGAGTATTTTCTCGGACCCGGTCAAACACGACGATCGAGTCGTTTACCGAGTAGCCCGTAATCGTCAGCATCGCCGCCACAACATTGAGTGACAGTTCGTAGCCGAATAGCGTCAGCAAGGAGAATGTCACCAGGATGTCATGCGCGACCGCCACAATGGCGCCAACGCCAAAGCTATAGCTGAATCGGAAGGCGATGTAGCCGAGGATCCCGACCATCGCGAACAGAAAGGCGCTCACACCTCGCTGCTGGAGCTCGGCGCCGATGACCGGCCCTACGAGCTCTCGAGACACCTCCTCGAACTCACCGAGCGAACTCTCGTTCAAAAGCGATAGGACGCGCTCTGCACCCTCCTCGAGCCTTGTCCCTTCTTCGGGATCCGCCTGTGGCAGGCGTACCAGAACTCCGCCCCCAGAATCGCCGTATTGCTGGACGTCCTTCTCGTCAATCAGCGTGAGCGCGTCGCGGACCGCCGCTTCCGATGTCGGCTGGGCAAACTCGAGGACCATGAGTGAGCCCCCGGAGAAATCGATACCGAACCGCAATCCGCCGTTCAGGACCATCACGACGACGCCGGCCGTTATCAGGGCGGCGGACAACGCGACGGCGTACCACCGTTTTCCAATGAAATCGAAGTTCGGTTCTTTTGCGAAGAGCGACATCAAAATACTCGGCTAGATGCTCAGTGTCGCCGCGCGGCGACGTGACAGTACGACGTCAAAAAGGGTCCGCGAGACAAACACCGCGGTAAACACGTTCGACACCAGCCCAATCGCCAGAGTAGTGGCGAACCCTCGGATGGGCCCAGATCCGAACTGAAACAAGAGTCCAGCCGCTATCAGCGACGCGATATGGGTATCCAAAATCGTCAAGAAGACTCGGTCAAACCCTGCGCTGACCGCCGACCGAACCATCTTATCGGCCCTCAGCTCCTCTTTGATGCGTTCAAAAATCAGCACATTTGAATCGACACCAATACCGATCGTAAGCAGCAGTCCGGCAATCCCGGGCAACGTCAGCACCGCCTCGATATACGCCATGAGGCCCAAGAGGATCACCAGATTCAGACACACCGCCACTATGGCGTTCACCCCGGCGAGTTTGTAATAGACCAGCATGAAGAAGCCGACGGCCAGCAACCCAGACGCCATCGCTATGACTCCGGCCCGTACGGACTCGGCGCCCAGCGATGGACCGATCGTCCGCTCCTCAAGGTACGTTAGCGACGCCGGCAACGCGCCCGAGCGGAGCGTCAGCGCGAGGTCCTCGATTTCTTCCTGGCTGAACGCACCAGAGATCTGGCCGTCCGTCGTGATCCGCCCGTTGACCGTGGGCGCGCTCTCGACGCGGTCGTCGAGCAGGATGGCCAAAGAGCGCCCAATATTCTGCCCGGTCAACTCGCCAAACTTTCGGGCGCCCTCTCGGTTGAGGGTGAAGCTTACCGCCGGCTGATTGAACTCATCCAGCGAGGGTCGCGCGTTTCGAAGGTCGCGACCGGTTACGGCCGCTGCGCGACCCACAAGGTAATACGACTCATCGGAAACACCGCCGAGCACATCGGACGGACCGGTGACGACTTCCATATTTGGCGGCACAATACCGTTTCGGGCCGCGAGCAAGACCTCTCGACTTGGCGCGGGTCCCTCTTCGACCAACTTGATTTCGAGCAGCGACGTCGACCGAATGATGTCCCTCGCCCGTCCGACATCGTCAATTCCTGGGAGCTGCACGAGGATCTGGTGCCCCCCCACGGAATACGGCGTCACGATCGGCTCCGCGACACCCAGCTCATTGACCCGTCGCTCGATTGTCTGCAGCGCTTGACGCACCGACTCGTCGCGTAACGAGGACTCAACTGGCCCTCGCATCCGGTAGGTGTAATTTCCACCGGCGCCACCCTCCCGGTTATACGACAAGCTGAGCAGGTCGTCAGCGGTCTGCCGAAAATCCGCGTCTCGGTTTTGGGGCACGCCTTCGATGACGATCGTCGTCGGCTCCGACGACGCGACTGAGGTAACCTCGACCCCTTGCGTAATGAGCTGGGTTTGCAACTGCTCGGCTGACGCCTCGCTCTCGGCCAGCAAGGCGTCGTCGGTCTGGACTTGCAGCACCATATGAACGCCACCGCTGAGGTCGAGCCCCAGGCGGATTTTCTCGTCGGGGGGGAACATCGCCAACGCTGACAATGCCGCGACGGCGATGATCGAGAGCAGCTTCCACTGGAGGTTCTTTTTCATTGAAATGATCGTCCCTGATTTACGGGCCGCTAGGTCCGGGCTTGCACAACAGGGTCTTCCCCTTGATACCCACCGATCGATGCCCGGGACATTTCGACGCGGACCTTGTCGGCGACCTGTACATGAACGGACCGTTCGCCCATCTTCGCAACGACTCCATACATGCCGCTGGTCGTCACTACTTTATCGCCGACCTTGAGATCGGCCTGAAAATCGTCAACTTTCTTCTGACGCTTTCTCATCGGCAACAAGATGATGAAATAAAAAATTGCCAAAATGAGGGCAAACGGCATGAGCGTCACAAAGGGGCTTTGCTGCCCCGGTGACTGTGCCAACGACATCAAAAAACTGACCGCGAATCCGAACATTTGTGACTACCGGCGGGAAAGCGCTTTCTGGAAGGCTTGTCTAAAAGTCTCGAATGTGCCGAGCACTATAGCCTCGCCAATCCGTTTCATCGTGTCAAGATAAAAGTGCAGATTGTGCAACGAGTTGAGCGTCGCAGCGGTCATTTCTCTGGCCACAAAGAGATGCCGCAGATACGCGCGGGAGAAGTGCCGGCACGTATAGCAGCGACACCCGGGGTCCGGCGGACGGTCATCCTCGGCGTATCGGGCTCCCTTCACGTTGATCGTCCCGGTGCGTGTAAAGAGCTGGCCGTTCCGGCCGTTGCGCGTCGGCAGTACACAGTCGAACATATCGACCCCGCGCGCCACCATCTCGACTAGATTGGCCGGCGTGCCTACTCCCATGAGATACCGCGGCCTGTCCTTCGGCAGCCAGGACGCGGTGACCGCTGCGGTCTCATATAGCTCATCTGTCGTCTCACCAACGCTGAGCCCGCCAATCGCGTAGGCCTCGAATCCAACGTCTCGGATCTTCTGCGCACTTTCTTGACGAAGGTCCGCGAAAGTGCTGCCCTGTACGATTCCAAACTGAAGTTGGCCTGGATTGGTGACCATCGCCGGGTCGGGTGAATCGCGGAGTGCCAGAAATCGTTTCCGAGAGCGCCGGGCCCACCGGGCGGTGAGCTCCATTGAGCGCCGTGCCTCGTCCCGTGTCACCGGATACGGCGTGCATTCATCGAAGGACATCGCAATGTCCGATCCAAGCCGCGCTTGAATCTCCGTGGCCCGTTCCGGCGTGAGCCGCTGCCGACTCCCGTCTAGATGAGATCGAAAATCAACACCGTCCTCGTCGATAGTGCGGCGGGTCCGCAGGCTGTAGACCTGGTAGCCGCCACTGTCGGTCAAAATTGGCGCCGGCCACCCCATGAACCGGTGTAGCCCTCCGGCTCGGGCGATTCGACCATCACCGGGCCTCAGCATGAGGTGATAGGTGTTCGCCAGCATGATCTCGGCTCCGAGCTCGTGTAGGTCGCGGTGGAGGATTCCCTTGACGGTACCGGCCGTACCCACCGGCATGAACGCCGGAGTGTGCACCACACCATGCGGCGTTTCCAACACTCCACATCGAGCCAGCCCGTCGACATGCGTCACTCGGAACACTCCGGTATGTTACCGTCCGGCGAATCGATGAAACGGCTTCGAGTAGGCGTGGTGTATGGCGGACGGTCGAGCGAACACGAGGTCTCGCTGGCCTCGGCCGCCGCGGTTTTCGCGAATCTTGACCCGACACGATACGACGCCATTCCTATATACGTGGAACGCGACGGTCGCTGGTCTCTGCCCGAGCGCCCACCAACTGAGCTCTCCGCGGGTGCCGTGGTCCAGGCCGCCAAGGCGGTGACCGCGCGTGCGACCAGCGGCTCGTCGGCGGTGACCACCACCGTCCACTTCGCCGCGTATCCGAGCCCAATCCCGCTCGTCACCCTTCGACCCGAGCCGGAAAGGGCGGGACACGCATTGGTGACCGGTCAGGCGTTGGACCTCGTCTTTCCGGTCATTCATGGGCCCTATGGTGAAGACGGCACCCTTCAGGGGCTTCTCGAACTTGCCAATATGCCCTATGTGGGAGCCGGTGTTCTCGCCTCGGCCCTGGCGATGGACAAGGCAATGGCAAAGGTCGTCTTCGCCGCCCACGAGCTTCCGGTCACCGAGTACGTCGTCCTTTCGGCCACCTCGTGGAACCGCGACCGTCAGGACATCCTGGTCGACCTGGAACGCAGATTGCCTGGATCAGTATTTGTCAAGCCAGCCAACCTGGGTTCGAGCGTCGGGATAAGTAAGGTGACCAACCGGCAAGGACTCGCGCTCGAGGAGGCAATCGACCGGGCGCACGAGTTCGACACCAAAGTGATTGTGGAAGCCGCCGTCACGAGCGCCCGTGAGATCGAGTGCGCCGTGCTTGGCAACGACAGGCCGCGAGCGTCCGTCCCAGGCGAAATCGTCTCCGGGGGAGACTTTTACGACTATGACGCAAAGTATGTTACCGGAGGGTCTCGAACGATCGTTCCTGCCGAACTGACGGAAGCCGAGGTCGACACCATCAAATCCTTCGCAGTGGTGGCCTACCGCGCCCTAAACATTGTCGGCATGGCACGTGTTGACTTTCTTCTCGATTCAAAGAACAAAACAATATTTATCAACGAAATAAATACCATTCCTGGATTCACAGAGATCAGCATGTACTCAAAAATGTGGGATGCCTCCGGTTTACCGTATCCTGCTCTCCTCGACCGGCTGATAGAGCTCGCCCTCGAACGCCACGCGCACAAACAAAACCTCCGCACCAGCAGCCTGTAAAGTCGCTTGCCGTACAGAATCCATCGGGTCGGCCGATGAGACCAGTAGCTCCCTTTTGACTTTTCAATGACTTTGTGCTTGACAGGCCTCGTTTCTCACCCATAATCTACATCTGGTATGAGGGGTAACGGCTCAGCCCACCTGTTGGGTGATCTCGCCATACTTGGTCAGCGTGAGCCTCGTCCGGCAATTGCTTTGGTACTAGGAGGTAGAGAGATTGTGGGGGGGTGAAGGCTAAGGTGGCGAATAAGCAGACAACCGCAAGAAACGCCACCACGAAAGGCTGACCCCTGCCAAAGCCGTTCTCAAAAATTCAGACTTGCACACATTTCCGTTCCTGCGACGGGCCGGAAGCGCAGCCAGTGGGATGGGCTTGATGAGAGGACTCGGTCACGTGGCCGGGGTCTTCAGGGCTGTGGTCCGATGGCTGTCATCCTACAAACGAAGGGGGGGGAGAAGCTGACATGGCAAAGAAAAAAGCCGCGAAGAAGAAAGTAGCAAAGAAGGCGACCGCCAAGAAAGTGACCGCGAAGAAGGTCGTGAAGAAGATTGCGAAAAAGGGCGCCAAAAAGCGCTAGCGTCAGCAGACGCTGACGGTGCTAGCTTCGGACACCTTCCGAAGGAAAGGGGGCTTCTGCCCCCTTTTTTTTATTCAGTCGGCGTCACACCGTCCCACACCCACATCCGACGGATTTCCGCGCCCGGCGCAAGCTGGTCTATCACCTCCATCCCGGTCACGACTCGTGCGAAAGCGCTATATCGACCGTCGAGCTGGGGCTGGGGTGAGCGAGTGATGAAAAACTGGCTCCCACCCGTGTCACCCCAATCGAGTGCCAAGCCAACAGTGCCACGCAAGAACGGGATCTGGTTCACCTCGTCCCGCACCGTGTATCCGGGCCCGCCTTCGCTGTCGGCTCTCGGGTCTCCACCTTGGACGACGTAGTTACCAATCACCCGATGGAAACTTAGGCCATCGTAGAACCCGCGACGCGCGAGCCCGGCAAAATTGTCGGCAATGACAGGCGCGTCGAGCACGGCCAACTCAAGTTCGATGGTCCCGTCTTCGGTCTCGATAAATACATGAGGCGACACGGCCGGGCGAATCAGGTGGTCGGCGGAAAAGTCTACCGCCCGCCGGCCGGGCGCCGGTCGGATTCGTTCGTCATAGCCAGCGCCAGGTTCACGTTCCTCGAGGAGTTCCGCGGCTTTGCGCCGAACCGCCCAATCGGGGTCGCGCAGCGCTCGGTCGAACACCGCGCGAACCTCCGGTGTCAGGTCGGCAGCGGCCGTGACCGCAAGCGTCTCGAGTATCGCCGCGCGGGCCAGATAGCTGGTATCGAACTCCGCTTGCTCGAACGCGGTGACGAGCGCGCCGCGGTCGGCAGCGTCGAGTGGACTCTTCGCGAGGAGCTCGGCGGCGGTTTTTCGAACCACGACATCTTCGCTACCGAGCTCGGTGAGCAGCCGCGGGACAAGGTCCGATACTTGGTGGGCGGCAAGAGACCGGAGAGCGGAAGGAATGACCCGACGGTCCTCCTCGACATCAGACAGGACGAGATTCAGGCGATACTCAGCGACCTCGCGGTCCGCAAAACTGAGTGCTTCGGCCAACGCCGCGCGCACCCGCCAGTCACTATCGGGCGGGAGACTCGATAGGACCAACAGAAGTGTTTCGGGACTTGTGCGAGCCAGACCGCGGATCGCTGCGACACGGAGATACGGCCACCGAGCTGATAGGAGTTCTTCAAAAAGATCTGTGGCAACACCGGCCGATTGACGGCTAAGCGCGTCGAGCGCTTCCGCTCTGAGGGCGTCGGTTATAGACGGACGAAGCGCGAACGCTCGGAGTGCGACGGCGACCCGGGGGTCGTCGATGAGGCCGAGGGCCTGCACCGCGGCAAATACGACATGGTCGTCCTGCCTATCTCGGCCAAGCAGCGCGACGAGCCCGTCGATGGCCCGGGGGTCGGGCAGACCGAGCCGGCCGAGCCCTTGGGCGGCGAACGCCACCCCTACACTTCCCTGCACGCCCGCGAGCGTGACAAGCGCAGCCAAAGCCCGCGGGTCCTCGGTGCGTTGAAGGGCGTATGCGACGGGCCACCACCACAGCACAGGCTGCCCGTCGTCCTGAAGCACGGCGGCGGCCAGTGGCTCGTATGCCTTGAGCTCACCGAGCGCGTATATCGCGAGCCGAAACGTTTCTACCTCGTCCGAGAGCGGGAACCGCTCGTCTTCGGGGTCGAGACCGAACGCCGCGGTCACATATCGAGCGGCAAGCAGACCAATCGCATCGGCAGACTCCGTGTCACCGAGACGGCCAAGAGCTTCGGCGGCGCGCCCCTGGACGATCGGCGCAGGGTCAGATAGGGCCGTCCGTAGCGCGGCGGTAGCCAGAGGCTCTCCGAGTATGCCCAACGCGAACGCCGTTACCTGGCGAACCTCGACCTCCGGGTCCGCCAATGCCGCGACCAGCGGCTCGACACCGTCCGCCAAACCAACTCGACCGATCGCCATCGCTGTGCGGCGTCGAAGCTGTCGGTCCGGGTCTGACAGAAGGACCGTCAGGTCCGGCCGGTTGCGGGTTTCGCCGGGAAAAGCGCCGTCCAGTGCTCCCGCCTCCAGCCCACCCGCCGCCGTCGCGTCCGTCGAGATCCCGGCGCTCTCGTCGACAGGATCACGTAGTACGCGTTGGTTCTCAAGTCGAAGAATCCAGCTCAGCTTCTCATCGATTGAGGGCGGGGCGATCGGTGTGAGCGTCGGCTGTCCACCGCAACCGGCCACGCCGAGAACCATCATCGCGACACACCCTGTCGCGAACTGCCACATCCATCTTCGTCGCATCATCTAAAAATAGAACACCCGTTGAAATTCGCGGCATGATAGCACGCAGATTTCTTGTGAGAATCGACTGCTATACTGCGCACGATTGGACTACCGCTACATCGCCATCGAGGGTCCGATAGGCGTCGGCAAGACAGAATTGGCCCATCATCTCGGCGCGCGACTCGACGCAGCGATGGTCCTCGACGAGACGGACAACCCCTTTGTCGGGGACGCGGTCGGCGGACGATCCGGCGCGGCGTTTCAAGCACAACTGTTCTCCTTGCTCGCCCGACATCGCCAGCAGTCCGCGTTGCGGCAAACGAATCTCTTTAGCCAGGTCACGGTCTGCGACTACCTGTTTGACCGGGACAAGATCTACGCCTACCTCAACCTTGACGACAACGAGCTGTTTCTTTATCAGCGGCTCTATGACCTCTTGGCCGCCGATATTGTCGCTCCCGATCTCGTTGTGTATCTCCAGACTCCGACGAACATTCTTCGGCGACGGGCGCGACGATTCCGTCAAGGTCGAGCGGACCAGACGCTGCCTGACGACGACTATCTCTCCGAGCTCAACGAGGCGTACACCCATTTCTTCTATCACTACAACGCCACGCCTCTCTTGGTGGTCGAGACGTCCGAGATCGACATCGAGTGGGGCGAAGATGCGCTAAATGACCTTGTCAAACGTCTAGCCGACGTCGGGCGCGGCACTCAGTACTACGTGCCCCGCACATAGACAGGGCGTTTCCACGGAATCCGTAGCGAACACGACGCCTCTGAGGAGCCTCTACGGTGACAGACCCCGCACTCGACTACGTGTTCAGCCTCGAGCAACACGGCATCAAGCTGGGTCTCGACAACATCCGAATCCTCTGCGAGGCGCTCGGACATCCAGAGCGGGCGTTCAAATCAGTCATCGTCGCCGGGACGAACGGCAAAGGGTCGGTTGTCTCGATGCTCGAGACCGCACTACGGACCGCTGGTCTCCGGACAGGGTCCTTTACCTCACCCCATCTCACCGACCTGGCCGAACGGTTCGGCATCGGCGGTCATCCGGTGGCGCACGTCACCCTCGTTGACGAAGCGAAGGTGTTCCGCAAGACCGTGACGGAACTCATGGCTTCACGCGCGCTGGCCGCGCCCCCGACGTTTTTTGAGGCGACAACGGCGCTCGCCTTCATGCTGTTCCGTCGGGCAGAGGTGCAGGTCGCCGTCCTGGAAGTCGGCATGGGAGGACGCTTCGACGCGACGAACGTTGTGGCCCCCGTAGCCGCGGTAATCACCAATATCGACTTCGACCATCAAGAGTTCCTGGGTCAGACACTCCCTGAGATCGCATTCGAAAAGGCCGGGGTCATCAAACCGGGTTCGGTCATCGTCACTGGAGAGACCAAGCCGGCTCCGCTCGAAGTCCTACGTCGAGCCTGCGCAGAACGCGGCGTGACACTCATCGAAGCCTTGACCGGCATCGAGATGACGACCACGACGACACAGGGAGTCACGGAGCTTTCCCTGACAACACCGCACGACGCGTACCGACAGGTGCCTCTTTCGCTGCGCGGACGTCACCAGGTCGACAATGCCATCATTGCGGTGCGCCTGCTCGAGAATTTTCCATCGTCGTCCATCCCGCCTCAGGCCATCCACGCCGGCCTCGTGCACACATACTGGCCAGGCAGATTGGAGCTCATGCGACGTCGTCGACACGGCGACGACCCGTTTTCAGAGGAGGATGCACAGTGGGTCATGCTCGACGCGGCGCACAATGTCGCCGCCGCGCACGCGCTCAATATCTACCTCCAGAACATGCACCCCGGCGGCATTCCGCTCGTGCTCGCTGTCATGCGGGACAAAGACGCGGCAGGAATGCTCACCGCGCTCGAACCCTCGGCCAACCAAATAATCTGCACTGAGGTGGCAAGCTCGCGGGCCCGCCCGGCAGACAGCCTCGCGGTCCTTGCGCGTGAGCACTGCCCGAACGCGGTGGTTACTGTGGTTAGGCCACCAATCGCGGCGCTCGAAGCGGCGTGGAAAGAAGGCGATCTGGCATGTGCGGCTGGCTCGGTCTATCTTGTCGGTGAGCTCCGTGGCCTCACGACTCCTACCCGCACCCGGTCTGCAAGGTAGTATTTCCTCAATGAGTCAGTCGGTCGTCGCCGTCATTCTTGGTGGCGCTCTGTGGTTGGTGGTGACGGCGGTCGTTCAGGCTCAGCTGTTTCCGAGTCTCCCATTTGATTCCCGCCAGTTCACGTTCGAAGTCGTCAGCCAAGACCATCTGCGTCTCACCGGCGAGGTCGAGCTTACCGGCTCGGACGACGAATGGCAGTTTTTTGCCGACCGGGTCGACGTCCTCACGGACCAGCAGCTCCTGGTAGCGGAGGGCAACGTCGTCTATGTCGCCGAGGGCGTGCGGGTCGCGGCCGACCGGGCAGAGATCCGGCTCGAGGACCTGACGGGTACGTTCTACGCGGCCAGCGGGTCAGTCAACATGGGTGACGAGGTGGAACGGAGCATGTTCGGCACCCAAGAACCGGACCTGCACTTTTACGGGGAGACCATCGAGAAACTTGGACCCCGCGCCTACCGCCTCACCCGGGGCGGCTTCACCAGCTGTGTCCAGCCCACGCCGCGGTGGGAAATGACGTCGAGCTCGATGACCCTCAATCTAGACGAATACGCCCGGATGAGGAACATGGTGCTGTATGTGAAGAGCGTCCCAGTTTTCTATCTACCCGCCATGTTTTACCCGATCCAGGACGAGGGCCGGGCGACCGGCTTCTTGATGCCAACGTATGGGGCATCGACTTTCCGGGGTACGAGCCTCAGTAACGCCTTCTTTTGGGCCATTAGCCGGAGTCAGGACGCGACGTTCTTTCACGATTGGTTCACGGCGAGCGGACAGGGCCGCGGGGTAGAATATCGCTATATCCGCGGACCCGCGTCTCAAGGAAACCTACGCACATACTTTCTCAATGAAAACGAAACAGAGCGCAGCGGGGTAGTTCTCCCGGCGCGACGCAGCTTCGAGATTCGCGGCAATGCTCGTGAACAGATCTCGAGCAATCTCACCGCCCGAGCCAACATCAATTTCTTTTCCGATGTCACCGTCCAGCAGACCTTTCACAGCAACATCTTGGAGGCGTCGAATCGACAGCGCAGTATCAGCGGAAATGTTTCGGGCGTCTTCGGGGCCTACCAGGTCAGCGGCACCGTGGACTCGAACGAGACGTTTTTTGGGGACCGTTCTGCGACCCTGTGGGGCGGTGGACCACGTCTGAGCTTTGGCCAGGGACAAAAGGAGATACCGGGCACGCCGTTCTACTACTCCTTTGATACCGAGTACGTGCGGATGCTGCGCACTCGCACCGACAACCCCGGCGCCGTCGATTGCGAGATAGAGAATGTCGAGCCGTGCGAGTTCAAAATCGATTCTGGGCTCCATCGTCTCGACTTCTATCCCGTGCTGCAAATTCCCTTCACGCGCTGGCCGTTTCTGACCGTCAACTCGTCGCTCGCGGTGCGCTCCACATACTGGACGGAACGGATCGGTCCCGTCAGCGGCGAGCAATTCGTGGGGGGGATCGGTCGTAACTTCGTCGAATGGCAGTCTCGGGTCACCGGGCCTAGTTTTGTCAAGATTTGGGATACACCGGGCACGGACTATTCCGAACGGCTGAAGCATGTGATCGAGCCGTTTTTCACACTTCGCCGAGTGAGCAACATCGAGCAGTTCGACGCCATCGTCCAACTCGAAGGAATCGACTCGATCGTGGGCGGGGTCACCCAGTTTCAATACGGTGCCAATACTCGGATCTACGGTCGCGGGGGAAGCCTCGGCGACATCGCTCGGGAGATTCTGACTGTCTCGCTCAATCAGAGTTACTACACTGACGCTCGCGCCGCCCAGTTTGACCGGCAATTCCGCACAAGTTTCAATAGCAACGGCGCTAGTCGGAGCAACCTGACACCACTGTCTCTGACGGTTCGCAGCGCGCCGACCGATGCAATCAGTGCCTCTTTGCGCACGGAGTACGACACCACTTTCATGGCATTCCGGTCAATTAGCGCCGAGGGGAGCTACGAGACAGGCGGCTGGCTTTCAACGTCCGTAGGATGGAGCCAGCGTCGGTTCGTCGAAGGACTGCCTGGTTTTGATGACCCGGACCGACTCGACCACTATCTCAATTCATCCACGAGCATCCGGAACCTAGCCAATACGCTCGGCGGTGCCTATCAATTCAACTACGACATGCTTGGCGGCCAATTTCTGCAACAACGTCTTCTCATGTACTACAATGCGCAATGCTGTGGCGTGAGCGCCGAATATCAATCGTTCAATTTCAGCGGTCTGGGCCTGCGGCGGTCCCGCATTCCCGAAGACAAGCGGTTCAGCCTCACGTTTACGCTCGCTGGTCTTGGCACATTCGCTAACGTTCTGGGGGCGTTCGGCGTCGGCCAGGGTGGCGAGTTCTAACGACCCGGACAACGGAAGTTTCTCCTCTCAGCACCACCATCGCCCGTTCGACAGATACCCACAGGCGACACGGCAGGTGAGCCCTACGACACTCGTGACCGGCGCCACTGGGTTCGTGGGGAGCCATCTTCTGCAGCGTCTTGCGTCGTCGTCCGGTCCGCCGCTGGTCGGGTGGCGGCGTCGGCCTCGGCCGGAACGCCCCGGTGTCCCCACGCGGACATTTCCACCCGCGACACGGGTTCAATGGCAACAGGTCGACGTCCTCGACTACGACGCGGTCGTGACCGCCCTCGCCCAGAGCCAACCGACCCAGATCTACCATCTCGCCGGAGTCGCGGGCGTCCACGAGTCCTGGGGGCGCGTCGTACCAACGCTCGAAGGCAATGTCCGTGGAACCGACAACATCCTGCGGGCAGTGAAGGCTCTGGATATGAAGACGCGTGTCCTCATCCCCGGGTCAGCCTTGGTCTACCGATCGTCGTCCGGCGCGATTGCCGAGGACGATCCTCTTGGACCCGTAAGCCCCTACGGCCTGTCAAAATTGGCGCAAGAAATGCTCGCTCGGCAATGCGTTGAAGCTGGAGCAGATATCGTACTAACGCGGTCATTTACGCACATCGGCCCGGGCCAAGACGCATCGTACGCCGCGTCCGGGTTTGCCCGCCAAATCGCTCAGATCGAGGCTGGTCACGCCGACCCGATCATTCGCGTTGGCTTTCTGGGGGCGCGGCGAGACCTGCTCGATGTCCGCGACACCGTGGACGCGTATGCCGCGCTCATGGCGCGCGGCACGACCGGTCGGACCTACAATGTGTGTTCCGGACGCGCCCACCTCATCAGCGAGATTCTGGACGGGCTTGTGTCGCAGGCACGCGTCTCTGTCCACATCGAACCCGATGCGCAGCGAATGCGGGCCGGGGACAACTTGTTCCTGCTCGGCGACCCTCGCCGCCTACGTGAGGATATCGAGTGGCGACCCTCGATTGCTCTCGAGCAGACGTTGTGTGACCTTCTCGAGTCGTGGCGTGCCGCCAGGTAAACGCGCTGTTCTCGATTGACAGCGCCAAACACATCAGGCATCCTCAATGGCGAACATAAAACGAAAATACAATGTATACACCGCCATTATTTCCCAACCTCTTCGAGGAGACGCCGCCCGCGCTCCCAACGACCCGCGAGATTGCACGCCGGGTAAAGGTCGAAGGGCTCGCTGGTCTCCCCAGTCCGGTCAGACTCGCGGACAACGCGACTTACCAGGAAGTGACCTGCCGCAGCGCGCTCAACCGCGTACGCGGGATGCCGTTTCAATGGACGCTCAATCCGTACCGCGGCTGCACCCACGGCTGCCATTACTGCTTCGCTCGGCGCTACCAGACACAACTCGAGCTGAACGCCGGCGACGACTTCGCCTCGGTGATTCTTGTCAAACGGAATTTCCCGGCTGTGCTGAGACGCGAGCTCTCGCGAAACTCGTGGCGGCGCCGGGCGCGTGACACACGGCAACTGGTCGCATTTGGCACCGCAACTGACCCGTATCAACCGATCGAAGGTCGGTATCGCCTCAGCCGACAGACGCTCGAAGCGATTCTGGAATATCCCACGCCGCTGACCCTCGTGACCAAGGGGCCAATGGTGGTCCGGGATACGGATCTTCTCGTCGAGCTGTCACGACGCACCGAGTGTAGCGTGAGTATGAGCGTACCAACCGTCGATACCCAGGCCTGGGAAAAGCTCGAGCCGGGCACAGCCCATCCAATCAAGCGCCTCGAAGCGGTACGTCGGCTTGCTGACGCCGGGGTCGATGTCGGAGTACTCATGGCCCCGATAGTGCCTGGTATTAGCTCTCAGCCGGCAAAAATCGAAAAGACCATCCGGGCCATCGCCGACTATGGAGCGCGTTACGTAGGCGGGTTTGTCATGCACCTCGAGGGTGGGACCCGTGAACATTTCATGAGCTTTCTCGAGCGTGAATACCCCCACCTGGTCAAACGCTACGGCCGGCTCTACGCAGGAAAACACGCGCCCCAGACGTATACGGCACAAGTCAACGACATACTCGGTGTCCTGAAGGCCCGTTACGACATCGCGACAACGCAACGACCGAATGGTCAGTAGTTGCTCCGATAACCCACGAGTGGGGACGTCGCGCCGGGCGGCGTTTGCCGCAAGTGACTGCGCTCAGCCTCGACCGCATCGGCGAATTACACGACGCGATAGTGGGCGCCCTCGCTGCGACGCCGCAACCAGGGGGCACGGACAGCCTCGGAGGGTTCGCCCAATCCTGCGCGAGCGAACGCTCAGCAGAACGGCACCGCCGCCGCAACCGCCAGGCACGGCGGCGTACATTCGGCGCAGGAATGCGGGCGGTCTGGCGTTGTCAGTCGACGTCGCAGCGGGGAATATCGGATGGCCACCCGTCTAGCGGCCGCTTGAGCGTCCGCAGCAACAATCTGAACTGGCCGGGATCGCGACCCGGATTCCCGCAGACGACAACATGATCCCCCGGTTGCAGCGTTGTCGGACCCAACCCGCCGCTCGACAGGAGACTCGCCCCTCGCCACTCCACCGACCAGGTCCGATCGGCCCCTTGCTGATCAGCGACCTGGAGATGGAGCAGGGAATGGGGGTTGCGATAAACCAACGCAACGATCTCGCCTTCAAGTGTGAGCGTTTGGAGCTCGTCAAAAACATCACCAACCGCATGATGCGGCTCGAGGGCGACGCCCGATACGATGACACCAACCGCGACCAGAAGAAGTAGGCTGCGAGTCATATGAACCGCCTCAGAGGGTTATCATAGATCCACTTACGCGCGTATCTCCCCTGAATTTTTTCTAAAGAACGGAGTCAGACATTGAAGCGCCTCCTCGTCGTCGAGGACGAGCAAAAGGTCGCGGCCGCGCTCGAGTCCGGTCTCCGCAGCGAAGGCTATGCGGTGACCGTAGCCCACACGGGCGAAGACGCCTTTCTCCAGGCCACAACCGACCGCTTTGACGTGATCCTGCTGGATCTGAACCTACCCGGCCGGGATGGGCTCGAGATCCTCAAAGCGATTCGTCAACAACGAGTGGCGACGCCGGTCGTAGCGCTCACCGCTCGCGACGCGGTGCCGGACCGCGTCAAGGGCCTCGACGCAGGCGC